>Ga0065719_104123_pt1 | contig 20705 bp, 21 predicted proteins | sample GBSCel85sediment_FD_59106 | JGI IMG/M metagenome (GOLD analysis project Ga0065719, IMG submission 59106) | Hot spring sediment microbial communities from Great Boiling Spring, Nevada - Cellulolytic enrichment CS 85C v3 (version 3) | ecosystem: Environmental > Aquatic > Thermal springs > Hot... | reverse complement strand
CGACCCTTTACTTTCTTTTTAGAAGCCTCCGTCTTCTTTGATGTCAACCCAGAGCATTATAAAGACACATATTCGATAATAAAATTTTCTTCTCAACCCGTGAGCTCGTAGATATATACGTATGCGTAGCTAGTGTATGGTTGGCTTGACGAGTAAATGAGTCTGAAGCCCTTTACGTTAGGCTCTTCGTAATAGTGTGTGATGATGTTACCCTCTGTACGCGGCTTATAGGGTATAAGCTGACCGAGCAAGGTATCGTTCCAGAATTTTTCCGTGGCGCCCTCGGTTAACGGTTTCGTTGCGTCATAATACTCATTTTCGTTAAATGGTTCTATGCCGAGCTTTTGTGCCTCTTGATTCGCTATCTTCAGCATCCAGACCCATTTTCCCTCGTCACCATAACCAAGCAACCTTGGAAAGTACGTACCGGCGTACGATCTTACCTCATGCGTTACAAATATTAAGACATGTGTCACGCCATGCTGCCTCAGTATCTGGGCAGCTTTTTCAGGCGGCGACATGAATGCTAGGGCCAATACTCCAATCTGTGTGCTATTCGTGGTCGAGTTATCAGCAAGCGTGGTTTTGTTCCCCATCACGGTAATCCAATAACCATAGTCCCACCATGCTGCAACGACTGCATTGTCCGGGAGGTTGTCTCTCATCCATGATAAGGCATTTATCCAATCAGGTATATTTGCGGCGACCGGTAGCGTAGACTGTATCACTGTAGGAGGGAAGTATGCTTGGTCTACCGGTGATAGACTCGGCAAACTTCTGCCGATAAGGAAAGAAGGTGCTAGCGGGATTGCCAACAGTAACACAACGAGTATAGGGGTCGCAATCGCGTATTCTATTGGAACCTTTTCGCCCCTCCTCCTTTCGGTCCTCCTCGCTATTACGTTCCCGAGAGATTCGAAGAGTCTGCTAATTGCATACCCGGAAGCTATGGCGACGAATGGTGCGGCTAGCACAGACAACCTCACCATGGATGCTGCGAAGTATATGCTCAAGACAGTAAGGGTAGAGATGAATATTGCCTCGTCAGTTCCTTCCTTCAACATGTAGTAAATCCCAACTGGGACGAATATCAAGAAGAATCCCAAATCCGTGAATATTGTTGCCCAGGTGCTCATTTGGTTCTCCGCAACGGATATCAGAATCGGTAACTCACCCCTTATGCCTGGCAGTATCGTTGAAAGGAACTTCGTGCCCGGAAGAACGGCTAGGATGCCAAGCGATGCTAATAAAGCTACTGTCGTAATCCTAGGTATGAAACTTCTCAAGAATTTACTGTTGAGATTGTTCGACAGCTCGAAAACTACAAGTAACACGAGGACGACCAGTCCACTCATTATGGTCAGCTCATTTACATAACTTACACCGCCTAACTTGGGAACGGACGTGGCTATCGTTGACGATAACCCAAAGGTTATCGAATAAGCTATCAAAAGCTCTCTTCTGTACCGCCCTATGAAAGAAAGCAGCAAGGTTATTATAGGTATAAACATGAACGGGAACCTATGGGCACCCCAACATGTAGCAACATATCCTAGGAATAGACCGGATAATACAGAGCATACAACCACGTGTTTGTAGCTCTTCCCCCTCTTGATTGCGTATGCATACATGAGAAAGCTTAGTAACATAAGAGGTATGGAAATGCTCTCATCGTCGAACCAGCCCGCATGCGTTCTGCCTATGTATGCATTGCTTATCGCTAAAGCAAACGCTGCCAATAGGCCGGTTGACCTCCCACCAACCTCTTTACCTAAGAAATAAACTGCAAGTATCGCTATCATAGACATTATAACAGGAAAGACGACAGCCAGTTCCAAAAGGTTGACGTGTATACCTATTGATGATAAGGAAAGATAGATGAATGCTAGTGCGAAAGGAAGTCCTGGGTAAAAGCTCCTACTCACCACTTGTCCATAGGGATACCAGCGCTCCATGTCTACCCAAGAGAAGTATTCGGAGAAGCCTGACCATCCTCTTTCAACGATGAATTCGGCCTGGCGGAACTGCATCCATGGGTCAAACTCTGACAGGAGGGTGCCCCATCTAATAGGCAACATCCTGATTGTGAAAGCNATAGCTAANATGGACAACAAGGCTGCAATCTCTAGGACNANGGGCCTGGATCTAAAAAATGAGCGAAGACTGCTTTTAATCTCCATAGACCTCACCCTTCTCCCTTTAAAATGCTAATTTTCTGGACTGATGGTTTAAGCGTCTTTCCACAGTTAGGACAGGTGTTGGCATATTCCCGAACCACCTCATTAAGCGTTTTTAATTCGTTACCTTCGTACAGCACGTAACCACAGTGTCCGCAGACTATTGTCAGCAAGCCCGACCACCAAGCTACTTGTAAGAAGTGTTTGTNAATGAGTTTTTATATAGCTTTAGGAATCTTTAAAACTAACCGCAATCGCTTAATATATGCAACGTTCAGTCATCACACTAAAGAACGGTGCGCGTGAAATGGAAAAGAAGCTGGAGGAACTTTACAACCGCCTTGCTGGGTCGGTTAGCAAAATTATTTCGGCGAGGCAGTTCAAGACAGGCCTTCCGTTAGCTATTGCGCTGCTCGTCATAATCTTTATGAGTGGTCTCCTGTACTGCATCACGAACCCGACCGCGGCAATAATATTTATAGGAGGTGTAGCACGTATTTTCATTCCCGAATTCATGATGCAGACATCTGGTGAGTTGTTCGTCATGTTCACGTACTATCTTATGGCCTTTATCGGCGTTATACTTTACATTATGGCAGGAAAGGAGAGCATTGTAAGCAGGAAGGTAAAGTACATGTACGTTTTTAGTTTCATACTTTTGCTGATAGCATTTGTCGGCATAATACTGGCTTTGCAGGCAAAAATTGCATTATAAACCTAAAACCTCTACACCCGCATCTGTTATCCTAAACCTTTGCTCAAACGACGGCCCACCCTTTTCGACTCTAAGGATTCTTATAGCCGTATGAGTGTTCTCAAGCCTGAGTATGACGTCAGACCAGTATCCGACTATCCTAGATGCCACAGGCTTTGTACCCAACCCAGGTACCTCATGGACCTGACCCACTATGATTATTGGTATACGGTTTGTAAGGGCAACCTCCTTGAGCGCGGCCGTTTGAAACGTCAATCTCTTGAATATTGGCGCGTCCTCTTTCACTTCACCTTTCATCGCTATCCTGTGTAGATATGTGTAATCGTCAAGCACGATCAACCTCGTACCGGGTGATGTACCTTCAAGCAAGCTTATGATCGTTGTCTCTTGCTCGTCAAAATTCCTAACAGGGGTGAGTATGAGTTTAGAGGCATCTGCTCTATTCGTGGAGAGTACTTGCAAAAGTCTCTCAACATGCATTCTTTGCCCACAATCAACCCATAAGACCTTACCACCGAGTTTAATGGCGTTTGCAGCCGCTAAGAGCGCGAGGCTCGTTTTACCGCTTTTCTCCTCACCATAGATAAAGTGAAGCATGCCACCTACGTAGCCGCCTATGATTTTATCAAGCTTCGGTAGACCCGTAGGGATGCGCACCATTCTCCTCAAATATCCCTCCTCAAACCCGCATTAAACGTTTAGCAAGATTACGGATATTGAGAAGTTTGCTTCAACAACTCTTTAATATTAAGAAGTTTCAGAGACGTCTAGAGGTCTCATAGAATGGTAAGCTTGGCCGAAGTCGTTGCTGGCCTGCCTGAGACAAAAAAGCTTTACCTTGACGACTCTTACAAAAGAGAGGCAGAATCTCATGTACTTCGTTGGGTAAAGGATGCGGGAAGAAAGGGCTACGTTGTCGTTAGGGAAACGATAATGCATCCAAAGTCTGGAGCCCAACCATCCGACCACGGCGTCTTAGAGTCTGCTGGCACAACCTTCACAGTAAGCAAGGTCATGGAATACAATGGTGTCATCGTACATTATGGAGAAATAAGCGGCGGTGATTTTAAAGAGGGAGACTATGTGAAACTGTCCCTCGACTGGGAAAGGAGATATAAAATAATGAGGACGCACACTGCTGGCCATATAGTCGATTACGCGGTCGTAACAGTCTGCGGAAGATCTTTTCAATCTCAATCGGCGATACATGATGTAGGGCACGGTTTTCAAGAATACCTCGGTGAATATTCTGGTGATTTGGAAAAAAGGATAGAAGAAGTTGCCAACGAAGTTGTGACATCAAGCAAGCCAGTCTTTGCAGAATACGTGAGCGCACATGAACTAAACAAGAGAGTCTTTGGTGCACCCAACTTGGGTCGGTTACCTCGTTTGGATGTTTATAGGATAATAGTGATAGAAGGGATAAACGCGATACCATGTGGCGGGACTCATGTGAAGAACACGTCCGAAGTTGGGCATATAAAAATTGAGTCAATTGAGCAGATTGGGAACTGTTTTAAGATAAGTTACAGAGTTTTAGATTACTAAAATTCTCCAGAGAGGTTATACTTTCTTACAAACCAATCGCCGATGTTTGGGGATAGAGTATTTAGTGTGAGGAAAAACTTGACACTTATTGGATTAGGTATTATGACCTCGGCCTTACCTTTTTCTACAGCATCGAGTATTGCAGCCGCCACCTGTTCTGGTGGAATAGGCTTTGTTGCTTTAATATCAGGCAGTCTCAGTTTCTCTATCAAAGGCGTCTTAACATATCCAGGGTAGACGCCCACGACACGTATGCCTGTCCCGTACAACTCCTGCCTGAGAAGGTCCGTAAAGCCTGTAAGGGCAAACTTGCTACATACATAGCCAGGAGGGTGCTTCAAGGCCTTCTTGCCCTCAACTGAGGATACATTTACTATGACACCTTTTCCCTTCTTCAGCATCTCCCTCAAAGCCCTTAGTGTGCAGTAAACTGGTCCAAAGAAATTTATCCTCATGACCTCTTCTATATCGGCCGGGTCCGCTTCGGTCACCCTCCTTATGTCGTACACTCCAACACTGTTTACGAGTATGTCTAAGGTTCCAAAAGTTTTGACTACCCATTCTATAAGCCCCTCAGCCTGCTGTCTGATACTTACGTCCGATGGAAACGGATAGGCCTCGAAACCTTCAGAGCGAAGAGCTTTTGCTATAGACTCAAGTTTATCGGCAGAGCGCGCGGAAAGTATGGTTTTCGCCCCTTCTCTTGAGAATGCTTCTGCCGTAGCCCTTCCTATCCCGCTGGACGCGCCAACAACGAGGACAACATGATCTTTGAAGCGTTCGCCCTTTGTCATAACGTGCATTATATCTCACGGTATTTTTGAATTTTATCATACTTCCATACGGAGGCTTTACAGATAAATTTTCATAGACCTCTAAGGTATTTAGTCCATTTTATGATCTACGTTCTGCCACTTTACAACTAACTTCAATTTTAAGCGTTTAAGTAGTGTAAGAAGTAGAGCGCCGGGGCTGGGATTTGAACCCAGGCGACCCTCACCGGGTCAGCGGCTTTCTTGACCAGCACCTCTTGTAGAGATCTCGAGGCCGCCCCTCTACCTGGCTAAGGGACCCCGGCTCAGGTGAAGTATAACGTCCCTTAATATTAATTTTGTAAGACGTCCACTATTTTTCCTTATCCTCTTTGTGCGTATCTTCTTCTTAAAATGTAATTGAGTAGGGAGAGTTAACTTTGCAATTCATGCTACATTAAGTCGCCGCACTCGCATAGAGCTTCATGGATTAGTGTGTAGAGGTCGCTCATACCTTCTCCTGTCTTAGCTGAAGTCTTAACTATCCTAATGGTTTTAGAGAATTCCTCAATCAATTCGAGAAATCTCGATGCCAAGTCCACTATCAACCCCCTTTCTTCCGATATCATCTCTTTTTCTAGATCATGCAGATTCTTTGAGAATTCTTCAACTTTATAGATCTCGGGCAAATCAGCTTTATTTATCACCGAGACGACTGGGACACCTAATCTGAGCCTAGTTATCATAGGCAGCAAGAGTGATGTGGCTAAACCACTTAGAGTGGAGGCCAGAGCCGGATCAATTATGTATACAGAGACCGTCGGAGAGTGTTTGGCTATCTCTTCGATGAATCTTGGGCCCATAGGTCTAAATAAAAAGAGCTCCATTTGTCCAGGAGTATCTATCAGCTTAAAATCCGACCGCAGGTCGTGAATTTTCCTAGATACTTCGAAGATTTTCTCTTCTATTATTTCAGCTGCTCTAACCATCGCTCCGTTAGGTCCCAGCCCACGCTTCATCAACTCATCGACAGTTATTATTTCTCTTACATCATATGAGGGATTGTATGGTGTTATATAGACTCCGGGATCTAGATTAACGTAAGATGTATTTGCATCCAGTTCATTCTCTAACCATTTACCGAAGGCATATGTTAAGCTAGTCTTCCCGCACCCAGCTGTGCCGATGAAAACTATGTTTAGCATCCCTTTGTTTGATGTATGAGGTAGAATTTTAAGGTCTTGAGAACAGCTCCTACGACGCCTTAAATGTTATCCCTATTTTGGTAACCACTCATTTAGCAGCTTACGATACCATTTATCTTCCTCACATATTTCCTCGTATTTTCCACTCTCCGAAGCTATCTTTGCAGCCAATAGATGGTAGCACATAGGCTTCTCATGACTTAATACCCTGAAATAAAAATCATCGCATGTGCAGTAGCCTGCTTTAAGTAAAATGAGGTAATCTTGCGTCCTACCCACGACAACCCACCTAATCTTACCACTCGGCCTAAAGACGTAACGTTTCACGAGACCCTTTTCTACAGCATTGATTGCCTCTTCGTACATCGGACCATATTTTTCCTTTAAAGAACTCAGCTCATCCTTCATGCAAACTCCCTCCAAGTCCGAAACCTTACCCAGATGCGTGCCGTCAAGCATGTAAACCTCGGCCTTAGACAGGTCGAATAAGCCAGATTTCATCACTGGCCCCAACAACTCTCGCCCCTCTGATACAGCATTCACAGCAACGCCCGAAAGGAAGTCGTTAAAAGACGGCATCACCAAAAGGCTTAGACGCCCCTTCGGAACCTTCGAGCTCCGTTGGTGCTTCAGCCTCCTCACTAAGGAAGCCCTCTCGGTTTCGAGATTTAACCAAACCCTTTTCCTGATAGTATAACCAAGTTCGGCTCTTAGTCTGACGACAGGATGCATGTGTCCCATTACCAGTATGTCGGCATTAGAGAGACTTAGTGATGGCCATGTATGACCATGGAATAAGCCGAGCTTACGTTCCCCGTCTTCGATTATAAAACCTCTCGATGGGGCATANGTGACGGAATTTCCAAGTATCTTGCCTATACCGGCATCGTGGTTTCCTGGAACCAGTACGATTTCCTCGACAACCCTTCGAACTTCCTCGACCATACTGGACAAGTACCTCCATTCAATCTTAGAGGTTCCAGGAACCTTGTGCTTGAGGTCGCCTAAGATTATTAGTCTTTTGGCCTTAGTCTTTTCTATTAATTGCTTGATTTCCTCGACAAGTTTCCAGCTTTGGGAGGGGACCCTGAAGCCAACCTCATGAAGTTCTTCCTCGAAGCCTACGTGGACGTCTGACACTATGAGACTCTTAATGGGCCGCTCAATTAGTAGGGCAGGTACTTCTGGTATCCTAAACAAAACCAGCCCCTAATCATAGTGTAGAGCAATAGCGCAGGTATTAAACCCATTCTCCATTCAAAAATTGGTGATTAAGCCCATTACCTCTTGGTCAGCTCTGCTAACCTTTCGGGTAAGAATTCCTTTACGATAAACTCTAGACCATACTTGGAAAAGGCCTCAAGCTCTGCTTTTCTTCCAATTTTTGAAAACACGCCCAGTTCTCTTTTCCATGGGTCGGTCTGATATCGCGGGTCTCTTTTTAGTTCTTCCAACCCTTTTCGCGTCCTGTTCAGTAAATTTCATAGAGGGGAGTTTATACTTGATGATGTCGGATGCGTACAAACCAGCCCATATGGCATCTGGGATGTTCAACTCACGTAAGTGCGCCGATATTGCCGAACCATGTATTAGTACTGATGCTATGTGGACACCGAACGGGTCAGCATCCGCAAAGATGTAGACAGGCAGGTTAAGTTCCTCGTTCAACCTCCTAATCAGCTTTCTCGCATTTCTCGGAGATTGGCCAGCCGTGTGGATGAGGAGAGCCTTATATTTCTTGTCAGCTCCTTCCTCCACGAACCTTGCGAAGACTGCACCCTTCTCTATAACGAAAAGAACTTCGGCACCGCATTTAACGAATTCAGCCGTCGTAAGAGCCGGGCCTATGGCAAAGCCATCCGGGTGCGATGAGAGGTCGACCCTTTTACCCCTAAAACCTGGCACCGTATACTCTATTACCAAGTCGCCGTATATGGATGCCCTTTCTTCTGGGAATATGTTAAAGTCCTCTCTAGGATGGCCCAGCAAGCTTTCTAACTCGATTATTGCTTCGTCGCTTTCATTCTGATCTTCGAAATCTATGCCCTCACCTATAGCAACGTAGTAAGTATCCCTAAGGGTGGAAGTTTTGCCAGCCTTTATCAGCTTCTTAGCGAAGCTACTGATCCAGACTAGCTGGGCGAATGGTCTGAGATGTTTAACATTCTTTGTTGTCCTTAAAACCTGCTTATTCCCTAAGACGTACTGTCTTAGATTAGGATCGTATATTATATTACTTGTTGACCTTAACGGAAGCTGGATTTCTGGAAAAACGCCTTCCTCAATACTATTTACTATCTTCTCGCCGAGCTGCATCAGAGATTGCAATACACTCTCCTTAATTTTATCAACTTTGTATGAATGTGACGTATGTTTTTTGTCCTGCCCATCCTCCACGGTCATCACCGGTCTATTTTTTCATTTCCTTTTATTTATAGCTAGACATTAACGCATATATACAGAGTCGCGCCCGCTCACCATATTAGGCTGAATGTTGTAAAGCGGGCTAAGGTTTATCTTAAAGGGATATTCTACTGGTTGTTAGGCGTGTAAAGTTGGATGTCGAACTAGAAGTCAGAGCACCCCTAAACCCGACCGAAGACGGGGAAAAAGTTGTGAGGAGTATACTTAGCATATTTAAAGTCAAGGTGGATACGGTGCAGGATGAAGTGATAGTCTGTTCAGGGAATATAAATTCTCTTGAAAAGCTAAAGCGCATGATAAGGCAGAGGAAAATAAGGTCTGCTGCCAAGGCCGTTATGAGGAGCGGTATAAAGGGCAACGTTGTGGAATTCTATCTGCATAAGCAGGCAGCATATGCTGGTAAGGTGTCGTTTTCGAATGCTGAAGGTGAATCACCGCTCGGCCCCTATCAAGGTTACAATAAAGACGGACGATCCGAATAAGTTGATAGAGTGGCTCACCGAATAAGGATGTAAAAGTATGATACCGTGTGTATCAACACTCTTCGTTCACGAATCACCATTTAGTAAAATTATAGAATGGTTGAGGCGTATAGAAGTTAAAGCATGGGAAATAATAGACGAAAAACCTAACGAGCTAGACATCAAAAAGATTGAGAGTTACAAAAAAGCTGTATCGAGCGACTTAACTTTGATAAACGTTCACGGCCCCTATAACCCGTTAGCATTCGGACCCTTTTCGTTTAAAAGGCTTGAAAATACGATATCTTTGGCTGGGCTTTTACGCTCCAGTTATGTTGTAATTCATGCCCCGAAGTGTGAAGATTTTTGAAGTTACGCTTAAGAACTTAGAGAAGTTATCATACGTCGCCTCGAAGTTTGGAATAAAATTACTTGTTGAGAACTGCACGTCAAACGAAAGCGCATACTTAAACACCCTTGAAGATTTTATCATACTATTTGATACAACATGCGCAAAAAACTTGGGCCTATGCCTAGATCTAGGTCATGCGTATATTGAGAAGAACATGGAGGATTTTTTGAGCCGTCTTTACGAAAGACTCGCGAACGTTCATTTGCATGATAACGATGGATTGCACGACCTGCATATGCCCCTAGATTCTGGTAAGATTCCATGGCGAAGGATTTTAGAAAGTTTGGCTAAAAAAGGATATGAAGGATTCGTGACGTTAGAATGCAAAAGCAACGTTGAAGAGAGCTTAAACAAATTGAATGAAACCTTGCTAAGATTCAAANTTNTTTGAATTGAACAGAGCACGAGAATTTTTAATTTCAGTCTTACTCTGAGGGGTATGGTACATCAAATTGCATAAAATCTTCGGATAGGTACGTTTGCGGGAATATGCTCCTTGCTTCGGACAAAAGTTGCTCTGGATTGTCATCGTATCTAGGACTTATGTGAAACAAGTACAACCTCTTCACCGCGGCCGCGGCAGCGATTTCTGCAGCCTCCTTTGCTGTAGAGTGACCCTCTATTTTTGCCCTTTCGAGGAGCTCATGAGAGAACGTTGCATCGTGTATTAGGACGTCTGCATTCCTGCTGAACTCCACAATCCTCTCCGTAGGTCTCGTGTCTCCTGTGTAAACAACAACCCTACCCTTCCTTGGAGGACCGACCGCTTCTTCCGGCGTTATCCTTCTACCTTTGTAAACCACGGCGTACCCTCTTTGCAATTTACCCCATAAAGGACCTCTTGGTAGACCTATACTCTCTAAATATTCCACGCGCATCTTACCCGGCCTTTCTTTCTCTTGAAGCTTGTAAGCTAACGACTCAGTAGTATCGTCTTCCGTTTTGTATAGCCTCTATTTTATATTCTCGTGATGAATACACAACGCCTTCATCCACTTCAATTATCTCTATTGGAAAACCTACCGTGCCAGATGTGGTAACAAGCAAACAATCGATAACCTTTTTCGTGCCGGCAGGACCGTAGATCTCAACGGGGTCATCCCTACCTAACATGGACATCGTATACAATAAACCCGGCAAACCTAGGACGTGATCCCCATGAAGGTGGGTTAAGAATATCTTAAAGTCCTTCTTAAAACCTACACCAGCCAATATTGCTTGTCTTTGTGTTGATTCGCCACAATCAAATAAAAGCACACCACCAGCATATTTTATTGCTATGGCTGGAAGTCCACGTCTCCTGCTCGGCATGCCACCCCCAGTACCCAAGAAGACTATTCTCATAATCGTCAATCGACATTCCTGCCGATGATTGTTTGAGGTCTTGATTTTAATAATTGTTTTATCGCATCCTAAAAACTGTTATGTTTCTCGTCAAGGTCCTGTGTACCTTAATGGTGTACGTTTCTAAGACTTCTAAACCGTATGCTTTCCCTAGGGAGATTACATCGATGTCCGAGGGCGAGGCCATGCATACGCTCCCTCCCTCTATAAGGAGGTCTGTTAACTTCGATAGAAAATCTTCTAGTAAATTGGTTAACGAGTTGGCCGGTATCGTCGTGGACCTACCATAGGGAGGGTCTGTCACAATTGAGTCAAAGCCCCTCCTTAATGGTGCAGCTCTTGCGTCGGCATTTATTATACCTAGACCGCCAGGCGCATAACGCTCCAAGTTTAGCCTCGCACCCTTACATATCCAGTATTTTATCTCCAACCCTACAGGCTCATATCCTAACAACCATGCCTCGCTAAGTATTGATGCTGAGCCAGCGAATGGGTCGAGGACTCTACCACCAGGCCTAATCCTAGCCAAGTTAACCATACATCTAGCAATTTTAGGCTGAAGGGCAGAAGGTAACGTGAATGGTCTCTTGCCTGCCTTCCTCTCATAGAACTCCTTCTTTCTCTTCTTTGCGATCGATAGTCCAAAGAAAAGCCCATGCGGTGTCGCCAAAACTACGAACCTTTTGTCAGGTTTTTCCAAGTTTACTGAGACGTATTTTCCACAATTCAGGATGATTCTTCCCAACTCTGCTTCAACTTTTTTTGTCTCGTACTCCGCACCCCAACATTTTACGCACCTTACCTCGAACGTTTCTCCATCATTCAGCAACTCATACAAAGGTGCTGATTTTACGTTATTGAGTAGCTCCTGCATATCTGTAGATTTAGCCACAAGCAGTGCCGCTTCCTTAACGTAAGCAGAACGCTCTACGGCTAAGATTGCGCAATCTTTTGTAGTTTCCGCTATTCCAACGTTTTTAAAATCCAAAGCGACCTTTGAGGAACTATCGAATGTAGAGAGTATGGCCTTTAGCTCGCCGAAAGACAGCTCGGGATACTCGCCCGACAGGTGGAAGAAATATCGTGTTCTTTCCTTCATAATTTTCGCAAGCTTTCTGCTAGAAGACCTGCTACAGACACGAAAGCATACTTGTTGGGAACGGTATCCGTGGCCACTATAGTATCCGCACCCGATGAAATAATTTTCTTATCAGCATCGTTTACCATTATCGCATGGACACAGCCGACGAGTATTCTTCTAGCTCCGGCCGACTTGAGGGCATTCACGGACTTAACAATCGTGCCACCTGTGCTTATCATGTCATCGACCACTATAACATCCCTACCCTTAACGTTTACATCCTCTAAGCTAACCTCCACAGCTCCCGTATTGATGTCCCTTTTTGTTTTAATAGTACCATAATCGGCATTCAAGACCTTTGCGGCAGCGGCACTCATCTCCTCCCCCTTCTTTCCTGGTGCCAAGATTATGGGGTTTTTTAGGTTCATTTGGGTGATGTAGGAGGCGAGTATACCGATAGCATCCAAGTTCTCAATAGGGACTGGTGATCTATCGATAATCCACGGCGCATGTATATTTACTGTCAATATTTTGTCTACACCGGATTGCTTAAGGATGTTCAACACAGCATCTATGCTTACCACCTCACCTTCCTTGAATCGCTTGTCCTGCTTAGCATACGCCAAATAAGGTATAGCTGCCACAACACTACTAGCACCTAAATCCTTTGCCCCGCTCGATAGAAGGCAAAGTTGAAGTATATGCTTGTCTTGGGGCGGATGGGTGCCTTGGAATATCACTACATCTTCATTTTCCACACTATCTACATACCTAAAGTAGGATTCGCCGTCTGGGAACGTCTTATGTTCCAAGTTCGTTAACCTCAGACCTAATATGCCAGACACCTTAATTGCAAGCTCCGTGGATGCAGGACCCGGGACTAGCTTCATTTTAACCAAGATTTGCTTGATTACAGTAGACTATAAACTTCGTGGAGAATTAGGCAATAGGCCGGGACGTTGTTACAAAAAATCTAAAAAGGTAGACTTCATTCATAAATGCGATGAAAGTTAAGCTGGTAAAAGACCCAATATGGGGATACATAGAGCTTGATGAGTACGACAGGCGGGTCGTTGATACGGTATCTTTCCAAAGATTAAGGAGGATAATGCAATTACCCTTAGTTTACCTGGTATACCCTTGTGCGAGGCACACACGGTTTGACCATTCATTGGGTTGCTTTTATCTCGCAGGAGAATATGCTAAACATCTCGAATTCGATGAATATTGGTCAAGAGTGTTGAGGTATGCAGCATTAGTTCATGACATAGGCCACACGCCCTACTCCCATCTTCTGGAAGCTTTGTTAATCGAAAAAGGCATGAATCATGAAATGATGGGTGTAAAAATATTAAATGAGGATGCCGAGCTTGCATCCGCGATAGAAGCATCAGGCATTAGGGTTAAGGACGTCATAGACGTCATTGAAAAACGCAGACCAGAATCCGCCATAATATCCGGACCGACGGACGTAGATAAACTCGACTTCCTCATAAGAGATTCTTACTTTACCGGTGCCACATACGGAATAGTGGATGCTAAGAGAATAATCATGATGACAAAAATCGTCGACGGAAAAACTATGATAAGCGTTCGTGGGTTAGGTGTGTTAGAGGAATTAGCGCTAGCACGCTTTCAGTCTTTCATGAATATTTACTTCCATCATGCAGCCAGGGCTGCCCAGTCTTTATTCTTAAAGGGTGTTCGGTTAATCGAGCATCTCTTGGATTTCTCCTCCATGTCGGTCGAGGAGTACATTTCGCACGACGATTACACGGTGTGGTGCATGATGAAGTCCAACGAAAAGTCGAGGGAAATAATAAAAAGAATAGAGAGAAGGGTGTTGCCAAAACGGGCTTTTGAGGGCAGAATATCTGGTGAGAAGATCTCATTAACCATTCTGAGCAAACCACATATAAAAAAGAGTGTTGAGGAAGAGATAGCTTCGATGGCTGGAATAAGCGCTGAACACGTATGGGTAGATACACCGTATGTTCCACCATTGCCGCTTTCAGATTCTCAGGAGGTTACGTTCTACGAGGAGAGCGCCGAAGGCATAAGAGAGGTGAGCGTAGAATCCTTCTTGCTCAAATCCGTAAGCGAAGTTTACAACATAATCAGGGTCTATACAGAAAATGAATATAGGGAAAGGGTGTATAAAGCCGCCAAGGAATATTTTGAGACCTTTCCAAGGGCCACGAGAATAAGCTTTTGACGTGGCAACATTCTGCGATTCCTACGACCTCGACAGGTGTCGTCAAAAAGTTAAAGCTTATATTAAGTCTCTCGACCCATATTCATGAGAATCCGGTGATGGTTAATAATTAACTCTAAAAATGATAACGAGGTGATAATTTTTGAGCACAGGAATAACATCCGTCAAATATGTAATAGAGGCTAAGATAGAGGTTGACGGGGTTGTTGACAAAAACGACATAATCGGCGCAATATTCGGACAGACCGAGGGGATATTCAGCTCGGAGTTGGATTTCAGAGAGCTCCAAAAGACGGGAAGGATAGGAAGGATAGAACTAACTTCAACATCCCAAGGCAACAAAACTACGGGAAAAATCTTTATCCCTACAAACCTTGACAGGTTCATGACGGCCCTTATAGCTGCGATGGTAGAGAGCATTGATAGGGTGGGGCCTTATCATGCGAGGGTTACCATAGAAAAGATTGAAGATACGAGGGCTGAAAAGAAGAGAAAGATTATCGAAAGAGCAAAGGCCATACTTTACGAATGGGAAAAGGAAAAGATTCCAGAAGACGACTATGTTCTTAAAGAACTTGAAGAGGTCGTTATCAGAAGCAAGGTCATAGAATTTGGACCTGATAGACTTCCCGCTGGACCTGATGTTGAATCCTGTAATGAATTAATAATAGTCGAGGGAAGGGCTGATGTGATAAACCTCCTACGTCATGGTTATAGGAATGTCATAGCTGTTGAAGGTGTAAAAGTACCAAAATCGATCTCAGAGTTAACGAAAAGGAAGAAAACTGTCATAGCATTCCTCGACGGCGATAGAGGCGGCGANTTGATACTTAGAGAATTGTTGCAAAATTCTAAGATAGATTTCGTGGCAAGGGCACCTTACGGTAAGGAGGTCGAAGAACTAACGGGCAAGGAAATATCGGAAGCTTTACAGCGTGCCGTAACGGTAGAAGAGGCCATTAAAAACATTAAGCACTGGGCTGCAGAAAAATCCGCTCAAATACCCGAGGAACTCGTACAATTCGTGAGAGAAGTTGATGGAAACCTCGTGGCAGTAATATTGGATGAAGCGTTTCAAGTGTTAGCAAAGATGCCCGTGAGTGAACTGGCTCAAAAGATGCCTGAATACAAAAATATGAAGTACGTGGTATTTGACGGCGTGGTGACTCAGAGGCTCGTAGATATTGCAGCAACACTTGATCACGATGTGTACCTGATAGGAATGAGAATAGGCGAAATATCAAAGAGGTCACCAAATGTTCATATAATATCAGTCGACCAGCTTGTCAGTAATTAAGTTTCACCGGATACTTTAATATACCTACAATGCTTCCGAATGCCCTTATTTTCTCACCTGCTTCCGTACCAGGAAGCACTATGTGCATTTCGATGCGTCGTTCATCAACCAAATCCATAATTCGCTGGAGCCTTTCGTCATGCATTTTCTCCCAGATAAAATCTTCAGTTACTATGATGTCTTTAATTGCTCCCAACTCTACCGCCTTGCAAACTTCTTCAAACCCTATGGCGACGTTCGTCGAATTTTTCGACATAAACTCTATGAATTTTTCGACAATCTCTGCATCCCTTACCGGTTTGATTGAGCTGCCAACGTCGTCAAGGAGTTTATTNCTTAATGCTTCCTGTAGTCCTGCAANNGAGCCNTCCGAAACGTAACCAATTTTTTTGATAGTCTTGAAAACTTTCTCTCTATCCTTCTTCAAGAATTTGATAAAATTTTCCACTGCTATCTCGTTCCCTAAAACAACGACGATTGGTTTTTCNATCTCGAGCTTTCTTTCAATGGTTTCAGCGATCTCTGCGTAAATATTTTCTACGTCTTTTTACGTGTTCATCTGGTCTCTCTTTATTCTGACGAAACGAATCTGCCTTTATGTACTACCTCTATACCTGAGTTGCTTAAAGACGTTATTGTAGAATTGTTCATCATACTAATAAACACACAGAGCAAAAATTTTGCTTTACCTAATTTTCGATAATGTTCCGCAAAACTTTCCAACCTAGAAAAGTCTTTTTCGGCCTTTATTCCCAGCTCAGTCCCGACATCCACATTCAATGAATGGTGCTTTCCGATTAAATCGAGATCTACATCAGCATGCGTTATCCTACCAAGGAGGCGGAGCCTTTTCATGAGGGGGTCTAAAGACTTCTTTTCGAGCCTCACACCTATGGTGACTCTAACCCTTTCGCTGTCAACTTTTCCGTTCGCCCTTTGCTTTTTGATTTCCCTGCTCGTATCAGAGTAAACGATATCGCCTACAGATATTATCCTGTAGAGGTTAAGCAGGTCAAGCGTCGTCTCGGGTATCAGCTTTACAAACCTCTTGCTGGGATTTACCGATATTATTTCCAAACCACCATACCCCTTAGCTGCAATATGCGAGCATCAATGAACGTCTCTATTATTCATATTCTTTAAGTCTTCTCCTAAGCGACGGGGATGTATTTATTAGCCTTTTCAGGACACTTTCGAAGGAATCATCGGGTTGGAGTAGAATCGACCTATAAACACCAGTCCTGCCTATTTCTTTTCGTCTTTTAAGAACGTACACCCTCTTTCTGAGTACGCTAGGGTCTACAGAAAGCACTTTCGCCGCCTCTTCTATTCCACCATCAATCGCGAGTTCATAATGACCTTCTTCTGTTGGTACAATAAGCATCAACTCTTTGTTTATACCAGGTTTCCTTACATCCTTTATTAACTCATCCAGGTCTGCTTTTCCCGCGAGTGAGTAGAACATTTCTTCCTCAATTCTCATCGGAATTAGGGGGAAAGAAACTGATGTTAATTCATCAACATAGATGTATCCCTTTACGACGTACGAAGGTGTAGCTTGCACAACTTCCCTTGAAACTATGCTGTAACCAGCACTCATTAGTGCCAACTCGATATCTTGTGATGGTACGACGTAGGGTATGAAGATGTCAACATCGCTGGTCGGTTTGACGTCGCCCCTTACTATGCTACCGTAGGTTAAGGAAAACAGGTTACGTCTCCTGAGCGCTTCCATGAGGTTGATGGCTTTTATCCGGAGGTTCTTTAGTAACCTCCAATGCTCATCGTCATATGTAACATATCTTACGGGAAAGCGGTGCTTCAACTTCGTCTGTTGTGATTACTTCAGTGATTCTAATTAACATTTGTTGGAAACATTAGCAAACCCGTAATTCTACTCATAAAAGTAACATTTTTTAACTGGTTGTGCTAGACGGGTAAAAGAAAATGTTAAAGCAATCTCTACTCAGCAACGAAAAAGGCAAACGTGTCATCCTCTCTGGAAACGAAGCCATCGTTAGGGGCGCCATAGAGGCCGACGTCAAGTTTGCTACATCTTATCCCGGAAATCCGTGCACCGAGATACTTGATACTTTTTTATTAGTGTCTAAGGAACTTGGCATATATGCCGAATGGTCCATTAATGAAATGGTGGCTTTGGAAGCCGCATCTGCAGCATCGATTGCGGGTCTCAGGTCTCTTGCTGCGATGAAGCACGTTGGGTTGAACTGGGCCCTTGACCCTCTGATGTGTATAAGTCTCAGCGGCATTGAGGCCGGCATGCTTGTGGTGGTCGGCGATGACCCGCAAAGCAGAGCTTCGCAAAACGAGGAAGACATAAGGTTCCTAGCGTCCATGAGCGAGCTCCCCATGCTAGAACCCTCAGGCCCGGCAGAGGCAAAAGACATGGTCGTGTGGGGCATCGAGGTTTCGGAGCGCATTAAACTTCCAGTACTTTTACGTTCAGCACAAAGGGTTTCACACGGTCTTGAAGATGTTGTTTTGGGAGAGATAATTAGGTCTAATGTTAAAGCCGAATTCAAAAAAGATGAGAGATATATAGTCGCAGGTGCTGGCGGAAGGTCGGTAAGGCTTCATGAAAACTTGCATAAAAAGCAAGAACTAATCGAGTCAATTATTGAACAATCACCATTTAACAAAATAGTAAAGCGTGGTAACGAAAAATGGGGACTAATCTCAGCGGGAATGAGTTATGATATTGCTGTGGAGACTTTGAAGTGCTATAACTTGGAGGATAAATTTGCGATGCTTAAGTTGGCAGCGCCCCATCCACTACCAAAGAAACTCCTCATGAATTTCTGCAACGATCTTGATGCTGTTATTGTAGTGGAGGATGTGGAACCCTACTTACAAAATAACATAAGGGCTGTCTTAGCTGAGAAAGGGATAAATTGTAAAGTGTATGGGCGTGATAGCTTTAACCCAAGACTTGTAGGCGAGGTTACGTTCAGTGAGGTAGTAAGATTGCTCGAAATGGTAACTGGAGAGAAATTATCTTATCCAATACAAGAAAGGCCCCATGTTGCTAAGTTTAGGCATATGTTACTTTCCAGACCGCTTACCATGTGTAGCGGTTGTCCTCATAGGGCCACTTTCTATGCGATGAGAAAGGTGGTTAATAAAATGCTCAAAGATAAGGCACTATTCTGCGGCGACATAGGCTGCTATAGCTTCGCATCTCAACCTCCATTTCAGCTGATAGACCTGAAGTTCTCGATGGGTGCAAGCATAGGTTTGGCCTGTGGTTTCGCAAAGGCTAATGTTGATAGCAAAGTGTTTGCAATAATCGGCGACTCAACATTCTTCCATGCAGGCATACCTGGTCTGTTAAATGCTGTGTACAACGACGCTAGGTTCGTTATAGTAGTGCTGGACAACCTCGTAGTCGGTATGACCGGCCAGCAACCATCGCCAAGCCTAGGGCTGAATGCAAACGGTAGTAGTACTGCGCGCATACTACCGGAAGATATAGCACGGGCCGTCGGTGTAAAGTTCGTAAAAACGTTCAATCCTTTAGACTTGAAAGAGGCTGAAAAGGCTTTCGAGGAAGCAATCAATTTCCAAGGGCCTGGACCCGCTATGCTCGTCTCACGCTCTCCATGCGCAGTATACGTAGCTAGGGAGGCTAGGATAAAGGGCGAGCGGTTACCCAGATACGTAGTTTTAGATGATAAGTGCACCGGTTGCGGCATATGCACACAGCAATTTGGGTGCCCTGCCCTTGTAATAAGTGAAAACAACAAGGCCAAGATAGAGAGTAGCGATTGTACAGGCTGCGGAGTTTGTGCTCAGATTTGTCCATACAGAGCTATCGTTAGGGAGGTGTCATGATGGATAAAGTTTGGAATATTATAATCGCTGGCGTAGGCGGCCAAGGTGTAGTAACCATTGCTAGAATTTTAGCAGAGTCGGCGTTAGCTTCGGGTTATAGGGTCAAGACCACAGACATCGTAGGCGGTGCGCAAAGAGGTGGTGCTATACTCAGCCACGTAAGGTTCGGCAATTACGTGTACTCATCGATAGTCCCGGATGGATTTGCGGACATAGTGGTTGGAATAGAACCACTGGAAGCCTTGAGAACGTCTCTTCAATATCTTAGGCAAGACGGCATGGTTATATTTAATGAGAAACCCGTCTATCCTTTAACGGTCCAACTAAAACAACAAAAATATCCTCCACTGGATGACATAAAGTCAGCCCTTACGAGCATCGCAAAGAAGGCATTTGCGGTTAATGCGTCCGAGCTAGCCATTTCAGCTGGCTCAAGTTTAGCCGCGGGTACTGTACTGCTTGGGTTTATGAAAGCCGTCTCTGATATTCCAATACCCAAAAACAATTTCCACGCAGCGATAGAGGGGATGTTTGCGGAGAAGGTCGCAAAAATTAACATCCGGGCATTCGAAGCTGGCTTCTCCAAAGGGCTTGAGGTAAGTAGCCAGTTAAAGTAGTCGAAATAATGTTATACTTACAATCAACATATCTTTTATCTATCTAGTTGTGATGTTGTTCACTAAAGTGCGTCTTAAAGTTTTATTAAGACCAAACTACCATCATTATAATTATGAAGAAGGTCCTTCTAGTTATAGTGATTCTCGTCGTGGTCGTGCTACTTTTCGTGGCTTCCATCTTTTCCCCTCCTGCTTCTCCTCCGTCAACGACTATAGCAACCCATACAGAGACTGAGAGCATGACCCCGACTACTGCCGAGAAGCCAACAACTATCACTACGTCACCTACTACTCAGAGCTGCGACCCCTCGTATCCCGACGTATGCATTCCTCCTCCACCGCCGTACCTGAAGTGCAGTGATGTCGAGTACAGGAACTTCAGGGTACTCCCACCAGACCCGCACGGATTCGATAAAGACAAAGACGGAATAGGATGCGAGAAATAGACAACAAAAATCCCAATCAATAATTTTTCCATACATTCACGAAATAGAAGGGCCTACTTGTGCAAAATTAAGTAAGCATTAATATGCTCACATATATTTTATTGAATTGAAACCTCTCTTATTTTAAGCTGCTTAAGTATCTCGCATGCTCTGCAAATT
>Ga0065719_100390_pt1 | contig 20933 bp, 25 predicted proteins | sample GBSCel85sediment_FD_59106 | JGI IMG/M metagenome (GOLD analysis project Ga0065719, IMG submission 59106) | Hot spring sediment microbial communities from Great Boiling Spring, Nevada - Cellulolytic enrichment CS 85C v3 (version 3) | ecosystem: Environmental > Aquatic > Thermal springs > Hot... | reverse complement strand
CGCTAGACCTCTTTTCTTGAGCTTATTAAAGCTCTTAATCCTCGTAGAGGCATCCTGACACGNTGTGTGGATGTAGTGACTTGGTNGTTGTGGAAACTTCTTGCGTAGTTCGTGGTACTTATCCCTCTTCAACCTCGTAAACGAATCAATACTGTTTCTGAAGCCGAAGTCAACAAGCTCTACGAGAATGTTCTTGTATATTTCTTCAAGCTCTCTGAAAATCTCAAGCTTTCTCATGGTCAGCACTACACTTGGAACAACTACCGTTCTAGTTACCTCGCTCATCTCTCTCGACCTCCTCTAGTAGTTTTTTGAATCCTTCCACGAGCTTTTTCCTCCTATGGTTCCTCATACCGTAGAGCTTCCCAGCAAAAGAAGTGATGATCTCTATCAAGTCCTCTACTAGCTCTTGATGTACGTCTTTGGGCTCTTCGCCAAAGACGACCTCTACTCTAACTCCGTACTGTTTGAAGAAGTACTCTAGGTACTCGAAGCCAAACCTAGTCANCCTATCCCTNTACGTGACTACAACTACGTCTACCTGCCTATTCACGACGTAGTTGAAGAGCNTCAGCAACCCTNTCCTATCGGTCTTCAGCCCGCTCGCTACGTCACTTAACACATCAACAACTCTATACCCTTTAGAAGCACAGTACTCTGTAAGGTACTGCACCTGCCTCTCAAGGTCGCTCCTCTGATCTGAAGAACTAACGCGTGCGTAGATAACAACTCTAACCTCTTTGCTGATAGGTAATCCTTCAGCAATCCTCCTAACCTCGCTCTCAGGAACCCTGTACTTGCCACCAGCAGTCCTAATGGCCTTGATTTCCCCTTCCCTAACCCAACGAGAAAGAGTAGAATAGCTAACACCAAGACGCTGACAGACCTCCTTAGGCCTCAGCAACCTCTCTGAACTCTCTGAAATAACTGACACCAGTGATAATGAACTGAATCAGGGCTTATAAACCTAACCCCTAAACATCAACTACGAAACAGCCCCTCTACTGTTAGTATAGATTCCTTAACAATCTTTAAAGCTGACTCTAAATCCTTTGCCTCAACTCTAACAATGATATCGTACTCGCCTGTAATGCTTAAAANCTCTTTAACACAAGCTACTTCCTTTAAAGCCCTACCGACAGAATCAAGCATTTTAGGCTCAACAACTATGAAGACNAATACCTCAACCAATTAAAACCCGTATGAAACTATTAGTTAGAGATTAATATTTTTAAATGGNAATAGCTTTAGTAAAGTTAGAAAGTGATTAAATTAGGAAGTTGATGAGGTATGACTAGGGTAGGTCGTATTAAGGCTGTGAGGAATAAGGTTGGGTTTATAAGAGGTTTCGTATATGGCTGTGAGAGTAAAGTTAAGGATTTTAAGAAATGATAAGAGTGTTGATGTTNTAGCNCTNGTNAATAGTGGTTATGAAGCTGATTCCCCACAAATACTAATTCCAGTATTTACTGCTAGNGATTTAGGTTTATGGCCGCCACCATTAGAAGCTTTAGAAGATATTTTTGAGACTGCTGGAGGACCTCTAAGAGTATGGGTTGTGAGGGGAGGAGGTATTGTGAAGGTATTAACTGAGGATATTGAGTCTAAGGAGGTTAGAGTCGATATAGTAATATCACCACTAGCTGATGAACCCTTAATAAGTGATAAGTTAGCAGGTGTGTTAGAAATAGCTGTAGAGGATTTTGCTGAAGGATTATGGAGATTTCGTTGGGAACCTAAGGAGAAATTAAGGAGGAGTGTTAGGAAGTAATTAAGTACTCCAACACCAAAATAAATTATGTCTGTAATCCATCATAAGGTTAGGATTTATCATTAATTAACTTAGGTCTTAACCGTAGAGTTAAGTCCTTAACTACTTATATGTTAGTCTATACCTATACTTTATGGTGTTTATGAGTAGTTGTTTAGATGTGTTGAGTAGGTTGGAATGCTGGTTTAGACAGTTTAATAAGGTTTTAATAATGCTTTCAGGTGGTGTTGATAGTTCTACGTTGTTGGCTGTCGCTGTTAGGGTTTTAGGTCGTGGTGGTGTGGTTGCTTTAACTGTTAAGTCACCTGTAGAGCCTCCGTGGGATTTTAATGATGCTGTCAGTATTGCTAATGACTTAGGTGTCAAGCACTTAGTTATTGATGGTTCATACCTCTTAAGTTCTGAGGATTTCGTATGTAATAGTAGGTTGAGGTGTTATTACTGTAAGAAACTCACGTTAAGTANGGTCTTAAGTATTGTTGATGAGTTAGGTGTTGACGTAGTTGTTGAAGGGACTAACTACGACGATGTCCAGNCAGATTACAGGCCTGGATTTAATGCTGTTAAAGAGTTAGGACCACGTGTTAGGAGTCCTTACGTAGAGTTAGGTATTGGGAAGGAATGTATTAGGACTATAGCTAAGTTATTAGGATTGAGAATACATGATAAACCAGCTAGCGCCTGTTTAGCATCTAGGATACCATACGGTGATAGGATTACCTTAGAAAGACTTCAGAGGGTTAGAGATGGTGAGTTAATACTTAAGGAATTAGGTTTTAAGATTATTAGACTTAGGGATCATGGTGATATAGCTAGGATTGAAGTAGGTATTGATGAACTACATAAGGTATTACAGGAAGGTATTAGGGATTTAGTAGTGAGTAAGCTTAAGGAATTAGGTTATAGGTACGTAACGTTAGATTTAGAAGGTTATAGGAGGAGTGGTCTTAACTTATGAGGTATTGATTATTTCTTAATTAGTCATAGCTAATTAATATGTTATTAGTTTATTACCTAAGTTCCTAGATCATTGTTAGGTAAGGTGGTTAAGGATTTCAGAACTTGTTATAAATGTAAGTAATATTATCTCACCACTCTGTTATACTATCCTTAAGTTAGAACCGTATACCACATGCCCATTCAAATGTATTTACTGTTACTCAAGATGGTATGTTAAGGAAGTAAAGAATGTGGTTATGCCTAGGAAGGAAGTATTAAGGATTTTCGAAAGTGTTTGTAGGTCTGTACATAGGCGTGGTTTAAAACCAATACCTTTTAGATTCTCAACACTTGTAGATCCATTCCCACCACATGAAGAGCTATATAGGTTTAGTGAGTATGTTCTGAAAATAGCTTTAGATTATGAACAACCATTAATTATTAATACTAAGAGTATTAAGGTTGTAGAGATTGAAGGTGTTAAGAAATTAGTTGAGGAATTATTAGGTAGGGGTTTAGCAGTTCTTCAAATATCAATACCTGTATTAGATGATGTTAAGGCTAGGATTATTGAACCTATAGCACCATTACCGAGTAAGAGGCTAGGTATTCTTAAGGTATTTAATGGTTGTGGCTACCCTACAGTTCTTAGGTTATCACCTTACATACCTACAGTACTACCAACTAATGAAGAGGAAGTAGAGTACTTAGTAGGTTTCCTTAAGGATTACGGGGTTAAACACATGATTGTAGAATCTCTTAGGATTGAGAGAGAGTTTATGGAAAGTATCATTAAGTTATTAGGTATTAGTGATTTAGGTTTTGAAGGTTATAGTCTTAGGGAAGTAAGTGGTTTAAAACCTATAGTTAGGTTTTCTAAGGAGTTAAGAATTAAATGTTATGAAGTACTTCATAAGTATGCTGTAAGGAGTGGATTAGGTTTCTCGACATGTAAGGAAGGTCTATTTAGATTTCATACATCAGATGATTGTTGTGGTGCTTACTTACTTAAGGATAAGGATTACGTATTGAGGCTTACGTTATGGGATATCTATAGAGTAGGTATAAATCCGGTGAAGCAGGAGTTAAGTGATGATTTAATTAGGTCTGTATGTAGGAGATTCTCTAGACTATGTAGTGAGGAATTAAGTGAGTATCCTAAAATTATTTCAAAACCAATGAAGTATCATGAGAAGAGATTATTGAGGATACTTAAGGAACCTGAGGTAATTAAGCATATAGTTCCAGACTTACTAGAGATTTAGCCTTATATTAGACTATAGTATCTGTAGGTCTGACAATACGTACTTTAACACCGTTCTCAAGACAGAATTTATATGTTTCTTCAGGTAATTTAGCATTACTTGTGTATAGTATTAGTATGGGTTTAGCTCTTATTGACTTAGCCTTCTCTATGAAGGTCTTCACACCCTCAATAGTTTCTTTACTAGGGTCTTCAACAACTTTAATAGCGAGTATCTTTCCTCCTACACCCTTAGCAACCACATGTACAGGTCCGTGCTTAGTAGGGTGCATAAACTCAACACTAAGTCCTGCAGCTAGATACATACCACCAACCTTACCTACCACACCATACTTCCTCTCAAATACCTTCATTAAGTACCTAGCTCTAGTAGTAGTCATACTAAACCCCTTAAAATGAGTAAATACCTACAGAATATAAGCTTAATCTAGGTAGGTCATCGATACAGTATAAAGTTATTAAGACTTATTACGTACTATAGATGTTAGAACTTAGGTTGAGAAGATCAACTCTACAGAAACATCACTAAACACCTTAGAGCTTAAGAAGAAGTTAATTAGTTTACTTAAGGAGGATGAGGAGTTTAGATTAGCTGTTGTTGGTCTCCTTGGCTATAGTGAGGTTCTTAAGAGACTTGATAGACATGAGGAGGAACTTAAGAAGCTTAGAGAGGACTTCCTAACATTCGTTAAGGAGCAAGAGAAACGTTGGGAGGAGAACAATAGGAGATGGGAGGAGAATAGTAGGAGATGGGAAGAGGCTTATAAGAGATTTGAAGCTATTGAGAAGATATTAGCTGAGCATACAGAGGTTTTGAAGGGATATAGTAAGAGGATTGAGGAGTTAAGTAAGACTATTAGTAGGCTTGAAGTTGTTTTAGGTTCTATCGGTAGGAGGTGGGGTAGGGATTTAGAGAGGGCTGTATTTGAGATTTTTAGGTATGTTCTTGAGGAGAGAGGTATTGAACCTGGTAGGATTGAGAAATTTACTTATGTAGATGTTGAGGGTAAGTACTATAGGAGAGGTGCTAAACTAGAAGTTGATATCTATGTACATGATGAGAAGGTATATTTAATAGAGGTGAAGTCACATGCTGATTACGAAGATGTTGAGCGGTTTTATGAGAAAACATCAATAATAGAAAAGATAATAGGTAGGAAAGCAAGTAAGTTATTACTAGTAGCTGTTCATATAGATGAGGAGGCGTTAAAGACTGCTAGGGAGTTAGGAATAGATGTGATTTACAGTACTGTAATACCTCCGTAGTAAATCTTAATTAAGTACTTTCTCCAGTTAGTAGGGAGGTCATAATATTTCAGATACTCCTAACGTTCATAATGTTATAACCTTCTTTAACTGTATTATCGAGGTTCTGAATACCTATAACTCTACCTCTCCATAATATTGTAGTTCAACTTAAGTTTAAGTAGATTAGGGATTAATTAAGAAAGTGTTTTTAGGATTAGTTAAGTTATAGATTGGTTTGTTACGATACTCCTCGGTATTGAGGATATTACAGCTAGNGAGATCGAGGAGTTTAGTAGGTTCTACACCTACTGTTGATGTTGCTGACCTCCTCCCCGCCCTAAAGACGAGGCTTTCAGTTGTAAGGTCTTCTTTAGAGTTCTTTTAGAAGTTATGTATGTTGTTAATTATAGTGCTAGGACTATAAATAAACTTTACTTACTGCTAGTACGTGATTATTTTGAGGTTCTTAATGATATTTATAGGATAGCTAAGAGTATAGATTATATTACAGCTGTAACTCCTGATAAGTCTTTTGCTGTTAGGTATGAACGTATAGGTAATCACTTATTTACTAGTGTTGATGTAGCTAGAGTTGTTGGGCGGTAGTTATTGATTCGTTCATGGAGTCTAAAAGTACTATATTAAGAGTAAATCTTGATGAACCTGATGTTGAGATAAGTATTTTTGTTAGGTTTTAATACGTATTAACACTACTGGTGATTCCCTACATAGGAGGAGGTATAGAGTTTATAACTACTCAGTAGTTCTAAAAACAACACTTATAGCTAGTATGTTAAGACTTAGTGATTATATTGAACAACCACTACTAGACCCACTCTGTGGTGCTATAATACCTATTGAAGTAGCTCATATAGTTAGGGAGTACCCTACAATACTTTTAGGAAGGATTACAACTTCACTAAATTATTAATACATAACCCATAAAGATATACATCATTAAACTCTAACTACTTAATAACCCATACNCTACCATCCCTATAGTACTTACTAACTAACCTACCCCTCAACCTTAATACCCTCTCACTACTAACTACGTAATATCCTTCAAGTAATGCTGATAGAGCTATTGGATTACCCTTTAAACACATTCTCTCAAANTCATCGTAGGTGTAGAGAAAGAGATCTACTCTATACCTTCTAAACTCTGCAGATATGTAGAACCTATCTAAAGGACTCATAAACCCTACATCATCAGTAATTATGAGTAAGTCAATATCACTCCATTCACCCCCACCACTACGGACCCAAGAACCAAAGACTATAGCTGCTTCAATCCTAAACTTCTTAGATAATTCTTTAATAACATTCTCTACAATTTTAACCCAATCCTCTCTAAACACTTAACCACCCAATCAATAATATTCTTAGAACATGTAATACATCTCTCAGCTATAACATAATCATAGTAAAGTCCTGGATATCCAGATTCAAAAGCATTAGGATATCTTGAAGGTATATAATGTCTATCTAACTCCCTAGCACATATGTAAAGTCCTTCAGATACTTCCTCTACATTTTTTAAAATATCGAGGAGTTCAGTAATACTATGTCCCCAAACTGCCTTACCATGAGCATAAAGAAGAGCTTTAACTACCTTCTCAGCAGCTTGTTGAGCTTGAAAACATGACCACTCATAATTACTATCATCAAGACTATCCCTAGCAGCTTTTAAATCACGTAGAGCTTGAGCAAACCATCTCCTACATTCTTCAAATCTCTCCACGATACTACCTTGAACTACTCTNAATATAAATTAATATAAATTATAAAGTAACTTAGAGATAATGACTCCATAATATAATCAGTCTCAGAATAATAGTGTTAAGTAAGGTATGATATTGAAGGTAATACTTAAACCTAACATATGAGAGTAGGGGGTATGAAGACATCTGCGAGGACTATAACTAATACGTTAATGCTTAATTCATCACATCTTACTCCATAGTTAAGTTGAGGTTGTAAATTTCATAATTACGTTCTTAGTAGTAGGTTAAAATTATTTAGGTAGTCCTGATGTTGAAGTATTTGGTGATGAATTCGCTTCCACTGAGTTGTGATGTACCGTCGAGCGTCTGATACTAGTAGGGGGTTTAAGTTTTCATCATCTTCCTTAACTCTCTAAGTGTTATGTATATGAGTAGTGATATAGTTGTAATATTTATTATTATGATTAGTAATGTATGTAGTTCTGTAGGTAGGTATACTTCAGTTATTATTGTGTGTGATGTGGTTATGAGTAATGCTATGGATAGAACTGATATTACTATTGTTATGAATTTTATAGTAGCTTCTCTCCAGCCAGAACTCTTAATAGATGTTATCTCCTTAAGTAATCTACCATATACACTCTCAATAGTCTTAGCAAATACTGTAAGTATAGCTATATAACATACACTCATTGACAACATGATTAATACTGTACTGAATACAGGTATATACTCTGATACTACTACAATTACGTTAAGTGNGTATATAGCTGTGAGTAAGACTATTAAAAACTTAGTTAAGTCCTTACTAACTTCTATGATTAAGTTACTACTATGGAGTAGTAGGGAGGATAGAGATGATATTAATTGATTAAGTTTTTTAGGTAGGATTAGAATTATGAGTTTTTCAAAACTCATGATTTTCTTATAAGTGATTGAGGAGGTTATTATAGATGTAANTACTATTAACGTCACTACAACTCTAAAACTAATCGGTATGACTCCTTGAGTAGCTAGAACATCTGAGAAGACTATCGCTATCTCACTAACTGATGATAACGTAGCTGCGTATAGTAATATGTGTTTCGGGTCTAAAGCACCTAACATCGAACCGAGAGATATTGTTGTGGTTCTGATTAAGACAGTAAGTACACCGACGATAATACCTATCAGTAATTGTGAAGTAGTTATTAAGTGTTGTGGTGAGGTGAGTTGAAGACCTAGTGAGGAGAAGTAGAGGAGGAGTCCGAACTCNCTNATCCCAGATAATATTGTGAAGTCTTCACTACTAGTAAACTCTGATAACACAATACCTGCTATGAAGGACCCTAGAAGTGCTGGGAGTCCTAAATTCTGTGTAATTGTTGAGTAGAGTAGTGCTATTGAGAGGAAGAGTAAGTACTTAGAACTACTATCCATCCTCAATATAAAACCTCTTAATTTTTCTAGAATCTTAAGGAGTACGTATGCTAAGAGTGTTAAGAGTCCGATAATCTTAAGCATATCTATAGCAATACCCTCTATCGTAGGTCTAGGTATCCCAGCTATGAATATCACTGAGAAAATTATAAACTGAGCTGTATCCTCAAAATGAGTTTGTAGGGCTGTTAAGACTCTCAACTCATAATTTGAGATAGTCTTTGCTAACGTAATAGCTAGTACTGAGGAACTATTCATAAGTATGAGGAATAATAACATCTCCTCAACTATACTTAAATTAATGATGTTTGAGATAACCCTTGCTGAAACCCAAAGTAATGGGTATGAAATAAGTTCTATAACTAAAATCCTATTTAGAGATTTTAGGAGTTTCTCAATACCTATAGATAACCCTGCCTCAAACGAGAATATTACTAAACCTAAATTCTTTAAGAACTCAAATTCCGTAGCCTCAGGTATACCCACTCCAAAACTGGTGAACAGTATTGATATGATGAAACCACCAACTATATAACCTATGAAGGAGCTGTAGATCACTCTCCTGAATATCCAGCCAAATACCGTACCAGTAAACAATATTATGAGGACTTGAGTTATTAAATCTATCATTACTCTCTACTCAAACCTACTTAAAATAATAATAATATACTTTAGCACTACCTAAGTACAGTCTCTATAATTGATGAGGTGGGAGGTATTGTTAGGATGTAGAGGTAGGATTTATTAAATACTCATGTAAAATACTTAAGTTAATTACTACTCCTACCCCCCTCTATAATGACTATTCCTTCNGGGATCTTAATTCTTAAGGTAATTGATGACCATAGTCTGAATGTGTGGTACCCGTCTTCAGGTCCTATATAATCTACTTCAGCATTCCCACCATAAACTATATCTAGTACTTCAGGTACTGCTGATACTATAAGTACTTTATCACTTGGTACTCCCTGAACTGAAACTACCTCATCTACAAACGCTTTTACTCTCTCAAGATCTGTAACACCTGTCTTCTCACTAACACTTAATAGTTTTACGTAGAGTTCAGGATTTACTAACATTATAAACGGTCTTCTATAACCACGCTTAGTTAACTCTGTAACAGCTTTAGCTANATCTATGACTGAATTCCCAGGNATATCCCAATTACTTAAAGGTAGTTTAGTCTTACCCTCCTTAATTAACGTATCTATAATGAGTTTCTCCTCCTCAGAAACTAGTGTAAGAGCTGTTTTAACAGCTTCAGGTATCTCTATAGGTTGTTTATACCTGACTGCATGATCTACTGACTTCTGTGAGACTCTAAAATTATAACTAAGTTCACAGAGTGGGAGTATAGTCCNNCCTAACCCCTCACTACTTTGTTCAACTACGACAGCTTCAACACCCCTACCTAACACTATAGTAGGTATTTTCTTAGTGAGTGTCCTAGCAGAATCAACTAACTTCCTAACCTCACTAACTACAGTACCTTCAAACGAGTTACTACTTGAACCACCAGATGTTTGAGGACTTGGATCACTTACCTGTATACCTGTTAACTCCTTAACTTCCTCAGAACCTCTCCTTAACTCCTCCACCTGCTCAGGGTCGAGACTCTTCAGAAGTGCTAGGAACTCACCTACATGTGTTTTCTCCTCCTTAGCTATATCCTCAAATACCTTCCTCACGTTCTGATCGTCTATAGCTCTCGCAAGCTGGAGGTAGAGGTTAATAGCGTCTAACTCAGCTATTACTGAAAGTCTAAGAGCTTCAGCAACCTCCTCCCTAGAGAGTTTCCTCCCGGGAGGGATGTCTAGAGGGTGTTTAGCCATCATATTAGACTATCTCCTAACCCCACTTACCCTTCTTCATATGAGTTTCAAGCTCAGCCATAATCTTCTGGATAGTTGTTAAAGCAAATTCCTTCTCCTCCTTAGCAAGTTTAACACATGGAGGGTCTAATTCATCCTTCTCAATCTCCTCAGCAACAACTAATAACTCCTTCAGGAGTGTGAGAGCCTTCATATGTAGGTAGTTACTCTTCCTAGACCTCAGAACAAGCTGTACTTCCTGCTCAGATAACTGTCTAAACTGGTCTTTAGGAGCTCCACACTTAGGACACTTATCAGGTGCTTCCAACCCCTCAAACACAAACCCACATACCTGACATTTCCAAAGGGACATACAACCCCTATACTTACTCATGATTAAGTCTCTTAAACCTTACTATTTAGGACTACCTTATCTTTAACTATAATCGCTAATGATTGACTTCATCCTTGTCATGTAGATAGAAGAGGTTTTAAAAGTTAGATATATTAGATTGTAATAAAGGACTTCATCGGTGTTTGAATGGATCCGGTAGTATGGATCATCACTACAATCCAAAACGTGTCTGATTCNGTTATTGTCCAAAGCTTCTTAGCTGCCTGCATAGGATTCATCCTCACAGTCGCAGGATCCTTACCAGCTTTTTTAGGAGTTAAATTCGGGGGTGGTATCCTTCCCTACGGTATGGGTTTTGCTTCAGGTATAATGATTACTGCATCATTTACGTCATTACTACTACCAGCTGTAGAGGTAGGTGGTATAATTCCAGCACCGGTGGGGTTCTTAATAGGTGCCTTATCCGTTTACATCATGGATAGATTCCTCCCACATGAACATCTAGTGAAGGGGTATGAGGGTTCGGAGAAACTTAGGACGAAGCTGAGGGCTGCATGGCTCATGGCTATAGCTATAGTGATTCACAACGTACCGGAGGGTGCGGCTGTAGGGGCAGCTGTAGTTGAATCTCTTAAAGATGGGGTCGTACTCGCTGTAGCTATCGGAATCCAGAACATCCCGGAAGGGCTTGCCGTAGCCCTTCCCCTAATTTCCGTAGGTAAGAACGTTAAACATGCTTTATGGTTAGTAGTACTTAGTGGAGTTGTTGAACCTATAGCAGCTACTGCTACAGCAGCCCTCGCAATAATCTCTAGGGCGATCCTACCGTATATACTCTCATTCGCCGCAGGTGCTATGATATACGTTGTCAGTCATGAAATAATACCGGAAACACATTCAGAGAGAAGAGAGGTAAAGGCGACAGCAGCCTTACTAACCGGACTTATACTCATGCTTATACTTGATGTATATTATGATTAATTAATGTTGATTAGGACCTCGTAAATTAATTAAAACTCGTTAGATTATATCTGAGTACTTGTAAATAATGAATGTAAGTTTCTTTCCCCCATGGAGTAAGAGATATAAAAATGTAGCGTAGTAAGTGATTAGGGGTGTGTAGGATTGGTATCTACAGATATCTTTAAGGATATAGTGTATGAGGAAGGTGGGATTGCTTACTATAAAACCTACCTAGCTGGTGAATGGTTTGATAGCGGTGAATATATAGATGTGAGAACACCTATAGATACCTCCCTTATTGCTAAGGTGTCTAAGGTAGGTTGGGCTCATGTTGATGGAGTCTTAGATAAGCTGTATAGTAAGGGGAGATGGTCTGCCAGAGATATGCCTGGATGGAAGCGTATAGAAATTCTAGAGAATGCTGCTCAGAAACTGGAAGAACTTAAAGAAGATTTTATCAAGGTATTGATTATTAATGCTGGTAAGACGAGACAGCAAGCCATTGGTGAGATAACGGCTAGTATTGATAGGCTTAGGTCCGCTCACTTAGATGCTAGGAAAATATTTGGGGAGTACATGCCTGGTGATTGGGATCAGACAACGATTGAGACGGAGGCTATCGTTAGACGGGAACCTGTTGGTGTTGTACTTGCGATAATACCCTTCAACTACCCCCTATTCGATACAGTATCGAAGGTTACATACAGCTTCATATCCGGTAACGCTGTGGTTATAAAGCCTCCGTCATCAGATCCTCTCCCGGTGATACTCTTTGCGAAGATTCTAGAGGTCAGTGGTTTCCCTAAGGATACTTTAGCAGTGGTGACGTTACCCGGTAGGGAGAGTACTAGGCTTGTAGCTGATGAGAGGATAGCTGCTATAAGCTTTACAGGGAGTAGTGAAACAGGTAGGAAAGTGATTGAAAATGCTGGGATCAAGCAGTTTGTTATGGAGCTCGGAGGAGGGGATCCAGCAATCGTTCTAGCAGACGCTGATCTAAACCTAACCGCTGAGAGAGTTGCTGCAGGAATATATAGCTATGCTGGACAGAGATGTGATGCGATAAAGCTTGTGCTTGTGGATAAGCCTGTATATGAGGAGTTTAAGGCGTTATTAATTAAAGAGTTATCTAGGGTTAAGATCGGCGATCCTAGAGACCCTGAAACTATTATGGGACCTTTAATAGATGTTAATAGTGTCGAAGAATTTATGAAGGCGGTAGAGGATGCTGTGAGATTAGGTGGGAGGATAATCTTCGGCGGTAGGAGGCTTGGACCTACCTATGTAGAACCCACACTCATAGAGTTCCAAGATAAAGAAGTTATGAAGAGATCGTTACTGTATCAAAAAGAAGTATTCGCACCTGTATCTCTCATAACGAGTTTTAAAGAATTAGATGATGCTATAGAACTTGCAAATGGGAGAAGGTATGGTCTCGACGCAGCTATCTTCGGCAATGACCTAATCAAAGTCAGAAAGCTAATCAGATACCTAGAAGTTGGAGCAATCTATATAAATGATATGCCTAGACATGGTGTAGGTTACTACCCATACGGGGGGAGGAAAGACTCAGGTATCGGAAGAGAAGGGATAGGCTACTCAGTTGAATATACCACAACATACAAAACAATCATCTACAGCTACAGAGGTAAAGGAATATGGAGATACACGCTCTAGAGAACTACATTGAGTTCAGTCTAGGATTAGTCTCTCCTACAACCTCCATCTCCTAAGGATTTAAGGTTATGGAAGCTTCGTTAATTATTGCCTACTAATCTGTAACATTGACATCCACTGTTGGGANTAACATAANCATAAAAACTTAAAACTTAAATGTTTTAATCCATACTTGAACGGCTTTCAGTTCTAAATCTTAGGTACTTAAAAATTACATCTACATACGTTACTTCTACACCTACTAATAACTCCACATCCTTAAGAGCTATGGAGTGAGCTGTTTCCATCAGCATAGCGATTCAGGATTATTCTAGACTTCATTGCTGTAAAATACCAAAACAATACAGTCCTTACTTACATATTAGTAGTTATTGCCTTGTTAAGATTCATTGGGTTATTAATTCCTAGGTGGCTAGAGGGGATATACTGCGGTGGGTAGAGTCATGAACTACCTCATTAGAAATTACAGAGTTCAATAGATAATGGATGCTTACCTAACAGGATTACCTGAAATATTTTTGAGTTATTCCTCGTCCTACTAATAATATTTTAAATCATTAAGTTAGTAATACATAATTATGTAATTATATTTCTAAATCAGGTGGATTTCATTCTGATTTTATTGTGGAAAAATTTATATATTAGTTTAAACTTAATTCTCTGGTGTGTTAAATTGGTTAGATTTCGTGTTGTTGTTGATAGGTCTAAATGTATAGCATGTGGTGCAGCTCCAGCAGCATGTTCTGAGGTTTTCGAGCTCGGTTTTGATAATGGGAAGAATAGGGTTGTTGAGAAATTCAGTATTAAAACAGATGAGGACATTTCGATAGGGGAGATTCCAGAGGAGATATTTAGTTGTGCTAAACTCGGTGCTGATGTTTGTCCCGTTGATGCTATAAAGATCGAAAAGATTGAAGAGTAATTGAGAGTATGAATGAAAAGAAATGTTTTCACTGTATATACTTTAAACCTAACATATACTTCCCATATATAGGGCTTTGTAGGGTTAGGGAGGAGGTTGAGAGTGCTGAGAAGTTAGTGGAGAAGTGTGATAAGTTTAGGGAGTCCTCCATACATGAGCTTAGGGAGGTGTTGAGAAGGCAGGGTTGGTTATACTGTATTACATGTAGGGAAACCATCGTTGATGAAAGTGAGTTAGAGAAACATGTGAAGGAGCATATAGTTGTTGAGGGAGTAGTGATAGATGAAGCTGTAGTTGAAGAGGCTCCATCAGGTGATTAGAGTTAGGAGGTGTGGGTATTGAAAGATATAAGCATTATAATTGGAGGACCTCAAGGAGCAGGCTTAGAAACATCCATGGCTATTCTCGGGAGGGCTTTAGTTAGGAAGGGATACGGCATTATTGCTGATAGAGAGTACTTCTCAAATATTACAGGTAGACATAGCTATATCCACATGCTCGTATCGTCGGTGAGATTACCGAGGTCTATTAAGTATCCGGTCGAACTAGTTGCCTCGATGGATCCTGAAACTATTTTCACACATTTTACCGATATCNGTGATAAAGGTATTTTAATATATGATAAAGGACATAGTAACAAGAAAATTGATGATATATCAAGTATGGAAGACATTACTAAGAAGAGGATAAAGGAGGTTATCATAAGGCACGGTATAGAGCCTTCAGTAAGCTCACTCCTGAACTACTTAGAAAGAGAAAAGGATATAACTCTGGTAGGAATTGATTTTAATTCATTGTTGAGGAAGGTTATAGAGCGATATAGAGTCGATCCTAGGCAAGTATCAAGATATGTGAGTGGTATACTCATATCAGCGATTTCTACTTTAATAGGCTTAGAGGAGGATTTTATTAGATATAGTTTTGAGCAGCAATTCAGGGGGAAGGAACACCTTATCGAACAGAATATGACTATATTCGGAATGGTTAGGGATTCTCTAGCTGACTTCAGAAATATTGCTAGACTCGACGAACCAAGTATAAAGTTACATAAAGCTTTTATAGCGACAGGTAATGATATCGTAGCTATTGCTAAAATCGTTGCTGGAGTGAGGTACCAAAGTTACTATCCCATAACCCCAGCTGCTGATGAAAGCTTCCTTATAGAGAAGTATGAGTATACTGAGGTTGGAGGGAAGTCTTTAGGACCTATTGTTGTAGTACAAACAGAGGATGAGATAGCAGCGGTAAACTCTGCGATAGGGGCATCCCTTACCGGGGTTAGAAGTTCCACAGCTACGAGTGGGCCGGGGTTTGACCTCATGGTTGAGGGGCTTTCCTGGGCTGGTGCTAATGAGGTGCCAATAGTTATAACTTACTATCAGAGAGGTGGACCTAGTACTGGCCAACCAACACGTGGGAGTCAGTCCGATCTTCTCAATGCGGTTTTCGCAGCTCATGGAGAGTTTGCTAGAATTGTATTATCGTCTGGAGATCATGTAGAGGCATTCTACGATACTGTAGAGGCATTCAATATGGCTGAGAAGTTCCAAGTACCTGTAATACATCTCCTGGATAAATTCCTAGCTAATACCATAGCGACAATCCCTGTACCTGAAGTAGGTAGAGTATCTGTTGATAGAGGTATTACATCACTTGGTGGTAGGGATTATAAAAGGTTTGACCTGAGTAGAGTGATATCACATAGGGCTTACCTAGGTACAGACGATACAGTTATGTGGTACGCTGGTGATGAACATGATGAGTACGGGCACATTGTTGAAGACCCTGAAAATAGGGTTAAGATGTATTCTAAGAGGATAGAGAAAATGAAGATTATTCTAGAGCAAGTACCTTCAGACCTCAAGGTAACTATCTACGGGGATGAGGATCCTGATTATGTCGTTGTAGGTTGGGGGTCGGTGAAGGGAGTTGTTTTAGATGCTATAGACGTCCTTAGTGAGAAGCTGAAATTAATGTATGTAAATGTAAAACTCCTATGGCCTTTTCCAGCAAATGAGTTTTTAGGTATCGTTAAAGGTATGCCTAGAGACCGTTTAATTGCTGTTGAACATAGCTATGGGGTCAATATAACGTCGTTGATATCCATGACTACGGGAATAATCATCGATAGAAGGGTGATGAAGTATACTGGAAGACCTATAACTCTAAACGAATTAGTATCAGCGTTGGAGAGGGTAGCACTTATGAACGAAGAACGTGTGGTGCTTACTTATGGAGCGTAAATTCGAATACAAAACAAACTTGTGGATAGACTGGTGTCCTGGTTGCGGTAATTTCGGTATCTTAACAGCTGTTGTTAGGGCTTTCGAAGAATTAGGGTTAGACCCGTCAAAAACAGTCATTGTTTCAGGTATCGGGTGTTCAGGCAAGATATCACATTTCGTGAATGTAAACGGTGTCCACATCCTTCATGGAAGGGCTATACCTACTGCAATGGGTATAAAGCTGGCTAGGCCGGACCTAACAGTAGTTGTTCATGGTGGTGATGGAGACCTCCTCGGTATAGGGGCTGGACACTTCGTCGCATTGGGTAGGAGAAATATAGACATGGTCGTTATAATGCATAACAACGGTGTCTACGGGTTGACGAAGGGTCAGGCATCACCTACACTCCCCTTAGGAGTGAAGACGAAAGCTCTAGCTAAGATTAACCTACAGCAAGCTGTAAACCCGATAATGCTTGCTTTAGCATCAGGCTACACTTTCGTTGCGAGAGGATATGCTTTTGAAGGAGCTCATCTGAAGGACTTGATAAAAATGGCTATACAACATAAAGGAGCTGCGTTCGTAGATGTTTTACAGCCCTGCGTAACATTTAACGACGTTTATACATCTGAATTCTATAGAAAATCTATTTACAAGCTAGATGAGGATGGTGGGTGGGATCCTGTAGTAAAACATGTGGATGAATTTAGGGATAAGTTGTTAAAAGCTATTGAGAAGAGTTTAGAATGGGGTGATAAAATACCTATAGGGGTATTCTATATTAATGAATACATCCCGACATACGAAGAACGACTTAGTAAAAGGCTCGTTGTCTACCCTACTTCAAATCCGTCTAGCAGTACTATTGAGGTGAGGGGCAGGCCTATATTAACTCAGGAAGAGTTCGAGGAGATTTTCAAGGAGTTTATCGTAGATATCAGTAGTAGTGTCAGTTAAAATTATGCATCCGGTGGTTCCGATGCTCTGTAAGGAGGCTTTCGAATCCTTATCAGAATTCGAGTTGAAGATTGTTAGAAAGGGTGGTAGGTTTCCAGAAGAGAAAACCCTAGAATACCTAGTAGGTTATTCCGGATTTTATTCTAGACTATTAGTGATTAAGGTTTTCGATGGGAGGCCACCGTTTTACAGAAGGTGGGTGGAGGTGTTCTCTGTACGTCCTCATATTATTTTTAACTCTAAGGTCTACACGTTCATACACTCCGGTGAGGAGAAGAAATTAATTGAATGTCTGTCAAATTATATCAGTCCGGGTGAAAGACTCTTCATAGAGTACGTTTACGATAGTGAGACCTTGAAAGCCCTAGAGATGGGGATCACACCACCGCTAACAAGGCTTGGGATATATACTCCTCGAAAACGGCTTTACATGGTTTAAAGATTGGTACTTTCCAGAGGGGTTTATGGAGGGAGGTCCTAAACTACAGGCTGAGAAACCTATAGATGAGAAAGCTAGAATGAGACATCTAACTGAGATATGCAGTACTGCTAGAGAGTACGTTGAGAAGATAAAAGACTTCACCTTAGGTAATCCATACCTAGAGATTTGGATGAAAAGTGTACAAAGAGCTAAGAACGTATTGACGACTCTATGCAGAAATCATAGTCTCTAATCACTAAAGATTTCATACTTTTATTACGGGTCATGCTGTAACATCTACTGGTATTGATTAATTATAATTTATGATCTGATTTAAATCATTCAATGAAATTTTAAGGTATTCTAAGATTGATAGACAGGGTAGAGTTGTTAATCACTTACGTTAGGAGGCTTATCAGTGTTGATGTTAGAACTAAGTTAATTATAGGAAAACCATCGTAGTAGATATTTCAAGGAGTTTTGAGGAGGATGTTAGAGATTACTGATGGTGTGTGATAAGTGATTTCATGTTAAGATTTTATCGATGGTGTTTCTCTCAATTGCTAGTTTGAGTTCTCTAGCTAATCTCCTGCCGGTACTCATAGGTTCGTTCCAGTATAGGTATGAGTATGGACTACCGTTTATGTAGAGGTTTGTACCGGCTACAATCCTCCCAGAGAATTCAAAGACTTTAATCTCCATATTATCATCTACTATACTCTCAAGGCAGAACGGCCCTATAACACCTGGTGGTAATTCCTTCTTAGTCTCCTCAACGAATTTAACCCCGTATTCTAAGACCTTAGTTAGTAAGCTCTCCCTCAGTACTAAGGGTATGTTACCGATGACTACGAATGTAGGGTTAATTCTAAACTCATTAACTANGTACGGTACCCTCTTAAGACCGTCTATATTACTCTCATACCTAATATCAATACCTAAAATCTCTACCCTATTAAGGGTTGGACTGTAGAAGTAGTGGAAGTATGCTGGAACACCTATTAAGTACTCCTGAATTANTACCTCATCAAATGACTTTATAAGTCCTTCAATTAACCTCTTCTTAAGTCCTTCAACAACTTCCTCATTAGACCTAGCTATGAAGTAACCCTTACCACCCTTAGCACCTGGTAACTTAACTATGACTAACTCATTAACTAAGTCATCAACCCTATACAGTTTAGGTATGGGTATACCAGCCCTCTGTAGGAGTCCCATCTTAGCCCACTGATTAGCTTCAACCCTAAATAACTTCCTCAACCCTAGTATAGGTACTTCAATACCTTCAGCACAATCAAGCCCTACATACTCAACATAACTACCGTGAGGGACTAAAACAGTATTTAATGATTGAAGTTCCTTAACAACNNCCTCCCTACACAACTCCCCCCAACTACTTAAGACTATGAAGTAGTCAATAAGATGTTTAAAGTTCTCGTAAAACCATAACCTATCCTTAGTAACTATAGCAACTGTCTTAAACCCCTCTAACTTAGCCCCATGAAATATCTGAAGAGCTGAGTGACTAGCTAATGTAGCTATTGACAACTTACTTAAGTCATACCTACTTAAGACCTCAAACACTCCCTCCACCATAGCCTACAAACACAACCTCAACATATTTTAATTCTTAAATAGTTAAATACTACTTATAAATCATCACTCAAGCTTTACAGAGAGTACTTCATCCTTCATAACCTTCATAAACTCCCTTAACTTCTCAGTGATTTGAGGATACTTAATACTTAAGATCCTTAAGGCTAGTAGAGCTGCATTCCTAGCATTCCCAACCCCTACAGTAGCTACTGGTACTCCGTAAGGCATCTGAACAATTGAGAGTAGTGAGTCAAGACCGTTTAAGTATTTAGAAGGTATTGGAACACCTATGACCGGTATAGTTGTTAAAGCAGCAATCATGCCTGGTAGAGCTGCAGCACCACCAGCACCAGCAATAATAACTTCAACACCCTCCTTAACAACCTCCATAACATAATCAAACATAAACTCTGGAGTCCTATGAGCTGAAACAACTCTAACCTCAACATCAACACCAAACTGTTTTAAAATATCTACAGCCTCCCTCATAAACTCCCAATCAGACTTACTACCCATAACAACAGCAACCTTAGGAATACACACCACCATCTACATAGTCATGCTAAACTATATAAGATTTACGTCTCTTAAACCACTTAAAAATTCACATAACCATGTACATATGAGCTTAGTTACCTGAACGTCTAATCTAGGTATGACCTACTAAATTAATAAGTAGTTAAGTCCTCTAACTCAGGTTAGTGAGTATTAATTANNGTATTATCAATGCTAATATTCACTACTGTATATAGTGATGTTTTAGATAGGTAATGAGTAGTTAAGATTTGAGAGTAGTATCTGGTGATGTACAGGTATTTAAATGTGAGGAAGTCTAGATAGGGTAGTTAATGAGTTAGTGTTAGGGTTATGCTGGGTATATCTCTACTTTTAATCCGTACTCCTTCAGCACTTTAGAGAATTCATTCATGACCTCATAATTAACTTTCTCAATACTTTCTATCCTNGGTGTTCTGTATGTTGTGTATAGGTGGACTTCATCAGGTTCTATAGTAGTTAGTACTTCAGCTAGTGATTTAGAGTCTTCAAACATGTAGTTNATGATGTTACCGTACTTAAGTAGTATTGTCTGAATTACTAATGTTCCCTTAAACTCCTTCCTAAAATTCCTTAAGTTATTGATTATCTTACTAATGTTTAAGGTCTTATGAGGTATGTTTATTAGTTCGAATTTACTCTGTACTACAGTATCTAACTTAGCCTCTATATAGTCTACGTCCTTAAGAGTTCTAACTACGTTACTCATATGTAGTGTTGATGAGTTCGTGAATATACCTACGTTAATGTCTAGACTGTAGTCCTTAACAAATGATTTAACAGTACTTACTAGTTCTGAGAGTTTAGGGTGTAGTGTTGGTTCACCACTACCTGAGAAGTCTACAGCATTGATAACCCCGTAATCCTTTATAACCTCCTCATAAGCTATTCTTAAAGCATTTCTAAGTACGGATTCGTTAATTCCAGCACCATCATCTACTGGTTCTACACCTAATATCTTTGTAGGACCTCTAAAACAGTAGATACAGTTGAAGCTACATACCTTAGCTATTGGGAATAAGTTAATACCTATTGAAACACCCCTCCTCCTAAGATTTAAAAGGTCCGTAAGTTATTGACTT
>Ga0065719_106784_pt1 | contig 20987 bp, 27 predicted proteins | sample GBSCel85sediment_FD_59106 | JGI IMG/M metagenome (GOLD analysis project Ga0065719, IMG submission 59106) | Hot spring sediment microbial communities from Great Boiling Spring, Nevada - Cellulolytic enrichment CS 85C v3 (version 3) | ecosystem: Environmental > Aquatic > Thermal springs > Hot... | reverse complement strand
TCAAAGCTGGATCTCCGTGGGGTATTTCCTCTAAATGGATTCTATATCTTTCCAATAGCTCATTTATTACAATTTCGTTTTCCTCTGGAGTTAGGGAGCACGTCGAGTAAACCAAGACACCTCCTTCCTTTAGACTCTTTATTGCAGAATCTAAGAGTTTCCTTTGAAGGGAAGAGCAAAATTCTATATCTTTTACACCCCTACTTGTCTTTCTCGTCGGATCTTTGTGAATTATGCCCTCTCCCGTGCAAGGGGCGTCTAGCAGTATCTTATCGGCTTTTATTCCCGTTCTGTAAAAGCTGGAAGCATCCATCCTAAGAACGCCTACATTCAACACACCCATCCTATGAATGTTGTCTATCAGAGGCTTTAATCTTTCTTCATTGGCTTCTATTGCTATTATGCATCCTTTATTTCCCATTAGCTGTGAGAGCATTGTTGTTTTACCACCGGGAGACGCCGCAAAATCGACAACGATATCTTTTTCAGACGGATTCAACACAAGGGGGGGTATACAAGAGCTCTTATCCATAACGTAGTAGTAACCCATCAGAAATTCGGGAGTGGCTCCTATGCTGTATGGAGCTTCCACGACTTCATAGCAGAACGGCACCTCGGTTTCGGATAAATGGAACCCCCTTCTCCTTAGCTTGTCCAAAAGTCTGTCCTCACTTATCTTTAGTGTGTTCACTCTTATGTATTTGGGGACGTTTTCCATTGCTTCAACGAGCTTTAGAGTCTCCTCTTCTCCGAAGAAGTTGATCCATCTTCTGATTATGAATTCATCGTATCCGTATTTTTTTGCTAATTCCCTTGAGAGATTTGAAGAGGGAAAATCAAATATCATTTAAGTACGACTGCTAGTAGATATAGAATGACCACAGTGGCTAAGAGCAGGAGAATTGCGATCGTAGCTATTTTTTCTATCCTTCTTTTCTCCTCGAATCCTATGTATTCCACAACGATTTTGCGGCTACATGGCGGATCTCTGCAAAGGATTTCTATTTCCCTTTTTCCTTTTGTGTCGGAAGCGAATTCGAACTCGAAGAACCCGTCTTCTCTTGTGTATTTGCTGTCGTATTGCTCTCCGTCGATGATCATTTCGAGTTTCGCCCTTTGAGGGATCCATGTCTTTTTTATTTCATCGTATGACTTCAAGTATCCCCTGATATAGATTTTCTCTCCGATAACGGGTTTTGCGTTGGTAACATGGAGCGAAATCTTCGTCTTCATCTGTCGAAGAACGGGTTTTTGCTTAAGAGGGCGATCGGTATCCCCATCACGACGTCAGCTTTTGCTATTCCGAGAGCTTTTGCTGCAGTTCCTACTCTGTACATAACTCTTGTGTCAGCTCCGATTATCGCCGCAAGCTTTGCTGCTGAACCTATTGCTATCCCTAAATCAAGCAGTTTGAATACACAGTTCGGACCTACAAAATCATTACCTTCCCTTCTTTCGGTGTTTTCGAACCCCTTACAATCTTTAAATCCGCAAGCTCCGCAGTTCAACCCAAGAGGCTTCTTTCCGTAAATTCCAAGGAGTAGAATAGCATCCGCTTTTTTCACACTCTCTCCATCTCTTGAGAATCCCTTACCCCTTTCTTTAGCCATCTCTATCATCTTGTCGGCAACTCTTTCTTTTTCCTCTCCTTGGAGGATAATTATTTCGAGGTCATCTTCTCCTTTTGATTTAGGAGCAGTCTCTGCCGTTATCGCCATTAATTTTGCGGATAAAACGGCAAGTTCCCTTCTTAAATCTTCGTTAAGCATGTTTGTCAGTATTCGTTTAAAGATATTAATTTTTCCTTACAACATTAAATCTCTTTCAGAATCTTCCCAATATAAAAGCGGAAAGACCTATCGTCATAGCGATCATAGTCCTTTTTCTTAGCACCTTTATATCATCCCTTTCAATACCCTTTAAAAGCCTTTTCGATTCCAATAAGAGAATTAAGTCGGTTATGGCTATGGGAACCGCATATCTCACATTCCTGTATTCGGGTATCACCATAACAAGAAGGCTTGCTACAACCGAGATTATGAAAAGAATAGCCGCAACCTTTGCTGCAAAATCCTTTCCGTAAACCCTTGCAATCGTCTTCACATCTCTAAGAGCGTCCCCCTCCACATCCTCTATACCTTTCATTATTTCCCTTCCGAGGCCGGATAAAAACGCTATCAGGGATAGCGCAACGATTTCGGGGTTGATTTTTCCCGCAATATACCCGCCGAAGATGAAAGGCGCCGCCATTGAAAAGGCGATATACATGTTGCCTAAAAGTCCGAGCTCCTTAAGCTTTACATCGTAAAGGTATCCGAGGAATGTTATAGCTAAGGCTAAGATGAAGGCTTCGATGGATATTAAAAGGGCAAATATGAATCCCGGAATTGAGAGAAAAGTTGCAATAAAAAGGGCTTCCCTTTTGCTTATCTCTCCTCTAACGAGTGGTCTGTCGAATCTTTTATTCGCCAAGTCGACTTCGTAATCGTAATAATCGTTTAGAGCGAACGCCGAGGCTTGGAGAAATAGGGCTGTTAAAAACCCGAAAACAGATAGATGAAGATCAAAATAACCTAAGGAAATAAAAATCCCCGCGATAACTCCAAAGCCGTAAATAATTCCGTGTTCGAGTCGAGTTAATTCCCAAAAAGCTTTAACTTTCATGGAACCGTAGACAGATAAGCTTCAATCCCCTTCTCGTATATCACGTTCCCTACAACGATCGTGTCCGCATACTTTAACATCGTTTCAGCTTTCTCTCTGCTGTCAATTCCTCCGCCGTAAAATAGCCTCGCCTTTTTGAGAACGCTCTTCACTTCCCTCACAACCTCGACATCTCCGAACATTCCGCTGTATTCGATGTAGATTATCGGTAACTTTAGCATGACTTCTCCGACCACCGCATAACACGCCGTCATTTTCTTGTCGATATCGCATATTGCTTTCGTAACCTTCCCTACTGCCGATTTCGGATTTAAGACAATGTATCCTTCGAATAAAACCCTTTCGTTAATTAGGTCTCGAAAAGCTTTGAGATTTCCGTAGTTCATGGATACCCATTTCGCATGCTTCCCCGTTATCCATTCCCCATCTCCTGAGTTCAATACTATGGGAACGAATATGTAATCTGCGTCATAGATAACGTTTGAAGGGTCAGACGGTTCGAGGATCGTTAGGATACCGTAATCTTTTATTTCCCTAAAAAGATTTCTGGCCTTTTCGTATGTCACGTTTTGAGTTCCCGATACCATGACGGCATCGGTTCCACTATCTACAACGGCTTTTATGATTTCCTTAGTATTTTCTCTGTCAGGATCGAGTTTAGTTATGTGTCTGATCTTATCCAGCATCTTTTCTTAAGCGGAAAAATGGAGATAAAAAGGTTACCTCTTATTCCTTAGAATGCAAAGAATCTCCCTTATCTCTATGTCGAAGAAATGTGACGCTCTTCTCCCTCATATTATCACCCAAAATAGAAGGAGCATGACTATGACTGCAAGTATCAGGGCGATTAGCGCAAAGCGGGGATTACCTATTATGATTGGAATTGGGCCGATTAGGATTACACCGCCCCCTTTTACCTTCTTTTCAACCTTGTATTCCTTCTCGTATTCGTCTTCATATTCATATCCGTTACTACCGATACGCTCCAGAAATCCGAGGATTAAGAGGACGAATCCTAAGAGGATTAGGATTATCGCTAAAATTTCGAGCATCTTACCACCTTAGTATTATCAGGATCACTAGAAAAAGAAAGATCAACAGAATGAGAGCAACAAATGCCATTAGATGTGATGATGCTATTACAATCGGAATGGGACCAATTAAGATCACGCCGCCAAATTCGACGTTTTTTTGGGATAGAGATAACAAAATCATACCGAGAAAAATCAGAATAAAACCTAAAAAAAATTTTGTTGGATTCATAATTACGGCCTCACTATCTCATCGCTCGGATAGGTGAATTCTGGCCCGAATGATGCATGCATTATGAATTTGTAATTCTTTATGTTCGGCTTTCCTTCCTTAAACGCGTCGCCATATGTGACGTTGACGATCTCACCCACGAAAAAGATGTGATCACCAGTCTCGACTTCATTCACGACTTTGCACTCCAAGTTTGCGGCACACTCTTTTATGGAGGGAGCTTTAACCTTTTCCGATGGGATGAAGGTCACGCTCATCTTTTCAGCTTTGTTCTCCTTCGAGCCGCTGACAGTCCCTGCGATCCAGACATCTTTCAGGAGATCCATTGTAGGAACAGCCACAACGAAGTCCTTCTGTTCTTCGATCAGCTTTCTTGTATATCTCGTTTTACCTATAGATACTCCGAGAAGCGGTGGATTGATGCTTAATGGGACAACCCAGTCCGCCGTCATTGGGTTCGGTCTGTTGATATCTCCGGCAACAATTAGATATGTCCTTAAAGGATATAAATAACTGAGCATGTATTTGGTTAGATATTTTTGAATTTATCTCTTGCGCCAAATTTAAATATTACTTGATAAACTTACGGTCATGATTAAAGTTGCAGTATTGGGAGCTACGGGCATGGTCGGTCAGAAATTCATCCAGCTACTTGAGAATCATCCTTGGTTCGAAATAACAGCCCTAATGGCAAGCGAAAAGAGAGTGGGAAAGCCTTACGGGAAGGAAGTTGACTGGATAGTATCTGAAAACATCCCAGAAAACGTTAGAGAGATGGAGATGCTGCCGATGGATCCGAAATATTTAGATGCTGATATTGTCTTCTCGGCTCTTCCATCCGACGTTGCGAGGGAGGTTGAACCGAAATTCGCAGAGGCTGGCTTTGTTGTAGCGAGCAATGCCTCTGCATACAGGATGGAGGAAGATGTCCCACTAATTATTCCCGAGGTCAATCCGGATCACTTAGGGCTAATCGAGGTTCAAAAGAAGAAAAGGGGATGGGACGGCTTTATCGTTACGAATCCGAACTGCACGACGATTATTTTAGTTCTAACTCTAAAGCCTTTAATGGATCTTGGATTAAAAGAAGATCAAAGTTGCGACAATGCAAGCCTTAAGCGGTGCCGGATATCCTGGTGTTCCATCGTTAGCAATCACCGACAACATAATCCCGTTCATAAAGGGCGAAGAGGAGAAAGTAGAAACGGAGCCTTTAAAGCTTCTTGGAAAGTTTAACGGTGAAAAAATAGAATTTGCGGACATTAAGATATCCGCCTCGTGCCACAGAGTTCCGGTCATCGACGGACATACAGAAGCCGTTTTCGCTAAATTCGATAGGAAGGTAGAGATTGAGGAAGTCATAGATGCATTCAATTCTCTAAAANCCGATTGAAGGGTTACCCACCTCTCCAGAGAAAGTTATAATCGTTAGAGAGGAAGAGAACAGACCCCAGCCGAGACTTGATAGAGATGCCGGTAAGGGAATGAGCGTCGTTGTAGGGAGAATAAGGAAAGACGGCGAGGATGGAGTCAAGTATATCGCTATGGGTCACAACACAATAAGGGGAGCTGCTGGAGCAAGTATCTTNAACGCTGAGTTNATGGTCAAAGAAAAGTTAATATAGTGGAAGGTTTCAGGTTTCGAAAAAAGAAGGGGGTAGATAGAAATGGCAGAAAATGCTGTGTATGTAGGAAACAAGCCCGTAATGAACTACGTTTTGGCCGTGCTGACGCAGTTCAACAACGGAATAAGAGAAGTAGCTATAAAGGCGAGAGGAAAAGCGATAAGCAGAGCTGTCGATGTGGCAGAGATCGTTAGAAAGAGATTCCTACCGGATGTTGATGTAAAGGATATTAAAATCTCAACCGAAAAAGTTGAAAGCGAGCAGGGAGTGGCAAACGTTTCCGCGATAGAGATTATTCTCGCAAAGAAGGAGTAAAAATCTTATCTTTTTATTATTTTAACTGTTTTATCGTATGTATCATTCTGTGGAGCGTAGTTATAAAGCTCAAAATGGCAACAAGCCATAAAGTTTCACTGTAATATCCAAGAAGCAAACCCACTATAATTATGGCAATTCTTGTATCTCTTCCCGCAATTCCGACCTTGCATACAGCCCCTTCGGCCTCAGCCATTACACGGGTTATACTGACTCCGAAGGAAAATACAAGAGCTAAAAACCCTGAAAGCCAGAGTTCTTCGGGGTTCAGGGCGACTATGCCCATGATTACCGCAGCATCTACAAATCTGTCGAAAACTCTGTCGATGTAAGTGCCGTATCTTGTCACTCTGTTTGTGAGTCTTGCAAGGTCTCCGTCAACGCAGTCGAAGATTTGGGAGATGAAGAGAGCAAAAACACCCCAGTAGATTTTACCTACTGCAATCAAATAACCCGAAAGAATTCCGATTATAAAGGCGAAATAAGTTACTGAACTGGGATTTACATTATACCTTGCGAGGAATTTTGCAATCGGTCTTGAAAACCTCCGATAGACGATATTCGTTATAACATATTCGAATTTGATTTTATCACCTCATCCAATCGCTTTTTGATAAATCTTATATATGTTATTGATATAATTTGTTTCATGAGGGCAGTAATACTTGCAGCGGGAATGGGCTCCCGACTCAAACCGATAACTGAGAGAATCCCAAANGCTCTCATAAACCTCGGAGGGAAACCTTTAATCGCCCACTTAATCGAGAATCTTATCGACCACGGGATTCGAGACATAATAATCGTTACGGGATACAAATCTTACAAAATACGCAGGTTNATCACAGAAAACTANCCAGAGATCAACGTGGAGTTCGTTCATAATAAAAGATATGACGAGACAAACAACATCTACAGTTTGCATCTCGCAATCAGAGGATTGAAAGACCCAATATTACATCTTGAATTCGGATATAGTATACCATCCGAAAATCTTCACTCGATTACATGAATGTGAAAAGGAAAATCTGACAATATTAGTTGATTTAAGAGAGGATTTAGGAAAAGAAGAAATGAAGGTCGTAATCGAAGGCGACAGAGTCGTTAAGATTGGTAAGAAAATCGATCCGAAGGAGGCTCATGGGGAATACATTGGAATTACGAAAGTAACCGAAAACTCAGTGGAAGAACTGAAAAACGTAATTAGCNATACTATATCTACTCACGGAAAGGGAGTATTTTACGAACATGCATTCCAAAAACTGATAGATAATGGTGGTGTAATCAACTATACCTCTACCGGCGGACTCCCTTGGACCGAGATAGATGATATGGATGACCTGATTTATGCTAAAAGAGTTGTTTATCCTAAGATAATATCTAAGTAGCTTCTCTCGATTTCCTTACAAAAATCTTACCGGTTCCACTCCCTTAACGTATGCAAGGAGCGTCATCCCACCAGCCCCAACACCTTCTTTAACGAATCCCTCNCCGTACGCTCTAAGTCCATCGATAGAAGAATTCTCAAGCAGAGGATCTGCCGCTATAACACTTACAGGAGATATTGAACGGATATCCGCCGTTTTGTCTTCAGCAATATACTTTGTTGTTGCGATGTATATTTCTTTCTCGTCTAAACTCAGAATCAGATGAGCGGCAGCAGCCATCTGCGTCCCTCCTGCAAGTATTACGGGCTTTTTTGAACCAGTTGCAATGGAGACGACACCCAGAAGGACAGGGTCTCCAACTTCCGCAAGAATATTTAGCGGTTCTTTGCTCTTTACTCTGCTTACAGCTTTTTCTATAATTTTCGTCTTCAAATCAATCGGATTTTCGGGCATTGAAGATGATACTTTTGCATCAAAACCCATAGCTCTCAAGACAGCTCCAGCGGTTGTAGTTCCCGCTGGAATGCTTTCACCGATCATTATAACATCAAAGGATTTCGATATTTCTTTTCCCAATATCCTACCGTATTCAAAGGATTCCTTAACCTTTTCAATGTCCATAGCACTTTTCTCAGCTATGTTTTCACCCACGGGAGCATTTATCGTGAAGTATGGTATTTTTGGCTTCACGATCAGACCACTGTCTACTACGAAAAGAGGGATATCCAGCAATCTTAGAGCTGTATATGAGATAACAGCGGGCGTAGGTTTTCCGTCAGGCGTCACGGGTGGAAACGGGATAGTCTTGCATCTTCCGTAGTAGAGTAGCTCAGCATCCGCTGGCGGGGTGAACTTTATCAGCTCTGGATTTTTTCCGGCGGCTGTAATACCTGGTATCTCGGCGGTTTTCGTGTTACCTATACAGAGGATGAAACAGATATCGCTTTTAAGCAAACTCGAAAAATCTTCCCCTTTTACAACCTTGAACATGGTATCAGTTAGTTTTAGTCACGTTAAATACTTTATTGTCTTACGGAAAAGGATTAATTGCCCGTATATCAAAGTCGTTTCATGGATGTTATCAGGCTACTTATCGACCTGATCAAAATTGATACGAGAAATCCTCCCGGATACACAACCGAAGCGGTTGAATATCTCGTAAGGTTTTTCTCATCCTTCAACACAAAAATCGTTGGGAAAGAAGGTAAAGAAAATTTAATTGTTGAGGTATCAAAGGGAAAGCCGGAATTTCTGTTTACATCTCACCTCGATACTGTTCCTTGTGATGAGGAAATGTTAAAACCTGTTATCAAGAATGGAAAAGTTTACGGAAGAGGTAGCTGTGACGCGAAGGGGTGCGTTGCAGCCATCGTATCTGCTTTCTATAGATTCGAAGGTGATGTCGGTGTAAAGCTCGCATTCACATCTGATGAGGAGGTTGGTGGCAAATTAGGCCTCGGAGAGGTCATGAAACACATCAACCCAGATTACGTGATAATCGGGGAGCCATTCGGCTCTGACAGAATCGGTGTAGCTCAGGCTCACGTCGTCGCAGCAAAAATAATAGTTTTTGGTGAGAGCGGACACACTGCAACGGCCGATATCAAGAAAGGTGCGATTTATCGGGCGTCAAAATTCATAATCGATACAATCGATAAATTTTCGAAGATCGACGGGAAATCGGATTACTTAAAAAAGCTTGAGGAATTGGGGTTCGAAACGGAATTCAGGGGAAATGGGGGTGCAGTGTTTAATCCATCTATAATCAGAGGTGGTGTTAAGCGAAACGTAGTCCCAGACAAGTGCGAAATCGAGGCGGATATAAGGATTGCGCCTTGGATTTCCCCTGAAAGCCTGAAGGAACTTTTCGACTACGATTACATCGACGTAAAGATTGCGGGATATCTCAGAGCCTTTGGTTTCAACCTAGATATAGTTGACGAAAAGAAAGATTTGAAACTCCTGAACATGATCAAAAAAGCCATTGAAATGGAAGGTAGTAAGCCAAAGGCAGTTGTAAGTCTTGGAGTTGGAGACATAAGACATGTTCGTTGCAAAGGTATACCAGCCTTTTATCTCGGGCCTAAAGGTGAAAATCTCCACGGAAAGAACGAATTCGTTTACATTGATGAGATTATAAGGATTTCAAAAATTTACAGAAATATCGTCCTCCAAGCTTGACTATCAGGAATCGATACGCTTATATAGTAGGGAATTTCAATTTAACTGTGCACAGGCACGATTTAAAGTTCGTAGTCTTAATTGTAGCCACAATATCATCTTTTTTAACACCATTTATGGGATCCGCAACAAATATAGCACTGCCTCCCATTGGAAGAGAATTCAAAACGGATGCGATAATTTTAGGATGGATTGCTACTTCCTACCTCCTAGCAGCCGGTATGTTTTCGGTTCCGTTCGGCAGAATTGCCGATATCAAGGGTAGAAAGAAGGTATTCATCGCTGGCTTGTTCGTATATTCGATTGGATCTTTTTTGTCGGGTATCGCACCTTCAGCCGAACTGCTGATTGTTTTCAGAGTTATCCAAGGGATAGGAGGAGCGATGATTTTTGCGACGGGTGTTGCTCTAATCACTTCAGTCTTTCCACCCTCCGAAAGGGGTAAAGCCATTGGAATTAATACAGGCTCCGTTTACGTAGGATTGAGCGTGGGGCCAATCCTCGGCGGATTTTTAACACAAAATTTCGGCTGGAGAAGCGTGTTTCTAATAAACGTTCCGTTGGGATTGATTGCGTTAGCTCTTGCCTCATGGAAACTTAAAGAAGAGTGGGCGGAGGCAAAAGGTGAGAAATTCGATTTTTTGGGATCCGTTATCTACAGTTTGACCCTTTTTTTAATTATTTACGGACTAACAGAATCATCGATCGCATTAATCGGAGGCTTAATTTTACTCTTGGCTTTCATTTTATATGAAAGCAAAATAAATTATCCCGTTCTTGAGGTAACATTGTTTAGGAGGAATACGATCTTTTCACTCTCATGTCTCGCTGCCCTTCTCAACTACGCGGCGACATACGCCGTCGGCTTCATCCTCAGTCTATACCTCCAATACATAAAGGGTTTCAATCCCCAGCAAGCTGGGGCGATCTTGATCGCACAACCGGTGTTAATGGCAATGTTCGCTCCGATAGCAGGATGGCTTTCAGACAGAGTAGAGCCTAGGGTTGTTGCATCAGCTGGGATGGCGGTAACAACTCTATCCCTTCTGATATTCTCTTGGATAGATTCCACAACTCCGTTAGAGGTGATTGTTACGAATCTCATGCTCTTAGGATTTGGATTGGGGATCTTTACTTCTCCGAACACGAATGCGATAATGAGTTCTGTTGAGAAAAAGTTTCTCGGAATAGCATCAGCAACGGTAGCAACGATGAGGTTGATTGGGCAGATCCTGAGCATGGCTCTTGTGATGTTTGTATTCTCCATCGTCATGGGAAGGGTCGAAATAACACCTGAATACTATCCTCTGCTGATTAAAAGTGCTAAAATAGCGTTTAGTATCTTTACGGCGCTGTGCTTTGTTGGCATTTTCTCCTCACTTGGAAGGGGTAAGCTCAGGTCGTGATCCACTGACATTTTCCTTTGACGCACNTACATGCAACCCCTTCTACTTTGTAGCAATCGAGCCACTCGCATGTCGTGATAACTGGCTCCTCAAACTTTGATCTGCAAACTTGTCCAGAGCATCCGTCTATGACGCAGTCCTCGTCACTCTCACATTTACCGTAAGTTGACCATCCACAAAATCCCGCAATGGAGGTAACCACACCATCTTTATTTACGAATTCAACTTTTGCTCCTATTGGAACGTCGTAAATCTTTACCTCTCTCATGCACTCGCATCTGCAGGGATCACCGTATTGCTTTTCAAGGATTTTGTAAGTATTTTCCTCCTTTTCAATTGTGATGACAACCCCGCAACAATTTACTTTCACGAAGGCTATGAGGATTCTGTTCTTTTCGTCATATTCTACAGTTTTTCCGAATTTTGAGACCGAAGAGCACTCACCCACTTCGTATTTTAGGGTATTCATAAAGCCGTAAGCAATTAAGCTTATACCGATGACTGAAAACATGAGAGCAGCGATGATTAGGACTTTATCGTGCTTCATAAAGTAAAATTTCCTCAAAACTACAAAAATTTATCGTTGGAGATGATTTGCTCTCTTGCTGAAACCNAAAGACAGGGCAGAAACGTATAATGTAGCCTTCAGATACTTTTGATGCCTTTCAATGAAGTCTAAGATCATTCTGAACACGAGGAGGATCTTGCTCCCGGTCTCGATCGGTTCAAGGTATCCCTATCGAGGAGATCGTTAAGACACTAATCGCTTTGAGTCTTTCTTTGAGGCTAAAGTCTGTTGAAAAAGCCATCAAGGATTATATGTCTCCGAATCTGGTAATCTGAATGTGAAAGCACTAAGAGAAGGCTACAACGAATGCAAAAGTTAGTGAAATTTGCTCGATAATTTCTCCACTTTATCTTTCACCTTTTCTTCGTCAACTGTAAGAATAACGCGATCTTCCATTACTATATTCCCATCGATTATTAGGTGGCGAACCTCCTCGCCGCTCGCCGAATATACTATGCTGTGAAGTGGGTTGTATGAAGGGTAAAACTTCTCGGATCTCTCGAGAATAGCTATGTCTGCCAAGGCACCTTCCTTGATCTCCCCACCATCCAGACTGTAAGCTTTGTAGCCGTTTACAGTTGCCATTTTGAAAACGTCTTCAGCCTTGATGGCATCGGCTCTCATGTATTTTATTTTCTGACATAAGGATGCGAATTTCATCTCCTGAAACATGTTGTATGTATTGTTGCTTGCGGCTCCATCAGTCCCCAAACAGACGTTGATCTCCATTTCGATCATCTCCTTAACTCTTGCAATTCCAGCTACAAGTTTCAAATTGCTAACTGGATTATGGACAACGCTTACACCTCTTTTCTTTAAAATCTCGATTTCCTCATCGTCAAGCCAGACCGCATGGGCTATGACAACGTTTTCGTCGAGAAATCCGATTTCATTCAAAAACCTGACCGGGGTTTTGCCATATCTTTTTAGGATTTCTTCAACCTTCCCATTTTGTTTCAGAAACATGGATATGGATTTTCGTCTTCATTTCGTCTGCCTTCTTTTTAACTGTTTTCAGAAATTCTGGCGAACACGTGTAAGGGGCATGTGGACCGAACACGGCTTTAATCCTCCCNTTAAAAGAGTTGTTCCAGTTTCTTACAAACTCCTCNCCAATCTTAAGCTCTTTTTTTGCTCTCTCCTCGTCTCCTCTGTCGGCCATTCCGTAGCAAAGGACTGCTCTCATACCCGTCTCACCAACAGCCTTGGCAACATCGTCCATGAATATGTAAAGATCGCTGAAACAGGCAATCCCGCTTTTAATCATCTCCACAGCCGCCAACATAGTTCCCCAGTAGACGTCATTTCCGCTCAGCTTTTTTTCTAACTTCCAAACATTTTTCAGCCAGCTGTTAAGATCCATATCCTCGGCGATACCTCTAAATAAGACCATAGCTGCATGCGTGTGCCCGTTGAAAAACGCGGGGATAGTGATATCAGCTTTAAATTCGATCTCACCTTTTAAGTCTTCTCTCGAGATTTTTGCAATACGATTTCCTTTAATCCCGATATTCGCTCGAACAAATTCTCCACCGATATAACAGAGACCATCTTTGATTACTATCGAATACATGGAATTTGCTTTGAGGGAGACTAAATAAGTTTTATCTTTTCTAAAAATTCTTCGATTAGCTTTTCTACAGCTGTTTTATCTTTTTCTGCTGCACTTATAACCGCGTTCTCAAATTTCATCCAGTTTCTTATTCGGTAAAGTTTTCGATGCCTGTTTCTGAAATTTTTGATAAATGCAAGCATCTCTTCAGCGTCTTTTTCACTTAAAATTCCCCAGCTGATCAAAAATTTAACCTTCTCAGATATTAACTCTTTTTCCTTTTCCTTTAACTCTTTTAGATATTCTTTTCCTCTTTCAGATAATGAATATACTTTCTTTCCACCAATGGTTTTAACATTGAGAAATCCTTTTTCGTTTAAATCGTTAAGCAGAGGATAGATCGACCCCGGGGAGGGTTTTTTTGATGTAATTTCTTCGATTCTGCTGATTAATTCGTATCCGCAGGCGTCATTATCGGCTAACTCTTTGAGTATTAGTAATTTTAAGAGACCTTTTAGTTTCACAAAATTGGGATGAAAACATGATTATTTAAGAATTACCTCAGAAAGTACGGCCTTCATCATCGCTGTTGCTCAGATCCTGCCAAATTCATCATCTGTGAAAATAAGAGAACTTAACTATTTAAGCTTTTCCATGACAGATTTAACTTTATAATCAATTGGGCTTTCCTTTAATCTAAAATTTTACTACCATGTATATTCTTTCATGCTCATTTTTATCAGAACTTCGTTGATCTCCTAAAGGATATCTCTAAGTTTTACGGTTTCCATCGGAGTAATTTGGTGCTTTACTCTATTTCTTTCAAAGAGTACCTCTGCAATGTATTTGCTTAGGGATTGCCTACTCCAATGGGAATAACCGGAAGCTCCANTATCATAGAACGTCAATTCCATTGTAGTTCCTTGCAATCATTGGAGACACTCTTCTTTCTGGAAATACGATCGGCTCCCTTGGTTTTACCCTTGATGATTTGAAATAGATCTCATCGATATCGCCTATTTTCTTCGGATTTACACCGGTCATTATTGCCGTAACTCTGACCATCCCTTCGAATTCTTTTGTTATTCTTGCACCCCATATCACCATGGCATTATCCGAAATCTCGAACGTCAGGTTGTTTACNATCTCCTCGGCCTCCTTTATAGTTAAATCGGGTCCACCACATATGTGGATTAGGGCACCTGTAGCTCCTCTGTAATCTACTTCGAGTAAAGGATGNGATAGACAGTCNCTTACGACTTCTTCGGCTTTATTTTGTGCTTTTGCTTCACCAACAAGCATGACCGCNATTCCGCCGTGATTCATAATTGCCCTAACATCGGCGAAATCTATATTCATGAGGGAGGGTTTCGTTATGGTGTCCGTGATACCTTTAATAGTCTCTGCGATTATCTGATCCATCACGCTGAAAGCTTGCTCTATCGGTAAATTCGGGACATATTCGAGCAGTTTATTGTTATCTAAAACGATTACAGTGTCCGCTTTCTCTTTAAGTTCTTTAAGACCTTCCATGGCTTTTCCAATTCTTGCCCTCTCAACTCTGAAGGGTGTTTGAACCATCCCGATGACTATTGCACCCTGTTTTTTAGCAATTTCGGCGACAACTGGAGCCGATCCAGTTCCGGTGCCTCCTCCTAGTCCAGCACATATAAACACCATGTGAGCTCCGGATAAAAGTTCTTCAAGCTTTCCTCTTGCGAGTTCGGCTGCTTTTCTTCCGATATCTGGATCACCGCCAGCTCCTAATCCTTTTGTCAGACTTCTACCTATCAGGACTTTTATGTCCGCTTTTATCATCTCTAAGTGCTGTCTGTCGGTGTTTATGGCGATTGTCGTGACACCATCAACTCCTAAATTTTTCAGGCGATTTATCGTGTTGTTTCCACTACCACCACAACCGACAACGATTATGTTCGGTTTTATGAATTCCTCTATTTTGAAATTATCTCTTCTACTTTCGAGTTCTTTCTTGTAATATTCTTGGGCATCTTTAATGAAAGACTTCATACACTTTCACCCATCCATTTAACTTCTTCTCCAAGTGTTTCTTTAATTTCCTTCCTTTTAACCTTCATAAAAAGTCTGAGAGCTTCTCTAATAACTTCACTAATATTAGCGTAATCTCCAGAAGCTACAAGCGATTCAATAAATTCATATTGTTGGTCTGTAACTCTTATGGATATTTTCTTCATTTTTTACCACCATTCTTAGGGGACATACGTCCCCTTGTGTCACATCACTGTCACTGTTTGGAACATAACATCCTCTGATGGTATCCGTTTGTCCGACTTTGTCGGACAACACTATTTGGTAACAGGTAGTATATATATTTTTCCATACTTAATAATGATTATAATGGAGGGATAAACAATGGAATCGTAAAAAATTTCTTCTCAACATCCATCGTATCTCGTGCAGATCATCGACATCGTAAAAACAGTAAGAAAAGCCTTATTAATTGGGATAGGTGGGGGCGGGGATATTTTAAGCACCCTATATGTAAAGAGATTTCTTGAAAAATTTGATGTTGAATGCGTTCTAGGAGGTGTGGTCTGGGAGAGGTATCGACGAGATAAAAAGCCGGGTCCCCGATCCTTAGAGGAAATAAATGCTGAGAAAATACACGACACATTAGGATTTGTGGACGGAAATGAAAGAATCGGAGGAATCCAGCCGATAGTATCACAGGTGGCAGAATTCTTGAATGAAAAGATCGTCGCCGTCGACATCACGAAAGGCGTTGTAAAACTCAGAGAGGATTTGAAGAATTTCATTAAAGAGGAGGGTTTCGATGTGGTTTTTGGTGTTGATGCTGGTGGAGACTCACTCGCGAAAGGATTTGAGGTTACCCTGNTCAGCCCCCTTGCAGATTCCATAATGCTCTCAGTCTTAAAAGACTTCAATTCAATATTAGCCGTTGTTGGTTTTGGTAGCGACTGCGAACTAACCAGAGATCAGCTCGAAAGGTATCTTTCAGAACTCAGTAACGAGATATTAGGGGTATCCATGGTGATGAACGATGATTGGCTATTTGAACTCGTTAAAAATGTCGAAAGTGAAGCTTCGAGGATACCGATGCTAGCCGCAAAGGGGTATTACGGTGATTACTACTTTTGGGGTGAAGTAAAAACAAGGATTTCGATACTGAACTCCTTGATATTCTATCTAAGACTTAAACCCGTTTTTGAAAGAAGTCAAACCGCGAAAGCCGTTGTAAATGCAAAAAGCTTCGAAGAGGCTTACAACATCTTAAAAGAAATGGGAGTCAGAACCGAATACGATTTAGAATTGGAGCTGGCTAGGAGAGAAAATCCTCGATAAGCTTATCAGCTGCGGTCTTTCCTGACATAAGGCTTCCATTCATACTTCTTTCGGGGTAATTTGCCTCGGATGTCATCCCGGCTAGATAAAATCCTCTTCTTATGCGGTAGGGTGTTATCAGCTTTCGATATCCCTTCTCATACACCGGTCCGGCGTATTTTGATCTGAAAACTTTGTACCAATTGATTTTTCCTTTGAAACCATACTTTTTAAGGGAATTCACCCATTCCTTGNATATGGATTCATCGCTCTTTTCGTAAACCTTTTCTGGGGTTGTGTAAGCCGCTACATACATCAGATGCTCGCCGTAATCTTCGAAGGGCATGAAATTCGTGTGTTCTATTGTCGCCCCAAAAGGTTCGTCTTCGTAATTGANCCAATAGATATCCGTAAATCTCTCATCGAATCCTAATAGAAGACATATACTGCTCTGGTATTTAATGTCTCTTATTCCAAGCTTTTTTCTCAACTCACCTAGTTCAGGAATCGGTGCCGTATAGATTAGGGCATCGTAATCTTTTCCGTTAACGTTCCACTTGCCGTTGTATTTTATCTTAGCTTTTTCTTTTTTGATCTCAAGATTTTCTGAAAGTTTCTTTATAAACTGATGGAAACCACCCCGAAGGTATCCGAGCTCCTCTCCTGTCAGTTTTCTGTTGCTTCTTATAGAAACCCTTGCAAGAAGCCATGCATAACTGACATTTGGATAGTTCTCACCGAACTTTGCTTTGAGAAGTGGCACAAAGAATCTTCGGGTGATTTCTTCACCCACACTTGACTTCAGTCCAGTTATCACGTCTATCTCATCGTAGTCTCTGAAATTCATTCTCTTAGCCTTCAGCGTAAACAGAGCAAGTCGTATCTTGTCAAAAAAGCTAAGAGCCGGAAATCTTAAAATTTCCGTCGGAGTATTCAGAGGATATATCCTTCCTTTGAAGGCTTGGCCGATCCTGATAACTTTCCAGACTATTTTCGATTTCAAACCGAGTTCTTTTAAAAGTTCTATCAGATACGTGTCTTCCCTAAAGAAATGATGATAGAACTTCTCTATGCAGTAATCTTTGCAGAAGGAGGAAGCTAGACCACCGACATCGTTTTTCTCGTAGACATCCACTTTGCAGTATTCAGATAGTATCTTGGCGGCGTTGAGTCCCGCCAGACCCCCTCCAATGACAGCCACTTTCATGTTGTGTACTTTGAATTTAGCTCGACGTAATCAGGGGTAAGGTCGCAACCGATCGCGTATGCTTTCCCGTTCCCTTTATGGAGGTCTATCCGAATTATGATCCTATCGCTATTCATTATCTCTCTAGCTTTCTCAATCTCGAGTATCTCACCTTTATCGACAATTTTCACAGAGCCCTTTTCACTCTCTATCTCTAAACTTATTTCTTCATCAACTTGGGCTGAAGAATATCCGATCGCCGCAATTATCCTTCCAAAGTTCGGATCGTTTCCAAAAATCGCTGTTTTAACGAGAAGAGATGATGCCACAGCTCTTGCAACCTTCATAGCGTCTTCATCATTTTTGGCACCTCTAATATCAATCCACATTACCTTTGTGGCACCCTCTCCGTCCTTGGCTATCATTTCTGCAAGTTCTAAAAACACTTCTAGGAGTTTTTCTCTGAAAATTTCTTTCTCAACTTCTTTTTCCTCGGTAGTTACGAGAAATACAGTGTCATTTGTAGATGTATCTCCATCGACTATGAGCCTGTTGAATGAGAGATCAACNGCTTCTTTAAAGACCTCTCTCATTCCCTCTATCTTTGCNTTAGTGAATATAAAAGCGAGCATTGTAGCCATATTGGGGGNTATCATCCCGGCTCCNTTTGCGACACCTACAATCNTGACACCATTGAAATCCCTTATCGAAANTTTTGGAAATCTGTCAGTCGTCATTATGGATTCTGCAAACGCCTTGAGGGAATCCATATCCTCTCCCAAATTCTTTAGAACTTCCTCGGCTAAGGATATAATCTCTTCTACATTCAGTTGGCGTCCTATAACGCCCGTGGAAGCGACAGCAATCTTATCGATCCCACATCCTAATTTTTTTGCAAGAAATTCAGCTATCTTTCTTGCGTTTTCGATACCCTTTGAGCCCGTATAAGCGTTAGCATTGCCCGAATTCACGATAATGCCGCAGACTTCTTCTCCCAGGTTTTGCTGGTTGAATAGCACTGGAGCAGCTTTGATCTTATTTCTCGTGTATGCTGCAAATATGCGTCCCTTGATAACAGCTATTCCTACGCCTGTTTTCCCCCTCTTTATTCCGTAGCATTTCAAACCTTTAATCACCATGTATTTCCCCCTTAACGAGTTTTTCAACGAGATCATTACTTACTACTTTATGAGTAGTTATCCCGCTTTGCTCAACATCTAAACCCATTGCAATGGCTAAGAGCTGGATATAGTGAATTACGGGGATGTTGTAATCGTTTTTCAGCTCTAACTGTCCTATATCGAATTGATTCAGACAAAGAGGACATATAACCACGATTGCATCTACATTCGCTTCAGCTATTCCCATCATTTTCTTGTTGAGAAGATTTAGCGAAACGTCTTTTGCACCNGCTCTGACACCGCCACCGCCGCCACAGCACATGAATTTATACCGATANTTAACGCTTTCGGCGCCCAATACTTCAACAAGCTCATCAAGCATCTTGGGTTTTTCCGGGGATGTGAATTTCTTACTTTTACTTGGTCTGAAAAAATGACATCCATAATGGACTGCAACTCTTATCGGAATCTTTTTTGCAATACTTTTTTTTATCCCTTTTAAACCAAATTCTGAGTAGAGATACTCCGCGACATGCCTTACCTCACCAATTTTATATTTCTCGGATACTTCGAGCAACGTTGTAAAACAGCCGTTACATGCTGTGAGTATAGTATCTTTGTTGGCTAGTCTTATATTCCTGAGGGCAATTTCCTCCCATAATTCGGTACTTACAGACTTGGTTATTGAGGGGGCGGGGCAGCAGGAGGACTTTCTTAGGGGTTCTATATCCACTCCCAAGTTTTCAAAAACGAAAAACAAAGATCTTTCTACACCGGGATATCTGTTGTGAATCATGCATCCAGGAAAAAATTTCATTTTATCAACCCTCCAATGTACTTTTCGACGATCGATCTGACTTCATTTTTTGCATCCTCGACAAACTGAGAGTGATATAACTCAAGGTTAAATTTTCTTCTTAAGTCAATATGCTCCTCCTTAGCCGGAACGAATGCTGAAAATTCGTAGAGAAATTTAAAAATTCCGTTCAACTTATCCGGGAGACCTCTTTTCATAATCATGCTTCTTCTAGCTTTTAGCAGGATGTCAACGAGGGGAATTCCTCGGGGACACCTTTCCTGACAGGCGTAGCATGTCACACAGAACCAGATNGTGTCGCTATCTTCTATTGGTTTTCCCTTTGCTATAAATTCCATTAGGATTTTTCGAGTGTTTAGTGCTGTTATCCTTCCTGAGAAACAGCTTCCAATGCAAGTTCCGCATTGAATGCATTTATTTAATAAGGTGCAGACATCATTCATCGTCTTGAGTAGTAAAGTGGATTATTAAAATCTATCGAGTTTTTTAGTATTTCACTCTTTTCGCCATGACATATTTTATTTTTCGTTTCTTTAAAATTGGATAAATCACGGTCTTGTTAACAGCTGTAGCAAGCCGCACATCCCCCGCAAGTTCAAAGGCTGTGATTTTATTTTTAATTTTTACGAGGTATTTGGAGTGACCCAATTCACTTACACTTTTAATTTCGTCGTATACTCTGAATTCACTACCGAATTTGAAACCCGTTTTAACCATGAAATTTCGAGATCTGAGATCTCTGTATATCTGATATTTTTTTTCAAAGTCTCTTATCGTACTTTTTCCATAATTAAAGATTTTTTCGAAACTTACATTAGTTATCATTACACTTACTTCCAATAGGTATAGCGCTTCGAATAGTGAGAGAATAACCCTGTTCCCTTTTTCGGTTCCATAGAAGTATTTTCTAAACAGTTCTCTGTTGTCGGTAACGAAAAAACCGTTGGCAAACTTTGCTTTGAACTTTTTTATATCTTCAGTGTGATTTCCTTTTTTATCGAATTTCTTGATAAGGAAATACGAAATGTCCCCCTCTCCATCAACAATTGCCAATTTTCTGTTGCTAAACTGTTCAAGATTGCTTATTTTTATCAACTCACTCTCATGTAGCGGGATATAACCGTTAAAACTATCGAATTCTATTTTAACGCCCTTATCTCTTAGATCTTCATAAATTAGAAATTTCACGGGGTCTATCAAGGAAAACAAATCATCGAATTTTATCAAGCCAGAGTCAGAGTAGATTTCAAGACTGCCTTTCAGTACAAGATAAGCAGCCTCTTCAAGAGATAGTACAAGCTTATCTCCCACCTTTTTACCAAACTTTCTTGAATAAAGTCTTTGTGAGAAAGGTATTATCACTCTCTCGTTTTCTAACACACCTTTCATCAGTTAATACACTAACAGACTGCTTTAAAAAGGTGTTGAGGATAAAGTTTAAATTCAATGACATTTTCCTATCTTAGGAGCCGCCGTAGCTTAGCTGGTAGAGCGTCGGCCTGTTAAGCCGATGGTCGCAGGTTCGAATCCTGCCGGCGGCGTCCTGAATTCAGGTTACAAATGCTCTCCTCATACGATGGGGC
>Ga0065719_100109_pt1 | contig 21020 bp, 20 predicted proteins | sample GBSCel85sediment_FD_59106 | JGI IMG/M metagenome (GOLD analysis project Ga0065719, IMG submission 59106) | Hot spring sediment microbial communities from Great Boiling Spring, Nevada - Cellulolytic enrichment CS 85C v3 (version 3) | ecosystem: Environmental > Aquatic > Thermal springs > Hot... | reverse complement strand
AAAATTTCCTCTGCCCAGCAGAAGGCGCGATAAGCGCATCTTTGGCAGAAGGAGATGCGCGTGGGAGGTGGAGGGTTGGGCTGTTCCAAAAGGCGCGAAAGTCCGGTTATGGCAGAAAGGAGACGGTGTTTCCCCATCTCGTCGAGTGCAAGGGAAAGCCTTCTGCGCTCGGTAGGGACTCGTATTTCTCCGCGCGCATGTACCCCCAGCTCTTCTAGGCGGGCTAAATAAAAGAGGAGCTGGAGTTGGGTAGCCTCAAGGAAGCGCGAGGACTTTTTGACCTCTACAACAATGAGCTGTTTGTCTTTGAACTGCACTAGGTCTACCTTCATTCCGGGAAGGCAAAGTTCGCGGCGTTTTAGGCGGGGATAGCTTTTGGTGCTCAAAAAACGACCAAGCTCGAGGTAAGGGTCGTCCTCGTCGGGCAGGATGTCATGGGCCATGAGCCAGGCTTCCCTTGGGCAGATAGCCCAATACCAAAGGAGCGTACCTGTAATTTTTGTTTTNTCTACNCTATCCATGCCCTTTCCAAATCCTCTTCGTCCCAGCGGAATCCCCATTCCTCGTGGTAGAAACGATCCAAATCGTCGTAAGGGATCCAACGTAGATAGGGAGCNCCNTCCACCTCCGGNGGGAGATTACGAAGGNCACGGGCAAGGAAGGGNCGTAAAAGATGGTCGTGAAATCTTTTGCGATGTTTAAGCCACGCCCTGCGGCGGGAATTTATGTCCTCGTTTTTGAATGCTTCCGGATGGAATTCGTTCCAAAACCAATCCTCATCGGCTTTCGTTAGGGGAACAAAGATCGGCAAATGTTCCGGGGTTTCAATGAGGTGAAAATCGGAGAGGGAGGGCTCTTTTTCCAAATCATCGTAAGCGAGGGTTTGGTAGGCCTTCCAAAGCTCTTCTGATACGCGTTGGGAGGAGCGCTTTTGAACTTCTGCGAAATACTTTTCCACGAGGAGATAGAAATCCTTTTCCTCAAGAGTGTGAAGGCCTTGGAGGAGGGAACGGGCCACGTGGGTGTGGACGGCGCCATAGATCCGCGCGCACCCCCCATCTTTGAGGGGGATGAGGTAGACGGGGGCTTGGCGGGCGCGGCCCTCGCGGTTGCAGCGGCCGGCGACCTGGACAATGGAGTCTAAAGGCCCCAAATCCCGGAGAACTGCGGGAAAGTCCAAATCTACACCGGCCTCGATGACCTGGGTGGAGACCACCAAGGCCCGGCCGCCGCAGCTCAAATGCTGCTTCAAGGCGCAAACCCTCTCCATCCGCTGTTTTGGGACAATGTTTGTGGAAAGATGCACAAGCCACGCGCTCTTCTCCTCGGGAACACGAAAGCCAAAGGGCTGAAGACCCTTAAGGTTTGCGCGTAATGCTTTATAGGTCCTCAGGGCCACCCCTACGGTGTTCACCACGATGAGGAGCGAGCCGTGCTCCTCAAAAAGCCTTATGGCCTCTCCAAGCCAGTCCTCAAAGGGCAGTTCCTCTCGCACGATGAGTTTGGTTCGATTTAGGCGCCGAAAGAGGGCTTTGGGATCGGAATGGAGCTCTTTTACCTTGGGAAAGATGAGGGGTTTTGTGGCCGTCATTTGCAACACGACCACCCCCAGCTCCTTCTTCAAAACCTCAAACACCTTGTGCATTAAGGGCCAGTATTCCATGGGAAGAGCCTGGGCTTCGTCGAGAATGACGATGGAGCCTATGAGGTTATGGAGCTTCCTTAGGAAGCGGTTTTGATAGCCCAAAATGGTTTGGAACAGCTGCACAAAAGTGGTAACGATGACCTCGCTTTCCCAGGAATCGGTGAGGAGGAGGGCTTGTTCCAGGGGCAGGGCCTCGTCTTCGGTGCGGTAGGATATTTCAGCCAAGTGGTGATGGCGCAAAAGGGCGGCTTCGGGAACGAAGCTATGGGGCCAAAGTAAGCTAAGAACTTTTTGGAACTCCGCGTGATTTTGCTCGATGATATTGATGAAAGGAAGAGCATAAACGATCCGTGGGGCACGGTCTTCACCCCAAATTTCCTGGAGCTTTCCCCGCAGGCGCAGGGCCACATCGAGGGCAGCCAGGGTTTTCCCTAAGCCCGTGGGCGCAGTGAGGGAAAACGTCTGTCCCAAAATCTCCTGGGGATTTAGGGATTCCACATTGGAGCGCACAGCGCTTTGGAATTCGGCGCGCAAGCGGGGTATTTCCCCTTGCGGATAGGGGTAGCGTTGGCGGAGNAAACGTTCCACAAGATCGGGAGGGATAAGGNGGCGTTTCGGCCCTCTCGTTTGGGCGGCGCTGCGCTTGTCCGCATCCGTGAGGGCGGAGAAAAGAAGCTGGCCCCAAAGGCAGAGGCAAGCTCCCAAATCCTCATCGGCCCGCTTCAGGCGGTATTCCAACTTGTCGAGAGCGGCAAAAAGATCCTTGAGATTTGGCCTCTCCACAAACTCGATGGCTTCCTCTATTCCTAGCTCTTCCCATTCGGGGATCCAATCGCGGTTTTCCCTCATGGCTTCAAGCTGGGAGTTCAATGCTCGGAGAGCAGAAAAGAGTTCGCCTTGGGCTTTATCTGGGTCCCCGAGGGGCGGGAGGAGGTTCTTTGGGGCGCAGAGGTGGCCATGGTGGCGGTGTACGACAAGGTAGGCCAAAAGAGGGAGGAACTCTCTCCCCCGTGCTTCCGGGAGCTTTTCGTTCCGTTTTAAGGCCAACCAGGCGGCGAGGAGGGCGCTTAAGAAAGAATGGCGTTCTAGGCCATCAAAATTCCGTCCTTCCATTAAGTGGGCCTGAAAAAACGGCGTGTACTTGCCCAGATCATGAGCAAGGCCCACGAGATACGCGGCTTCCCGAAGAAGCTGGCGTTGGCGGAGAGCGGGATGATCGAGATACCCTTTGGCCCCCTCGGCCACCTCGGCCAGGTGCCTCTTCAAGGGCTTCCCCGGATGGGATTCGTAGGGCATGGTGTGCCCTTCAAAGCTCTAAAAAGCAAGCAAATGTGGAATCGTCGGGGATTTGGAAAAGCTCGCCTTTGAGTTTGAGGGGAAGGGCGCGGCCCTCGGCCTCCCAGAGCACTTCCGCCGCAGCCTTGAGTTTCCGATCGGAATAGAAATCCAAAGGAATGCGATCCTTGAAGAGGCGCAGGCCCTGGAGGGCTTGGAGATTGGGAGGCTCCGCAAGCCTGGGGAGGGGTACGACAGTGGCCACCGGCAAGGGCTCGTTGGGGTCAGAAATCCATTTCACCTCGGGGAGGAGGCGCGGGTTTTCCGCCCAGGCGGGGCACTCCGTGAGCCCAAAATACAGAGGATATTTGTATTGGCCTTGGCTCAAATGTGCGTAGAGCTCTTCCACAAGGGAAGTTTTGGGGGAAGAGAAAAAGATCCGGTAGCGCAAAAACCGCTCTGGCGGCCGGGGAAAGACGAACTCTAAAGGGATCTGAATGCGCCTTTTCACACCATGCCAGTCCTGGTCATCCGTAGCCAGGTAGTTTACGGTCTGCATTACGCTTCGGACCGGCATTTTCAAAGCCACGCCGATGCGGGCGTTTTCCATGGNAAGCTCCTCGTAGTACGTGTCGCGGCCGCGGCCCAAAAGGGCAGCAATCATCCCCATCACCGCCGTNCGGGGTGGAAAAGGGTAGGAGAGGGAGGAGGAGTTGGTGTAGAACCTGCGAAAATGGGCCATAGGACCGACGAGGTCGAAGATAAGGAGTGGCCCTTTCATTTCGCTTGCCATGCTCACCCTTGTTTAAGGATCGAGGCGTTCTCAAGCTCCTTTTTGAAAGCGTTTCCCGAGGAGAAATCTGGGTGGACCCAAAGGACAACGTTTTCAATGCGATCTTTTTCGGCGAAAATTTTCGCCAGAAGTTCGGAAAAGTCGAGATTTACGTCGTTGATGTCCTCAAGGCCTTCCTCAGGGTCGAGTTTCAGGCCGGCGCGGAGGTCGCCGAGGAAGGTTTTGTCGTCGCGGTATACCAGGCGTAGGTAGAGCCGCGGCGTTTGGCCAAGTTTGCTGCGGGTCGTGGCCAAAAGGGACAGGGCCTCAACCATGGAGTGGTCCAAAAGGAGAAGATCCTCTTCTTTAAGGCGGGTATATTGGGCCCGCCAAGCGCTGACCGTTCCGTAGAAGGCTAAAAGGGAGTACTTGATGCGCCAGTCTTTTCCGAAAGTGCCGTATTGGCCCTTTTCGCCCTCCTCGCGGCCGGCAAATTGGGAGCTGATCGTGGAGGAAGGAAGTATTTCCGCGCGGTTGAGGGAGTATCCCCAGGTGAACTGTACCGGTCCTGTAAGGGTGAGGGCGGCGCCGCGCTTGTCCTCGTCTTCCCCAACGGGCATGGTGGCCCCAAAGAGCCGAACATCTACAAGTTTCTCCAATACCCACTTTAAAAACTCCCGGTCCTCGATGAGTTTCTTGACGGAGGCGGAAGGTTTTCCTTGAGCCTTTGCGAATTCTTGGGCGAGGGTGTTGATGCGCTGTTTTGCGGAGACTCGGCTTAGGTTTCCGTTTGGATCCTCGATTTGGCGGACCCAAACATCCTGTTTTTCGGGAAATCCCAGCTTTTTCCAAGCCTCCGTATCGAGGGCGATCCAGTAGTCCCTGAGGTAGCGTTTGAGGCGCACATCGCTCACGAGGTTTCTGCGGGCTTCGTAGTCCATGCGGGGTTTGTTTTCCTCATCGGGATCACCGTTTGGGTTGCAAAGTTTGGCGTCGTAGAGGAAAAGGATCTCGCTGTTCTTCCGCACAATCTCGCTCATTCCGACCCCTCCTTTTTCCTGCCAGCCTGGATAGCCTTACAGGTGGCGTAAGAGTAGCCAGAAAGGATCCAAAAAACGTTCTCCTGCGGGGAATCAAGTTCGCTCAGGGATGAGTCGAGATAGGCTTTGGCCACGGCGTACGTCCCTTCGTTCACGTCGGCGATCCGGTATTGGCGGAGCTTTTCGTAGACTTCGTTGGCCAGGCGCATGACTTTTAGGCGGTCCATTCCCTGGAAGATGAGCTTATTGAGGATGGGTTTTTCGCTTTTTCTTTGCTCGGGGGTGGAGCCGATTTTGCCGATGAGCACGCCCAAAAGGAAAAGGCCACGGCGGGCGCCCCCCAGGCCTAACCCGTCCATCCAGTTCCGCACGTCCTGATCCAGCAACTCCTCCAATTCTTCCTTGGTTCTTAGCTCGGTCATCTTCCTTTCACCTCCTAAAAAACGGCTGAGCAGCCCCAATTCTTTCAGGTAGAGGAGGAAAAGCTGGGATTGCAGTATTTGCTGAACCAGGGCGGTCTCCTGTGCCAGCTCCCCTCCTTTAGGGCGCTCCTGGACATACTGTTCGTAGCGCTCGAAGCGATGGACTGCGGCTACTTCCACAAATTGGCGGATGAGGGTTCTTTCCTCCAGCGGGCGGGCGGTGAAAAGGGCGTCGAGGAGGTTGAGGTAGGGAGTGGCTTCGACGTAATTGCCCATGCGGCGCAGGGGGAGCAGGAAGACCATTTTTTCGAGGCTGAGGTCCCATTCGCCTTTTATGTCGGGCCCCAGAAATTCTGTAGCTTTCTGGCGAACTCTTTGCCTGGCTTCATCGAGACGATCCAATCTGGATGGAGGAACATCGGGAATTAGTTTATCGACCTTTACGGCCGCTTTTTGCTTGGTAACAAAGAGGAAATTCAGGACAAAAAGGGCTTTCTGCTCTTCGTAGTGCTGGTAGCGTTCAATCTCTTCTTGAAACTTCCTCCAGTCTTCAAAGGTTTGCGCAGCATCCAGGCGGTTTTTCAAATATTTGGCCCAGGCTTCAAGCTGATCCGAAGATGGGTAGGCTTCGGGCAAGTGGAAAACAGGAATCACGTAGACATCCTTGTGGCCGAGTTGTGTGCGGAGATGATTTTCAAGCCACTGCTCGCCAGTCAAAAGCCCTCGATAGCATTCTTTGCAAAGGGCATAGTTTTTGAGGAATCCCTCTTTTGTGAGGCGGGAAGCAAAACCCGGTTTATCGGTGATGTAGAACTTGAGGTATCGGAAGCGAGTGGTGTCCCTGGTGACTTTATCTTGTTTTCCGCAAAGGTGGCATACGCCCTTTGCGGCCTCCTCAAAGGCTTCGTCCACGAGTTTTTGCTCAAGATAGCTTTTGTAATCGGGGTGTTGGGCAAGGAGTTCTCCTTCGAAAGCGAGGGTGTAGAGAGCGATTTCCTTGGGTTTAATCCCAAGCTTTTGGGCCGTCCATTGTTTGAGGGTTTCGCCCAAAAGTTCGCATGCGGCTTTTGCGCTTCCGTTTTTGCGGGCGTAGGCTTGGAGAAATTCCAGGCTGAAGGGGCTAACTTTTTCTTTTTGGCAGATTTCCTCCACNTCCTGCCGTTCTTCTTGGGGAAGGAGATCCGTGTCGGTTATGCCTAATTTTGGTAAGTTCCAGAGGTAGCGGTACCGTGGATATTGGGGATCTCCTCCGCCTTGGGGAAAAACCTCTGCCTTTTCTCCCAAATCGAGATAGGCGTTCTTGAAGATGCTATCGAGGATATCCTTTAACGGGCCTTTGGAAATAGAAGTCAAAACATTGGGAACGGCTTGAGAGGCCAGATATTCTGGGTGATTCGTGGTGAAGCGGTCCTGGGGGCTGTTTGCGCCGGGGGCGTTTCCCACCCAAAGGACTTCCGCTAAGGCTTTTTCTTCCACCGAACGGACGTCGAGTTCTAGGCGCCAGGGATCAGGGTGAAGATCAAAAACAACGATGTATTTCCCTTGGACGTCGGTATCCACGAGAGTTTCTACAAAAGGTGTGCGTTCGAGCGCGGCCAAACCCAGACGTCGGACGGCTTCCAGGATCATGTTTTTCTCCTTTCGGGAGCGGTGGGCGACCAAAGGCCGATGCAGCCAAATCCCTGGGAATTCTTGGCGCCTAAACCTGCGGCGAATGCCATGCGGAAAAGGGGTTCCGGGAGGTCCAGCTCGTATACGCCGCTCCAGGCCTTGACCACTGTGCCCTTGTAGAGGATAACGTGTTCATTCTGTTTTCTTACGCGCACTGGCCGCACCTCCCCTTCCCTTGGGACTTCTTGGCCCTGAAAGGCCCGCACTTTCCGCACGAGGTTCCCCACCACAAGGTCGCTGAATTCCTTCTCAAACGGCGAGTAGTAATACGTTTTTCTCCGGCCCTCAGGGGTAAGGAGGGTGCGGTACACGGTGATGGGCGAAAGGGTGACTACACGCACTGGTCTTTTATATTCTGGGATGGGAATGACCTTTAGGCCAGCCACGCGCACTTTCTGGTTGTATAGCTCCAGCTCCGCTGCGCATAAGAAAGACATGGCGAGGGAGGAGAGGAGCTCCTCCCATGGGGAGGCCACGAACCAACACACCGGACCATCGAAGGCCATCATCTCACCTTCTTCCTTCCATTTACCAAGAACGCGGGAGAAGGTAAAAAGTTTCAGCCGCCTTTTTATGCTTTTGGGATCGGTAAAGCCGTCATCATGGAGCTTCAAAGCTAGCTCGCTTTCCAGGTTTCTGTAGAGGAATCCTTGGAGAACCTCGTTATATTGGCGGGGAAGGAGGATTTTTCCATCTTTGCCCTCAAGGGTGATTTCCAACTGCACGAAATTAGTTTATCGAGGTGAGAATGGAGTTGTCAAATTTTTTGGGGGACAAGAAGAGAATTTCATCGGCACAACTATAGGAATGCCCTCCAGGGGTTCGAAATCGCGGATGAGCCGATCCTAACCTTTGGAAACCGTTGAAGGGCGCGAGAGGGTGAGGGGAGGGAACTGGCAGAGGCGGCTCATCTCCAAAAGTTCGGCCTCGATTCCTTTGAGGCGGGAAAGAAGAGTGGGCGGAAGGTCCTTTTGACCAAGGACGCTCATAATCTGGCAAACCTCAGCGAGGTTTTGCGCAAGGAGAGAAAAAAGGAGGCGGGTGGGAAGGTCGTCGCGCAAGCCAAAGGTGGCCTCTACCACTTTTGGGTTGGGCATCAGAGGAGATCGGCCAAGGTCCTATCCTTGAGCTCCTCCCAGAACTTTCGTTCCAAAGCGGAAAAGAAGGGAAAAGTTGGGGAGGAGCGCTCAAGGCGGAGGGGTTTTGAGCGGCCGCGGCTGAAGAGGGCAAGCTCAAGGCTGTCTCCAGCGAGTACCTGGAAAACATCGGCGAGCCTTATCTCTTCGGGAGGCTTTGCGAGTTTATAGCCGCCTTCGCGGCCGATCTCCGAGGCGAGAAAGCCTGCCCGGGAAAGGTCTCGGAGGATGGGGCGGACTGAGGTTTCTGGTAGTCCCTGGTTTTGGGCGAGATCGCGGGCTGATTGGAGCTGGTCGGGCTTTTTCGCCAAGCCTAAAAGGAGACGAAGGCCCATATCGAGGCGTTTATCGACCTTCATGGCAGGGGAATTTATTCTTTTTTCGAGGGGGTTGCAAATTGATAAAAGTACACCAGTAAACTGTTATACCATAAAACCGGTTTTCTGGCGAGAAGACGCGCTTCCAATCGGCTTGGAGTGGAAGCGGTGTTTTTGTCTTCAGCGTTCTACCGTAAACTGGCAAACCATAAAAACGGTATTCTGGCTTTACCTCTTTTGGACGGCGCCTGGAAAGCCATGCTTGACGAAGGGCTCGAGGAGGCGGTGCGCCGTGTGCCGCTAGTGTTTCTGGCCCTGTTCCATTTTCTCTCAAGGCGCGAAGCTTTCATGCGAGTCGTGAAGACAATCCCTCGTTGGCCCGGGGGCTGGGCGGGTTTCGTGATGCCTTAAAAGTAGGTGTTACTGAAGCCCGCAGGCTTGCCTCATAATTCCTGTTAGAGTCCGGAGTTCCACAGGGTTCAACGTTTGGTAAATCTGCTCCAGTCTTTCCTTGGCTTCTGTGGGCACATACGGGGAAGCGAGAACCCGTTGGAAAGGAGTCTTGACCACGTCGTAGACCTTCCGGGTCTTTCCTCCCTTTCTTTCCTTAGCGAGAAGCTTCCCCACCGGCTGGAAAAAGTTCACGAAAAGGCACTGATCTCGATAGATTTTCTCCAGAAGTTCTTGGTCTTCGGGGGTCATCGGTCCTTTCCTCTGGTAACCCCGTTTATGAGGAATCGATGACCCCTTCAGTAACAATTTCAACGAGCCAACTCGGGGACTTGACATAGCATGAGAGGCGATATAAAATTTGTTTCTGAAATTAATATGAATATTCGTGTTGGCCGGCCTGCAGGATGTCGTTGGGTAAACAGTGTAACAGTATTAGAACTTCTACGAGATCAAGGCCCTATGTCGCGCGCTGATCTCGCTCGGTATTTGGGGTTAAGTCCTGCCTCTGTCACCCGCATTGTGGACGAGCTCCTGGCAAAGCGGTTAGTTATTGAGTGCTCTCATGAGTCCCAGCATGAACGGGATGTGGGACGGCCCCCCATATGGATCAAGTTCAATGCCCAAGCCAGCTTTGTGGTTGGAGTTGATCTGGGGGGGACGCTTGCACGGGCAGCTCTTTTGGACCTTGACGGAAATATTGTTCTCCGATCCTCCGTACGCTCTAAGCAAGGTGCCCAAGGGCAGGCTGTTTTGATCAAGCTTATCGAGGACATCATGTCTTCCGCGGATTCTTTTGGGGCAAAGCCCGGCGTCATTGTGGTTGGTGTGCCGGGTGTAGTGGTTCCAGAAAAAGGTGTAGTGGTTTCGGCCCCCAGTTTGGGCTGGCACGACCTTCATCTGCAACATCTTTTGGAAAACCGTTTTCAACTTCCAGTGATTATTGAGAACGATGTAAATTTACACGCTTTAGGCGAACATTGGCGAGGAGCGGGGCGCGGTGCCTCCAGTTTAGTCTGCATATTCATTGGTACAGGCATTGGGGCGGGAATTATTTTAAACGGTGAACTTTATCGCGGAGCTACCTATTCTGCTGGAGAGATAGGTTATTCCCTCCCCGATACACAATATTTGGGGCAGAAGTTTGAGGAATTTGGTTGCTTGGAGCACCTAGCCTCAGGGTTTGGCATCGCTCAACGAGGAAAGGCTGCTATTCTGGCAGGGAATGGAGAGGGGATCCTTAAATTCGCTAAATCGCTGGATGCCCTAGAAGCCGTTCATGTATTGTCTGCTTATCAAAACGGTGACATTACTGCTCGGAACATTGTAGAGGACGCTCAACGGTTTTTGGCGTTAACCTTGATCAACCTAGTATGTGTGCTTAATCCAGAAATAATTGTACTCGGTGGAGGCATCGTCGAATCCGGAATGCTGGATCTTCAGCGATTTAGGGACTGGCTTGCTAAGGCGGTTCCATTTGCTCCTAATCTTGTGTTATCTGCTCTAGGAAGTGATGCAGGACTTCTCGGCGCTGTAGCTTTGGCTCTCCGATCTCCTAAGTTTTTGGCGCGCTTGTTAGGTCGGGAGGAGATAGGTATAGAGCAAGGGCAACGTGTGGTTATCCACCGCGGATTAAGGGCGGGTACGAAAGGAGGTGAGAACGGCTTATAAATTAAGTGTGCAGATTGTGTAAATTAAAATGAAAAGAAAAAGGAGGTACACATGTTGACAAAACTTGGAATAAGGATTTTAGGCTTATGTGTCGGGCTAACTTTGGTGGGGGTAAGTTTGGCCGCCGAGCCAGTCACCATAGTTTATTGGCAGTACGAGTATGCTACTAAAGTCAAAGCCATCGACGAGCTAATCAAACGGTTTGAAGCAGAAAACCCCGATATCAAAGTGATTCACGAAACTTTCCCATACGCAGCCTTCGCAGAAAAAGTGGCGGCTGCTGTTCCTGCTGGTGTAGGACCTCACGTCGTTAACCTTTACTACGGATGGCTCCCCGCTTGGCAACGGGCAGGTTATCTCCAACCTCTCCCTGAAGAATGGTTTTCGACCGATGAAATCGAGAGCGAATTCGCCCCCCTTGTGCAGGCTGCTAAGATGGATGGGCGATACTGGGGACTGCCTACCGGTGTGCGCACATTGGCTTTGTTTTACAACATCGATCTTTTTGAACAGTATGGAATCGTTAATCCTCCAGAGACTTGGGACGAGTTTATCGATATTGCTAAAAAGTTAACGGTGTGGCAGGATGGTGTGCTCGTCCGAGCCGGATTTGGAATGGCCCCGGATGGGCAGGACCACCATTTGGTCCGGGAGGTGTTAATTAGGCAGTTTGGCGGGACACCTTACAGCGAAGATTACCGTCAGGTTTTGTATAATAGTCCAGAGGGTGTTCGCGCCCTTAAGTTCTACACAGACTTGGCGCTTGTTCATAAAATTGGTGAACCAGACTTCCCATTTCCTGGCGTGTCTGGCTACTACCGCGAAGGTTTTAACGCTGGGCTTATTGCAATGATTGTAGACGGATCCTTCGCTATAGGGACCATAAAGAGCGGTGCTAAGTTCCGCTGGGGTGTTGCGGAGTTACCCAGGCTTACTCCGGATGGCGAAAGGCACAACTTTGCCTCTTTCTGGATGCACGCGTTAACCCCGAGAGCTCAAGGGGCAGAACTAGAAGCCGCGGTTAAATTCCTAAAGTTCATCACTTCTGCAGAAGCTATGGAGTTGTGGCTCCAGATGGTAGGTGAGTTACCAGCGCGCTTGTCCCTCTTAAACCGGCCTGAACTCCTTAATGACCCAATTTATGGCCCATTCTTGCGGGCTTTGCCCTACTCTCATGCTACATTCTTCGTGGATGAAGCCCGGCAGAGACAAATCATGATTGATGCAATCCTACGGGTCATCCGCGCTGGCGGATCGCCAGAAGAGGCCTTAGCCATTGCTGCCGCTGAAGAACAAGCTGTGCTTGATGCCTTTTGGGGTAAGCGCTAGGGAAGAAAAAGGGGCGGGGTTAAGCCCCGCCCCTTTTTCTGTCTAGATCGTGTTGACCTTATCCCGGCGGCGGGCTCTTTGGGCTTATGTCTTTATTTGCCTTCCCCTCTTATTATTTCTATTTTTCCGCGTTTACCCACTTTTCCAGGCTTTTTACTTGGCATTTATCCGCTGGCACGCCGATCCAGGCCAGCGGACATTTGTAGGGCTTGATAATTTCCGACGCCTCTTTGGCGATCCCCGTTTTCTGCAAGCCCTACATAATATGGGTCTCTATATAGCCTTAGCTGTGCCCGGGCAAGTAATAGTGGGTCTAGCCCTTGCTTTGCTTCTGAATTCTCTACCGAAAGGCCGGGGATTCTTTCGTGCTGTCTATTTTTTACCCTACATTACTCCCGCTGTCGCCATTTCTTGGGCCTGGAGCTTCATGCTTTCGCCACATCTGGGAGTGGTCAACCGGGTGCTTAGATGGTTAGGTCTTCCGGCTCAACCCTTTCTCACCTCGCCAGCTCAGGCTTTGCCCACAGTAGCTGCCATCGTGGTTTGGCAATATATTGGATTTCATATAGTTCTCTTTCTTACTGCCCTAGCGAACATTCCTAAAGAGCTCTATGAGGCAGCCCGGATAGATGGTGCCAGCTCATGGGATTTGTTTCGTTACGTGACCCTACCTCTTATTAACCCAACGTTGGTGCTTTCCATCGTTATGGCTACCGGTTCCCCTACTATCGGAATTCTTCAGCTGTTTACCCAGGTTCTAAATCTGCGGTTCTATGACCCAGGGGGGCCCGGTGGGAAGCACCGCCACTGTGGTTCTCTATATGTATCAGGTAGGGTTCAAAAGGTTTGAGTTAGGCTACGCTTCCGCTGTAGCCGTGCTGTTGTTCGTCACCATCGCAGTCATCACCCTCATTCAATACAAGTTGACCGCAAGGAGGATTGACTGATGGGAGGAAGCAGGACGCGAGTGTTTCTTTTATGGGTATTTCTTTATCTACTAGTTCTCTTGGGAGCGGTCATCATGGTCTTTCCTTTTGTCTGGATGTTCCTGACATCTTTAAAACCGTTACCGGAGGTTTACACTTTAAATTGGTGGCCACGCAACCCCACTTTGGCCAACTNTCGTGCTATTCTGCAAATGTATCCCTTTGGCCGGTGGTTTTTTAATAGCATAGTGGTCGCTATCATCACGACCATCTCTATGGTCCTCTTGAGCTCAGTTACGGGATATGCCCTGGCTAAGTTGGATTTTCCTGGCAAGCGTGCGGTATTCGTTGGGATATTAGCCACCATGTTTATTCCAACAGAACTTTTGGTTATTCCTTGGTATTCCATGTCTGTGAAGTGGAACTGGGTTGACACGTATTGGGGAATTCTCTTTCCTGGATTGATTCATGCATTTGGAGTGTTTCTAATGCGTCAGTTTTTCTTCTCCGTTCCAAACGAACTTCTTGATGCTGGTCGAGTGGACGGACTTTCCGAGTTCGGGGTCTTCTGGAAAGTTGCCTTGCCCCTCATGAAACCTGCTTTGGGTGCCTTGGCCATTCTTAATTTCGTTGGTAATTGGAACGCGTTTCTATGGCCTCTTATTGTTACGAGTCGGCGGGATTTGTTCACCCTCCCAGTCGGGCTGGCCATGTTCTCTGGCGAGGCCGGTGTTCAGTGGAACTTGATCACTGCTGGTGCCACGTTGACGGTTCTTCCAACTATTATCGTCTTTCTCGTTTTTCAGAGGGCCATCCTGGAAAGTGTGGCTACCTCCGGCCTAAAGGGATAGGAGCCCAAATGTATGAAAAAGAAATACAGAAAAGAGAAAGCTTAAGGCGTCAAGCTGCTGAGCAGAAAAAATTTCCGCTTGACTTGTTTGACTTTCACGCTCATTTGCCCACGGAACTGCCTCGTTATCAATGGAGCTGGGAAGCATGGTTTGCGGCCGAGTTTGGAGAAAAAAAGCTCAAACTTTTGGAAGAAAAAAGGAACCGAATACGAAAGGACTTTCTCTCACGCAAGGGGTTTCCTCTTCCTGATGAAACCCAACCTTCGCCCCACGAGGCTGCGCGGCTGTACGCGCAAGCAGTGGAAGACTACGGGCTAGCGGGAATTTGTTTCGCCACTGGGGGTGGTAATGACGTTTTGGCTGAAGCTATTAAAGGACACACCAAATTGTATGGTTTCGCTCATCATGATCCCTTTGGACCTAATGCTCACGAGGAGCTCAACCGCGCCGTGGAGTCTCTAGGACTCCGGGGCTATAAAATCCTGGCTACAGCGCTCCGACGCCCCCTTACTAGCTGTAAGCTTTATCCCTTGTGGGAAGTCTGTGCAGTGCATGAGGTCCCTGTGTTAATTCACTTCGGCGTATTGGGGGCTGGAGGGGGGATTAGCGTTCGGTCCCAACGTGAATCCCCTCGTGCTCCATGATGTGGCCAAAGGGTTCCCGGAAGTAACATTTGTAATTCCTCACTTTGGTGCAGGATACCTCCGGGAACTCATGCAGCTTATGTGGACCTGCGAAAACGTTCTAGTGGACACCTCTGGAAGCAATCAATGGCGTTTTTATACGTGGCCCCAACCAGACTTGTGTGAGCTCTTCCGTGTATTTTACAAACAATTTGGACCCACCCGTATCGTTTTCGGGACAGATAGTTCTTTCTTCCCCCGGGGTTGGGTGGCGGAGTATGCCTGGGAGCAGTTTGAGGCAGCTCAGTGTGCCGGGATACCTGACACCGGCTTGGAAATGATTTTTCGTGACAATGCCTTGCGTTTGCTCCGCCTTACTCCTTAAACAGGATCTTGCCAGTTCGCAGACACTTAAAAGAAAGGCGTGTGGAAATGACCAAAAGAAAGGAGTGTGGAAATGATAAAAATTGCAATAATTGGAGCGGGAAGCGTTGTATTTTCAGGGCGTCTGATTTCCGATTTAGTCCGAGCTCAGCATGAGTTACGTGGAGCTCATATTGTTCTCATGGATATTAACCGAGAGCGATTGGAAGTTATCTATGCTTTGGCTACGCGCTTTGCAAAGGAGCGGGGCGCCCGCTTTGTGTTTCAACACACGACTTCCCGCGAAGAAGCACTTCAAGGAGCTGATTTTGTTATTAATACGGCTTTTATTCCCGGCCACCGACGGCTAGAGGCGGAGCGGGATATAGCGGAGAAGCTCGGGTACTACCGCGGAATTGGTGACAGGGTTTCTGATTATTATGGAGGAATCGGAGCTTACGCTCAGCTCAAATTCTTATTGGAACTGGCCCGCGAAATGGAAAAATTATGTCCGAAAGCCTGGCTTTTGCAATCGGCAAATCCGGTCTTGGAGGGTACGACCCTTATTGCTCGTGAAACATCGGTGCGAGTCGTAGGGATGTGTCATGGGTATGCGAAAATTTTAGATGTATTACAGGCTTTAGAATTATTGGAAAATGAGGTTGAATACCAAGTAGCAGGGCTTAACCACTGCATTTGGTTAACTCGATTCCGTTATAAAGGGGAAAATGCGTACCCGCTGCTTGACCGTTGGTTAGAGACGAAAGCCCAGACGTTCTGGGCGGATGAAAAATATTTGTTTCATCCTCAACAATATCAAATGTCTCCTGCTGCTTTTGCTTTGTACAAGATGTTCGGACTTTTTCCCATTGGAGACACAGTGCGTGCAGCTACGCCTTGGTGGTTCCACGAAAATCTGGAAACCAAGAAACGCTGGTTTCCTGCAGGTGGTATGGATTCCGAGATCGGTTGGACGTGTCGTCTTAGCCAGAACATCCGGCAATTCCAACGTTTCGAACAGGCCGTCAAAACCAATTCGTTCAACTTCAGCGAGCTTTTCCCTGACAAACCTTCTTACGAACCCCATATTCCTTTTGTGATCGCTGTGGTGAATAACAAACCCATAAGACTCGTGTTGAATGTGCCTAATCAGGGTATAATCAAAGGTATCCCGCCAGACGTGGTCGTGGAAGTCCATTGCCTCGTGCGCGGGGAGGAGATTCACCCGGAACAGGTTGAGCCTTTGCCGAAACGACTTATGCTCTATGTCCTTATTCCCCGCTGGCTGCGCATGGAGCGGATGTTGCATGCCTTTCAGGCAGGGGATCGGTTGAGCTTGGTTCTGGAAATTGCTGAAGACCATCGCACACGCTCTTGGGAGCAAGCCGTAAAAGTTGTGGAGGAGCTTTTAGCTCAACCTTGGAACAAGGAGGCTCAGCAACATTACAAAGGTCCGATTGGGGGCTGGGATTTTGGGGCGAAAAAGAGTGGAGTGTCTACGGAATTCTAACCTCGAGAAGCTGCAACACTCAAAGAGCACTAAATTTTGGTAATGAGTAAATCATCAATAATGCGACTAATAGTTTTTGAAAATTATCAAAAAATGTCGCAAGCAGCTGCACGATTTATCTCTCAAAAAATATTATCAAAACCAAATCTAGTGATTGCTTTACCAACTGGCAACACTCCCTTAGGCCTTTATCGTGAACTTGTCCGCATGTTTAAAGAGGGCCTGCTTGACTTTTCACAAGTTATAGTGTTCAACCTGGACGAATATTTGGGCTTGCCGCCACAACATCCACATAGCTTCCGCAGCTATATGCAGAAATACTTCTGGAGTCACGTAAACTTGCGACTAGAATTTTGTTATATCCCTTCAAGTTTACCAGAAGATCCAGAAGTGGAATGCTCTCGGTATGAAGAACTTATATCAAAGCACGATGGGCTTGATTTGGCTGTGCTGGGGTTAGGAGAAAACGGGCACATCGCATTCAACGAACCAGGAACTCCATTTGAAAGCCTCACACACGTTGCCAGGCTATCCCCGGAAACGCGCGCAAGGGAAGCCGGTACATTTGGTGGATTAGATAAGGTGCCTACCCACGCAATTACTATGGGTATCAAGACTATCATGCACGCACGCGAAATTCTACTTTTAGCAAGCGGTGAAGAAAAAGCCCTCGCTCTCAGTCGCAGTTTAAAAGGGCCGATCACGCCTGATACGCCTGCTTCAGTTCTCCAGTTGCATCCTAACTTGACAGTAATTGCTGACAGCTCAGCAGCTAAGCAACTATAGCTTTGCGCTAGGACGAAAGAGGAGACTTAACTACTTAGCCAAAGGGTTTTGTTAAGTTCCTCTCTCTTTCCATCCAGATCTTCATTAACCCCAACTTTTTACCGCTAGCTATGTCCGTATCGTGCTTCTTTTCCCCAAAGGGCCTTTTGTAGTGCCGTGGAAAGTGCCTGTGGAGGCCCCATGAGGTTGAAGGGCGGCGAGGTGGCGGTGGTGCGGGGGAAGGACGGCCGCTTCCGGGTGACTATCCCTAAGGATTTGGCTCTGGCTTTGGGCTTGGAGGGAGGGGAAAGGGGAAGGTTCCGGCTTCTGCGTCTTTCTTCAACCCAGGTGGTCCTCTCCCTGGAGATCACCCGGAAGGGGAGGAGAGCGGGGGAGGGTGAACCGTGAGGGCCAAGGAAAAGGCCCTTCTTTCCCTTTTCGAGGAGGGGGACGAGTAGAACCTAGGCCCCCCACCCTCGAGGCCAAAAGAAAGCCTTTAAATCGGGCTCTTACCCTCCTCTCCTTCCAGGGCGACGAGGCGTGGGTCTCCTTCCCAAGACCCCCAAGGCTCGGCGAGGCCCTCCTCCTTCGTGATGGGGCGCGGAAGCTCCTCCTCCAGGTGGTGTGGGCTAAAGCCGAGGAGACAAGGTGGCTTGCCCGGGCCAAGGTCCGCGGGCCCTGGGACGGAGTCCTTCCCGGCTGGGAAGCGGAAATCTTCTCGACTAACCTCCCGATATCCCGGGGCCAAAGATCCACCTTGGCCGGACGTTAGAGGAGGAGGATTCGCACTTGGGTTTATGCGGGCGGGGCAGCGTGTTTAGCGCTGGACGTGAACCGGGAGTAGGGGGGCTGCCCGGGATTTGGACATATTCGGTAGGAAGGACTTCAAGCTTGGGGTCAGGAAGCTTGGGGTAGAGGGTATGTTCGTGACGCTCGAGGCCTTCGGGACACCGGCCACTTCCCTCTTCTATTTCGAGACCGGGCTTCTTCAAGACGAGAGGCTTGCGAGAATAGAAAGAAATAGCGGCAGTTGAGACTTAAAAAACGCGGGCCTGGCTCTGTGTCCAAGCCCGCAAGCAATGGGGCTGAAGAAGGCGCCTTGCGGCAAGTTCTAACACTTGAATCTTAGTATATGACAGGCGATTTGCAAGGACATGTGGGATAAAAACGCGACCCTGACCATATGGCTAGGATCGCGGTGGCCGGAAATGCGGCACAAAACTAAGCAGTGACCGCAATTGTGCGGTCGTTATGATTGATACCATGAAGTAGTAGGGGGCTTCAAGGGGGGAGAGGACCGCGTACTTGTGCGCATTCCCTTGTGGTTTGCTGGACAATCACAAGAAGATGATCGATGACGGGTAATGCTGGGGCGAAGCAGGCTTGTCAAAAGGGTTGTGAAGGCAAACAAGCTCCACCTCAAAGGTCCGAATGGTATACCAAATTTCCGAGTACAGGTCGCACTCTGCCCCGCCTTTCGCTCAGCAATGGTCAACGTTTCTAGCACCTTCCCGCCGTCTATGTCGTTGTCGTTTTATTAATTCCCACAAAGCAGCACTTCATCCGTCTCCCGAGGAGTATCCCAACAACAACTGGAGACTTCCTCTCCCGTTGGCCTAAACAAACGCACACAATCCCGTGTGTTACTTAAATACACACCCTTGGGGTCACCTTCGGGGTTGTATTCCGTGCCATATATTTTGATACTTTGGAATGGTGCGAGATATATGTCGTAATTGATCACATATTCCCCGGAATTGTCACGGATGTACCACCCCCTTAAATTCACCGGTTCTTTCCCTATATTCATCAACTCGATCCACTCTTCATCCGGCTCTGGACCCCTTGGATTTGGCAAGACGGCCTTTATTACTACCATTGCCTGCTCGGATAGAATTGATCGCCGCGGCTCTTCTAGATGTGCCTGCCCTTCTCTACAAGTTCTTGTTTTGATATCAAATATCCATCCATAATTGGGCTTGAAAATCGTTACTCCCGGCCTTTTGGTCCTTATAGCTTTTTCCAAAGCGTCGCGACAATCGTTGTCCCCATGAGTGATTATGACCGTCTTGAGCTGCCCAAACGATTCTAAAAATCGAAGAAGACCGTTTTGATCGGCATGCCCAGANAAAAATGTCGTGAAAAGAATAGACANAGCAATTAACTTTGTAACTTTTGTCATCGATCTGAACGNTACTCTTCCCTGCCCCGATCTGCCCCATAGGAGAGTTGTCTGGTGCCCACCCGACCTTAATGACCACCGTGTTCGGATCGCTAACGTAAGCTTTAAGCAGTTCTTTGGAGTCGCTTGAACCTCCTATTCCCGAAGGTGCAACGATTATGTCGTAATTCTTTGCCTGCGCGGTGTTGGTGCTGAACCTAACCCAATCCCAAAAGCGAGGGTCAAGAGGTTTTTCTTCACAAAACTCTTTAGAAAAACCCATTTTCTCACATTCTTCACAATTCATCATTTTTATATACTTTTCTGTAAACGATCGCGATGATTTTCCCCCGACCGCAATCTTCGTGTTCGGCGGGATCTTTCCACGCTTGATACCATCTACAAGCAAAGCGAGGATTCTCTGCGTGCGATCCAATGCAAAAGTTGGAATAATCACCAACTTTTTATTTTCAACACTCTCCCGAATAACGCGATAGAAACGTTCTATTTCTGTTTCAATTTGATCGGGATCAGCGCGAATCTTGTTCCCGTACGTAGATTCGATGACGACAATATCCGGGTTGGTCATACTAAAGATGCGGTAAGGTATATCCGGCAGAAATGGATGATTCCCCGGTCCAATATCGCCGGAGAAGCAAATAGTTGTAACCTCTTCGCCCTCAACAATATTGACAATAACGGAAACGGACCCCGGGATGTGGCCGTTTTCCACAAAATAAGCGGAAACTCCTTCGACCAAAGAAAAAGCAACAAGCGGACGAACCGTATCTTTTTGTTTTTCAATGCGCACTTTTACGGTCTGTTTATCCTTTTCTGGAATTTTGCTATATTTAATTGTGTCATCAAGATCAGCAGAGTAAAGCTCCCATGTGGCAGGCGTCATATAAATTGGGCCATTAAAATCCGGATAACGCCACATGAAATAGTGCAATCGTCCGATGTGATCGTCATGGGCATGAGTAAGAATAATAGCTTTTACTTTCCTTCCATCGAACGGAAAATCACCTTCATCGTTTATGCGTTCAGTTTTTCCTCCAATCTCTATTGCCTCACTAAAGTGACTACCACAATCAATGAGTATGGCTTCCACACCATTCGTCAGGTAATAGCAAGATCCCGCAACTTCGCCACCCGCTGCGCCGTAAAACTCCAACTGCCATGAAGAGAGGGCAGGAAAAACAAAGAGGCCACAAAAAATAAAAAAACTTGCAAACCAAATTGCAGTTTTCCCAACCTTCACCATTCCTCCCTTCTAGACCGAATTGTAAGACGAGGCGGAATGTTGAAGCAAATCTGAAAAGGGAGCTTGGGCTACCATTGAAAATGCGTTTCCTCCTACAACAACGAGGTTTGACTTGCATACCTCAGTGGACTAGAAATGTCCTAGCTCAGTCGTCACGAACCCATCCCCCTCTAAACGACTCGATGGGGTTTCCAGGGAAGCCCCCAACCCTCTTAGGAGAAAGGCTAGCTGGATTGTTTCTTCTAATCAGCCAGCACAACACTAACAAGGTGAAATGTTGAAACATTGAAACGTATGAACGTTTGGAAACTTTGACATTAAGGAAGTAAGACACTGCCATCCTTACGATAGTCCAAGACGACGTAACGAACGTTACGTTCATTCGTTAGTTCTTTGGTGGCCCTCTTCGCCGGTGAGCAAAGCTAGGAAGACCTCAGTCAGAAGGATGCGAATCCCTTGGTATTCCCGGTGCCTTTGGAGGTGTTCCTCCTTGGGAACGATGTAGTCAGCCCTGGCCGCCAAGGCGCAGGCCAAAATCTGGTCATCTGCGGGGTCCTTCCGGATCACCCGGATCCGCGGCCAACAGCGGACAAGGAAGGCTACCTTCCGCAGCGTCCCCAGGAATTCCTCCACTTCATCCTCGGAATATCCGTACCGCCGAAGCCGCGGATAGAGGGGGACTCTCCGGACCTCGGCGAGGATGGCAGGGGAGAGGCAAAGCTCGTAGCGCCCCCCGGCCAGAGCCAAAACCCGGCCGTTCACCCCGCCCGGATGGAGGAAAGCAGCGACGAGAACGCAGGTATCGAGGACGGCCCTCAACCCGCCGTCC
>Ga0065719_100337_pt1 | contig 21030 bp, 23 predicted proteins | sample GBSCel85sediment_FD_59106 | JGI IMG/M metagenome (GOLD analysis project Ga0065719, IMG submission 59106) | Hot spring sediment microbial communities from Great Boiling Spring, Nevada - Cellulolytic enrichment CS 85C v3 (version 3) | ecosystem: Environmental > Aquatic > Thermal springs > Hot... | reverse complement strand
ACTTACTTATTAGCCTAATCTCAACATGGATGTCTTGTGGAATCCCAACTCTCAAAATCTGTTTTAAAGTTCTTTCATCGGCTTGCACGTCAACAATTCTCTTATGAATTCTCATCTCAAACTTATCATACGTTGCATTTCCATGTCCAGTTCCGTCACCGCAAGGAGTTTTCAATGTAGTAATCTTTAAAACTTTTGTTGGTAATGGTATAGGCCCTTTATGTGCTACGCCAAATTTTTTTGCTATTTCAATTATTTCTCTAGCTATTTCATCCAATTTCTTTGGATCTTTTCCGACCAACTTTATTCTTGCAATCTGCATTTCCCCACCTTATACTTAAAAATATTCCCAAAGATTTTAATTCTTACTTTAGAAGTTAATAAGCATTAATTCAATTAAGATTGAAGAAGCCAGGGCTAATTAAAGGAAAAATAGGGTTGAAGTTGAGTGGATTAAAAAAGGAAAAGTAAGTGCTACTTTGCCTTGACGACGTCCAAAACTATTCCTGCAGCAACTGTTATTCCCATATCTCTTATGGCGAACTTTCCTAATGCTGGAAATTCTGATTGTTTTTCTACTACTGTTGGCCTAACAGGCACAAGCCTCACTTTTGCTACGTCACCAGTCTTCAAGAATTCTGGATGTTCTTGAATCACATTTCCTGTTCTTGGATCAATTTTTGCAATTAATTCTTCAAACCTAACAGCTACTGTAGCAGTATGTATGTGTAAGACTGGTGTATAACCTGCTGCTATTACTGTTGGGTGTTGTAATACAACAATTTGGGCTGTAAATTCCTTAGCAACGGTTGGAGGATTGTTCGGATGACCAGCTACATCTCCACGCCTAATATCAGTCTTACTTACACCTCTAACGTTAAATCCAATGTTGTCTCCAGGCATAGCTTGTGGTATTGATTGATGATGCATCTCTATTGACTTAACTTCTCCTTTTACGCCACTTGGCTCAAAAACTACTACATCATTAACTTTCAATACACCACTCTCCACTTTTCCTACGGGAACTGTTCCTACTCCAGTAATCGAATAAACGTCTTGTATTGGAATCCTCAATGGCTTATCAATGGGTCTAGGAGGAACTTGCAACATATCTAATGCTTCAACCAAAGTGGGACCATTGTACCAAGGCATCTTGTCGCTTCTTTTAAAAATATTTTCTCCATATTGNGCNGCAACAGGAACGAATTGTATCTTATCAACATTATAACCAATGCTNCTCAAAAGCTTGCTTGTTTCTTCTTTCAACTTCTCAAATACCTCTTTTTTGTATTCAGCAAGGTCCATTTTNGAAATCGCAACAATTAATTGGTTAATTCCAAGAACTTTTGCTAGAAAGGCATGCTCTTTTGTTTGTTCTTGAACACCTTCTCCAGGTCTAGCTGATACAACCAATATAGCTGCATCAGCTTGGGAAGCTCCAGTAATCATGTTTTTAACGAAATCTCTGTGACCTGGAGCATCAATNANNGTAAAGAAGTATTTTTGAGTTTCGAATGGTCTATGCATGATATCGATTGTCATTCCTCTCATTCTTTCTTCTTTTTCCCTATCTACAATATANGCAAATTCTCCTCCNTCTATCTTAAACTCTTTAGCAAGCTCCTGTAATTTTCTCAATTCATCTTCTCGAACTGCACCACTTTCGAAAAGTAATCTACCAATTATTGTTGATTTTCCATGATCCACATGTCCAATTACTACTAGATTCATGTGAGGCTTTGCCATTTTCATCCCTCCTTTTAAATTTGAGATTTGAAATTTAAATACTTAACATAAACATTTAAAAACTTTAGCTAACAGGTTCTGCCTCAGCTTTTGGAATTTCCTCTGGCAAACCTTTTCTTTTTCTGATCGCTTTCACTACATGCTCTCTAAGATCATCCGGAAGTCTCTCAAAAACTATATCTATCAAACTATAAAAGCCTCTACCACTCGTCAAAGACTTCAATTTTGCATCAAAACCAAAAAGTTCAGAGACTGGTATTTTCGCTATTATCGTCATCGCTTCTCCTTCTTCTCTCATTTCCAAAATACTTCCCCTTCTATTTTCAATTTCTCTTGATACTATTCCCATGTTTTCATTTGGTATGTCGATTCTGAGAATTTGTTTTGGCTCAAAAAGCACAGCACCAGCCAATAGCATTGCTTGTCTTATAGCATATCTAACTGCTGGCATTATTTGGCCCGGACCTCTGTGCACGGGATCTTCATGCAATTCTGCATCAACTAATTTCACTTTCAACTTCATACAAGGCTCTCTTGCTAGAGGGCCATCATCCATCACTTCAATAAACGCATCTTTAATCATCTCTATCGCTTCTAATAAAAATTGAACTCCCTTTGTCAAATCTATGAAAACATTTTTATTGTAGATCATTAGTACATTTCTCGCATCCTCTCCTTTCATTCCTGCCTTCTCCAACTTCTGAACCAACTCTAAATTCTTTTTCTTAACTTCAATTGTACTCGGAATTTCCCCAGCCCTCATAGCTTCATATACTCCATCTTCTAGCGGTTCAACAATGAAATAAAGCTTGTTGTGTTTGTTTGGAGATTTTCCTTCTACCATTGGGGAAGGTTTTAGTATAGTTTCTCTATAGACTACTATTGGTGGAGATAATTCAACGTCTATTCCCATATCTTTTAGCTTATGCTCCACTTTAATTTCTAGATGAAGCTCTCCCAGACCAGAAACGAGATACTCTCCAGTTTCTTGGTTAATTTTAACAATTAGTGTAGGATCCTCTTTTCCAATTTTTCTCAACGCGTCAACAAGCTTTGGCAAATCCATAGGATTTTTAGGTTCAATCGATTTCGTAACTACAGGCTCAAAAATATGTTTTATCTCAGCAAAGGGTTCTATTGGATAGTCAGCGTCGCATATAGTCTCTCCTGTAAAAGCCTCTGGTATACCAACAATAGCTACTACATTTCCTGCTGTAACTTCATCAACAGGAATTCTATTTATTCCTTTAAATACAGCAACTTGTTGAACTTTCTCTTTCTTCTTCGAGTTTATCAAGTATACTTCCTTACCCTTGAATATTTTTCCTGAAAATATCCTTGCAGTAGCAACAAAACCAACGTGCTCATCAGGAATCATCTTAGTTACTATTGCCGCAAGCCTTCCATTAGGATCACAATTTAACATTTGCTTACCTATCTCACTTTCAATATCCCCTTTCCAAATTTTAGGAATTCTGTATTTCTGTGCTTCTACTGGCGAGGGTAAATGCCTAATAATCATATCGAGAACGACTTGGTGTAATGGAGCCTTTTTCGCCAACTCATCTTCTTTTCCTTCTAATGTAAGCTGAATCACTTCTTTCAAAGTTACTCCACTTTTTTGCAAAAATGGAATAGAAATAGCCCATCTTTTGAAAGCACTACCAATTGCAACACTACCATCTTTTACGCTAACATACCATTTTCCCTTAAATTCAGGAGGACAATATTTTTCGATTAAAGCATTAACATCTTTTATTATTCTTTCAAATCTTTCCATCATTTGTTCCGGAGTCAACTTAAGTTCTTTTATAAGCCTGTCAGTTTTATTAATAAATAAAACAGGCTTAACATATTCTCTTAAAGCTTGTCTAAATACAGTTTCAGTTTGTGGCATTATTCCTTCAACAGCATCAACCAAAACTATTGTACCATCTGCAGCTCTCATGGCTTTTGTAACATCACCACCAAAATCTACATGGCCAGGAGTGTCTAAAAGGTTTATCAAATAGTCTTGACCTTCATATTCGTGAACCATGCTAACGTTCGCTCCATAAACTGTTAATTGTCTTTTTCTTTCTTCGGGATCAAACCAGGTATACATTACCTTTCCTGCCATTTCTTCAGCAAGCATTCCAGCACCAGCCATTAAATTGTCAGTTAATGTCGTGTTATGAATGAAGAACCCATTAGCTAGGAAATTGTGCGTTGATTCAACGGTAAAATCGTAAACGAATTTTTCAGCAGCAACTTTTCTAACGTTAGCTACAGGAAGAAAAACTATATTGTTTTCTGCTATGTTTATGAAAGGCAACTTAAAGTCAAAAATTTTGCTGAACGAAGCTTTAGAATAAATTTCTTCAAGCTTCTTTTGCTTGTAGTCTACGCTAAAACCAACAAAATTTAGGAACTTTTCCAGGTCCTCTCTTCCAGAGATGTTTAATATGAACTCCTTGAATTTTCTTCCTTTAAGCTCAATAATTTTTTCTCTTATGTACGAACGACAACCGAATCTTAATAGTAGAAGTTGCAAACCTTCTAATGCCTCTCTGCTTGCAGAAGAAACATATGCAGTTTGATGAACAGAGCCATCTGTATCAAAATAACCTCTTATGAAACTTGAAAGAAGGTTGAGAGGAACTTTAAATAAAATAGCGGGAATTTTAAGATTCTTTGCCTTTGACTTTAAAGGATAGTCGAAAATCCTGTTTAATAAAACTCTCAATGTAAGTCCACCCTTCAAGTGAATTCTCAGACATCTACTTCCATACTTTTTGAGAGTAGGATTAATACCTAGAACTTTCCGCGAGATCTGAATAACCTTTCTTAAAAGCATTGAATTGTTATTATCGAAAGTTGTATTTACACTTCCATCACCAAACAAAAGACCGAGTAAGTAGAAGAAATCTATAAATTCTTTTTCGGTTTTTGGAAGCCTAATTTTAACAGAAGTTCTCGACCCATATCTCTTTATACCTTTCCTGTATGAAATATATGCAGACTCGTCATAAATTCTAGATAACTCAATTCCGAATTTTTTTGCTATTTTAACTAAATCAGAAATTCTGTATCTACCTTTCCATACGCCATGATAAAATGAAAGTAAGTTTAACTTACTTCCTGTCTCTTTCCAAATTTTTTCTCTTCCATAATCAACAATTCTCTTGTGAATTTCTTTTTTAAGTTCCTCTTGAAGGTAAATCAGGAAAGAATAATCTTCGGATAATTTCTCTAAGAAAAGACTCTTGAGTTCTTTAAGATTAGAAGAGACCAAAGGAATATAAGCAGGTAAAACTAAGAGCTCACCTTTTTCCAAAAATCTGGCCTCCTTTTCCTCTATCTTTCCATTCTTTAAAATTAAAAACTTGTGTTCAGGAGTTACTCTTACTCTTCTTCCATCTTTCGTTTCCACTTCTATCAATTCGTCAAAATTTTCAATCTTCCAAGCATGGGTTAACAATCCTCTTGAAATTGTTCCATTTTTATAAGTCAGAACATTCAAAGGCTTTTTAAGTTTATAAACCTCCTCTTGACCTTTCTTTTGGAGTATGCCTTCTTTTCTTGCTATCTCAAAAAGTTCTTTTGCAGTAATAGCTTCATTTTCCAAGAATATCAAAGTTTCACCACTAACGCATTTTCCATGGTGAACATGCGAACTAGTTGCAACGTTTCTTATTCTTTCTGGATGCTGCATGCATTCTTTGATTCTTTCAATCATCTCTTTTTTCATTGTCATGAGTATATCACCTCTCTTAAAATTAATTAAATCTATCTTGCACCCTCTGCCTCTTTTTCTATTCTTTCTTTTTCTCTTATAGCATCGCTTTTAGCTGGATTGTTTTCGTATGCACCTAATATTTCATCGACTAAAGCATCTACCATATTTGCCTTTTTTCCAAAAGCTTTTCTGTATGCCGCCTGAGCTATATGTCTTAAAGCAATATCGACTCTTCTTTGAGGAGAGGTAACTACAGCTTTTCTAACTATTATTCCACCAACTTGATAAGCGGCAATTTCTTCTCTAATAGCAGCATTCTCTACAGCTCTAACAAAAACTTCTAAAGGATTTTTTCCAGTTAGTTCGTGTATTTTATCGAATGCTTTTTCAACTATTTTATATGTAGTTTGCCATCTTCCAACAACTCTCCCAGAAGTTAAAACATGTTTTTTTCCCTTATGGCCAGGAACCATTAAATGGGTAATCAATCTCTCAACAATATTCATTTTTGATTTATGAAATTGTCGTTTTGCGAATCTCCCACAAGATTTTGGAACAATTTTTGGAGTTAAGTTTATATATCTTTCTAGACCTTTATCTAAGACTTTAACATCATAAGACCATTTTCCAAACAATTTAATTTCCTCACTCATAGGCATTACCTAGCAGGCTTTTGCTTTTTACCTTTAAGAATTTCGCTCAGAGCAACGCCATTAACAGCAATTACTCTGTATTTTATACCAACCATGCTACCTTTAGACCCCCCTTGCCCACCACCAACTTTTTCAATTAATACTTCATCATGCTCACTAATTTTATCAATGGCTCCAACCCCGGGAACATGAGCAGTAACTTGAATATTGTTTTTGATTAGTTGAACTCTAACACATTTAGTTAAACCTGAAGCTGGCTTTCTCTGCTCAACGGCTCTTTTTTCTATAACAATTCCCCTAGCCATTGGAGCCCCCTCTAAAGGATCTTTTTTCCAGAGTTGTAAAACTCTTCTTTTATACGACTGACTAGACCATCTGAATTTTTTCCTTCTTTGCTTCAATTTCCTACCTGCAAATTCCCCGGGCATTACCTTATCACCAAATTGTCTACATCATAGTTTCTTTTCAAAATTTGTCTTAAGGCTTTTATGTTTTTACCATCTTTTCCAATAGCTAAACTTTTAAATGAACTCTCAACAACAATTTCAACAATCTTTTTCTCTTTTTCGTTCCTTATCTTCAACTCTCTCATTCCTTTTATCGAGTTTTTTAAAAAAAGGGATAAATCTTTTGAATACTCGAAAATTAAAATCTTTTTATTTAGCGTTTTTTCCAAATTCCTTAGAACATGACCATTTTCCCTCAATTTTTTAAGCTCACCTTCCTCTGTTAGCACATAAATTCGATCATCCATTAAAATACAATCTTTGACACTAACTTGTGTTAACGTCTCAAAAATATTAATAATTTTTATCGTTTCTGTATCGAAGACAATTGTCATACTAACTTCCCTTTATCACTATCGTCGTTATTGGGTGGGGCCTTCCACAAATTGTTCCCAAATCTTTGCTACTTCCATCAAAAATAACAACTTTAACGTTGCTGTTCAATATGACTTTTTTTATGTTTTCTGGAGCATTTTTAGCGAGTATAACTACTTCCGGCACATTATTTCTTATATATTTCAGCGACCTTCTATAGCCAACTACAACTCTATTCTCCTTTATTGCTCTCTTTATCATCTCTTCTATGTTCATCTTCCTCACCCCTTACCAGCAACTCAAACATTCCAGTACCTACTGGAGCTGGTTGACCAACCATTACATTTTCGAATAAACCTTTAAATTCGTCTACTTCATTTCTGATGGAAGCTCTAATTAAATGCTTTATCGTCTCCTCAAAAGCAGCTCTGGATAGCACAGAAGCTTTTGCACCAGCAACTCCGTATCTTCCAATCGAACTTATTTCTCCACTCCAAGTCATCACATCTGCAAGAAGGAGGAGATATCTTATATCTACATCTAATCCCTGCTCTTGCATAGTCTTATAAGCTTCTTTGATTATAACATTCCTTGCTGCTTCAATACCAAGAACCTCATAAACTTCATAAATATCGTTTGAAATCGTTTTAAATTCGTCTACTTCACTCAGCTTTAAAATCTCTCTTAGATTCGATCCAATAGTTTGTACAATCCAATTCTCCCCCTCTTTTCTAACTATTGCAGCTCTTATACCACCTATACCTTCAACAACTAAATTTCCAATTTCTTCTTTCATTTTCTGAAGCTCAGGGAACTCAATTTCTTCTTTAGGATGTATGACGATAGAGTTGTCTCTAACTTTTACTTCTGCTTTTTTTGAAAGAAACTCGCTTATCGCTTTTTCTACCTTCCCCACTTTTCTACTGTCATTCAATTTCAAAATGACAGAGTTTTCTCCTATGTCTATAGAAATAGAGTCAGCGAGGTCCAAAACCCTTTTTTCAACTATTTTGAAAGCAAGCTTTTCCGCATCTTCCTTTGTATTGAACTCCTTTTTTAAATATATCGTCATCATCGGCGTCTCTATATTCCTTTTTGCATCAAATATCTCAACAAGTCGCGGCAAACCAAAAGTAACTTTAACGCCAGCAGCTCCAGCCAAGTGATAAGTTCTCATAGTAAGTTGTGTGGCTGGCTCTGAAATACTTTGGGCTGCAAGAATTCCAATCGCTTCACCAGGCTCAAATCTGCTATTAAGATAAACTCTCTTTACTTCTTCTATTANCTTCTCTTTCTTTTCTTCATCCAACTTTAATTCTTNTGACACACTCTCTATTTCATCTAGAATTTTTTTAGGAAGCATTCAACAACCTCCTGGCAATTTCTCTCACGTTTATTCCCTCTCTGCTGATTTTAGATGGATCTAGTCCGTCTTCGCATGGAACAAATTGTATTATTCTATTTGCAGCATCTCTTACTGTGCCATCGTAAGCCACTTTCAGATCTTGCAACGCTCCAATAAGTCTTCTTTCCATATAGCCTGAATGCCTGGTTTTTAGGCTCTTATCCATCAAGCTTTCTCTTGAGTTCATGTTATCAAAATAAAACTCAAAAACGTTCAGACCATCTTTAAAGGCACGTGCAACAAATCCTTTTGAGGAAAGACTTTTGTCGTTTGGCTTAAAGTGAGGGAAAGTTCTTCTATAATAACCTCTCTCAATCCTCTCTCCCATCACCATTTCTTGACCTATTACTCCAACAATCTGTAGTAAGTTAACCAAACTACCTCTAGCACCGCATTTTACCATATCTAGTGCCGAAGACTCTTTTATTCCTTTTTCCAAAACCACCATGCTTTCATTCAAACATCTAGCTATTCTTTCCTTAATCATATTCTCTAAAGTTTCCTCGGTAGTCCTTCCTATCATCGGAACAAGCTCACCTTTATAGAACTTTTCGATCATTTTATTAACATCTGCTTCAGTTTTTTCTATGATTTTTTCAATCTCTCCCTTTACTTTTGGTTCAATATCCAAATCTGTAATTCCTAGTGAGAAACCTCTCATATCCAAGTAATTAATGCCTAAAAGACCAATTTTATAGATAAAATCCTTTACAAATTCCCTCCCATAGCATTTCTCCAATTTATCTATAATTTTTCCACCATCCGAACTTATTCCATTCTTTTCTAATTCTCCTTGAAGCATTTTACCATTTTCTATTTTCACAATGCCAGTCTTTCCTTTGTACTCTATTGAAAAGTCTTTTGGCAAGAAAACGCTGAAAATTTCCTTGCCACTAAATTCTTCTTTCTCAGGAATTTCTACTTCTGTATCTACGCTTCTTATTAGTCTAACAGCATCCTTTCTATTAAGCTTATTCCCATCCTTACTAAGCAAATACAATCCTGTTATTTCATCTCTAATTGGTCCAATTATTGGAGCTGAATACCTAGGACTTCTTATGTTCTTTTCAACAATAGCTAAAATTTCAGCTTCAGCTCTTGCCTCTTCAGTTTGTGGAACGTGCAAGTTCATCTCATCTCCATCAAAATCAGCGTTGTATGGCGGGCAAACAGCAACATTAAGCCTAAAAGTAAGGAAAGGCATTACCCTCACTTTGTGAGTCATCATGCTCATTCTATGCAAGCTCGGCTGCCTGTTAAAAAGAACAGGATCGCCATCCATCAAGTGTCTTTCAACGATATAGCCAACATCTAACTCCTTCGCAATTTCCTCTTTATTCGTTTCAAGGATTTTCTTTCTCCTTCCATCAGGCCTGATAACGTAATTTGCACCAGGCCACACATTTGGACCATTTAATACGAGTTTTCTAAGCTCTTCTTTATTTCTTTCATCTACCCTAACCGGAACAGTTACATCTTTTGCTACCACTTCCGGAACACCAACTTCATTTATAGCTATTCTCGGATCCGGAGAAATAACAGTTCTCGCACAAAAGTTAACTCTTTTTCCAAGCAAATTCCCTCTAAATCTTCCTTCTTTTGTTTTCAGCCTTTGAGTTAGAGTCTTTAATACCCTTCCAGACCTATGCCTGGCTGGAGGTATTCCGGTCAGTTCGTTATCAAAGTATGTTGCAACATGGTATTGCAAAAGTTCCCATAAATCGTTAAGCAAAAATTCTGGAGCGCCGAGCTCCAAATTCTCTCTAAATCTGTCGTTAATTCTCACTATTTCTACTAGCTTATGAGTTAGGTCGTCTTCGCTCCTTTCTCCAGTTTCCAACGTGATAGAGGGTCTTAATGTTACTGGTGGTATTGGTAGAACTGTTAGAACAAGCCATTCAGGCCTTATTTTTAGGCTAAGGAGTTTCAAGTCTTCATTAGATATTTTCTCCAACCTTTCTCTAACGTCGCTTGGAGTCAATACCTTGTTACCTTCTACATAAGTGTATGGTTTTATGAACTTGATTTCCTTTTGTTCAGTTTTGCAATGCGGACACTTCTTTAAAGCAATCCTTTCAATCTCCTTCCACGAAATTTTTCCCTTCTTCCTTGCTTCTTCATCTACCAATAATTTCCCACACTTTCGGCATGTTATCTTCAAAAGAAAGTGTATGAATTTAGTGTAGTGCGGATGAATCACGGGCTTAACCAATTCTAAATGTCCGAAATGTCCAGGGCACTCTCCAATGTTTCCACCACAAACTCTGCATCTTATTCCTGGTTCTACCGTTCCTAGTCGAGGGTCCATTATACCTCCTTCAATCGGATATCCCTCTTCATCGTAAATATCAATCTTACTTATGTTTGCAAACGACATCTTCCTTATAGTTTCCGGATCCAAAATGCTAAATTCGATTTTACTAATTCTTCCTTCATCGTTAACTACTATTTTTGGATAGATGAGCAAGCTTTTCAATTCATCTAACATCAGTTTGAATGCATGGCTCATCTCCACATTTACTATTTCAGCATCATCTCTACATAATGGACAAAAGTATCTGTTTTTGATTTTATCATGAACTGACACCATTCCACATTTTTTACAAACTGGAAGAACTACTTTATCAGAATCGAATCTTTCTTTAAGAGTTAGAACTGCGCCGTGCGCAAGCAAGCAATCTTTTTCCATTTCACCAAGTCTTAACCCACCTTCTTTACTTCTCCCTTCTGTAGGTTGTCTAGTTAGAAGAGTAACAGGGCCCCTAGCTCTTGATTGGAGCTTGTTTGAGACGAGATGGTCTAATTTCATGTAGAAGGAGCAGCCTATGAATATCTTTGCTTCAAACTTTCTCCCCGTTTTCCCATCATACATCACTTCTTTTCCGCTCTCCTCAAATCCGAGCTGTTTCAAAATTTCCTTTAATTCATTTTCGTTTGTTGGATTGAAAGCTGGAGCATCAATATACCTTCCAGAAAGGGCAGCAACCTTACCGGCTAAAATCTCTAGTAGCTGTCCTACAGTCATCCTGGATGGCAAACCATGAGGATTGAAAATGATGTCGGGAACAATACCACTTTCTGTAAACGGCATATCTTCATGAGGAACGAGCAGACCAACAACTCCTTTTTGTCCATGTCTAGAGGCAAACTTATCTCCTATTTCCGGCTTTTTCAAATCTCTAACCACAACTTTAACCAATCTCGTTCCATCAATTGTTTGCGTAATGTAAACTCTATCTACTATTCCTTTATCTCCATGTCTTAACCTTACTGAAGTTTCCCTTAGATTTTCCATTCCGACAAGCAATCTATCTGCTTTTCCTAGGAATCGAAGAGGGGAAGTTCTACCAATTAACACTTGATCAGAATTTACTTCAGTCTCTGGATTAACTATTCCGTCTTCCGGCAAGTGTTTATACTCGTCTTCGCCAGCATAACCTCTTATGCCCGGTTGCGGAATTCCAATGACATCTTCCTGTCCACCTAGATATCTCTTTTCCTCCGCTTCATATGTTCTGTACATATAACTCCAGAACATCCCCCTTTCAATAGAGGATTTGTTTAGAACTATCGCATCCTCTATGTTGTAACCTTCGTAGGTAGCTACGGCAATTATAACGTTTACTCCATTTGGATAATTTTCTGCACATTCAAGTATTTTGTGAACGTACGCTTGCACAAGAGGTTTTTGCGGATAGACTAAAATGTTCGATTTACTGTCTACTCTGTTGAGAAAGTTAGTTGCAAATATTCCTATAGATTGATCCCCCATTTTAGCACCATAATTCACTCTGTCTCCTCTGTTGAATTCTGGATATGGAACGAATTGAGCAGAAAAACCTAGTATAACTGCAGGGTCTATTTCCAGATGCGTGTGCTCTTTTGTAACTTCTTCAGGTTTTACCGCAATATAGGCGTTTTCCTCTTCTTCAGCGTCTAAATATTCTATAATTCCATTTTTAACCAAATCAGAAAAGCTTATCTCACCATTCTTCACTTTTTCCAACAGGTCTTTTGTAAGCTTTGGAATGCCATTTTCAACTACTATTAAAGGTCTTACCACTCTTCCAGCCGAAGTTAGTATTCTAACCTCATTTAAATGCTCATGATACGCAACGTTAACATAAGGTGGTATTTTACCCTCTCTCCTCATCTTTCTAATACTTTCCACAAATTCTCTAGGATTCTCAACTTCACCCAAATACTCTCCATCTAAAAACACGCTAGCTTTCACTTTTTCACCTTAACAGCATCTAATATTGGCTTTATTTCCTTCTTATCGACTTTTGTCGTTATCATAGCACTAATAGCAAGGTATTTTCTTAGTCCTATATTTGCTCCTTCTGGAGTTTGGGTAACGCAGAGTTTTCCGAAATGAGTAGGATGAAGCTCTCGTGCTTCAAAGTGTTCTTGAGTTGAAGACAACGGAGAAACGACGTTTCTCATGTGAGTTATAGTTTTATTCCAACTACTTCTCTCTAGTCTTTGGGTCACACCAGTTCTCCCTCCGATCCACGTTCCTACAGCCATCGCAGAAACTATTTGATTGGTTAGAATAGCGTTTTCAACAACAGCTTGTAAAGGAGGTAGCTTACCTCTTTTCGTAAGTCTTTGATAATTGTAGTTCATTCTAACTATTAGTCCCCATTTTCCAAGGAGTATCGACCTTAATAGCAACTCTAATAAATCGCCAGCCATTTTAATCCTTTTATTTGCATAATGATCAACGTCATCTTCCTCTATTTCGCCCAAATGCAACTTCAAAATTTTCTCTATGGCCTTAGCTAAGAACATTGCCTTTGTCAATCTATTTTCAGGCTCTTGACCGAGATGAGGCAATAAATATTTGTCGATCATTCTAATAGCTTGTTTCCTCCTCGCAGACTTCTGAGGAATTCTTAAGTGCTTACCCAATTCTTCAATAGCTTCTTCGGAATTTCTTATTGGATATTCTAGAATATTTACAAGAAACAGCTCTTGAATTCTTTCATCTAAAGAAATAGCTTCCAACACTTCTTTATCCTTCTCCAAGCCTAGAGCTTTTAAAATTATCATGATCGGAATTCTTAAGACATTAGCAAATGTTATGTAAATTTCTCCAGTTCTCTTTCTTTCTATTAAATGTTTTTGGACGAATCCCTCTTTTTCCGAGTGAATTCTCGCAATTTCAGGGACTGAAGGATCGCTCGTTTTTTCAACAATTATTCTATCTGTTGCTATCTCTTCAACCAGCATTAAAATCCTTTCTGTACCATTTATAATGAAATAACCTCCTGGATCGTCCGGATCTTCTCCAGCTTGGATAAGCTCTTCTCTACTCATTCGAGAGAGCGGACAGAATTTGGATTTAACCATTATTGGTAAATCTCCTATCTCAACCATTACAGGTTTGCTTTCGATTCCATTCAATATTTGCGTCATCTCAACATACATGGGTGCGGCATACGTTAAATTCCTTATTCTTGCTTCCATCGGAAGGATTTTTCTTACAGAGCCATCAGCCTCTTTAACTCTTGGTTCACCAATTTCGAATCTTCCAAATTTTATTTCAAGCTCACCAATTTCTGGAAGCTCTGGTTTGAGTGATCCAATGCTCTTTATGAGTCGCGGTAGCCTTCTTTCTACAAAATCGTTGAAAGATTCGATTTGAAAATTAACCAAACCTTTTTCCCTCAGATAAGATTTCATTAAAATCGTGAAGGCATTTTCTATCATTCTTTACCCTCTATTACAACTCTATAGTAGACAGACTCTCCCGTAACTTCGTTGCGTCTTATTATTTTTATCAAATCGCCCGGCTTCGCTTTTAACAGTTGCACCTGTGGATCTGTCGAGAGGATTCTAGGAAAGTTCTTCAAGCTCCCGTACTTTTTTAGAAGTTCTTCTCTTTCCTTTTCATCAACTATTTCATGCTTTGGTACAAGTTCGTGTCTAGAAACATCTATTTCCTTCTTCATACATCCACCTTATAAAATCTTCGCGTGGATACTTATATGTTTGAGTTTCTAAGCTTTTAAATTTTTATGTTGACGCCTTATTTAGCGCTCTTTTACAAAAATTGTGTGTAACTTTATACTAGCTTGTGTTTAAGACAAGCAGAGTTAAAGCATTCCAAACAAGCCCTGGGCGGGATTCGAACCCGCGACCCCCTCATTACCAGTGAGGTGCTCTACCAGTCTGAGCTACCAGGGCTCAATTAACATTAAGATTTTAGAAATTTTAGCTTACTATTCCACCATAAAACTCGTATTTGGAAGCTATTTCTTTCTCGAACTCTTCACTTAATCTTTCATCTTCCAAGCTAATCAAATCTTTGATTAAGTGAAAGAAATCGTATCTGCAAAGATACGTTTCTTTACCAGAAAAAGATTCGAGTTTTTTTCTCAAATTTTCAGTTAGCCGACCCTTCTTTTCTAACCAATTCTTGATACCATCTAGAAATACTCTAATCTCTTTCTTGTCGATTGGCTTATTTATCGGCCAACCGCATAAAGCGCACACTTCTGAGGTGTTGTCTTCACACTCTTCTAGTCCAAAATCTTCTCTACAGCTCTCACAAACGATCAGGCCGCCTATCATTAGATAATCTTCTGTTTCGTTCCCACATAAATCACAAATTTCAACTTCGGTTAGGTCCCCGTCCATTAAACAGAAAGAAAGAGGATCATCCCTTAGAGCCCCCTTAAATATTCGATTACCCATGTCTTAAAGGAAATCGAAGTAGTAGTATGGGGGGCTCTTCTCATCTTTTTTCTATTCGTTTTATGTTTAAAAAGATTTCTCTTTAGAAAAATATATGTTAAAAAATCACTCTACAACCTTATAAACGCTGTCCCCTTCTCTTACCCTATCTACAACTTTTACACCTACTGTTTGTCCAGCGCTTGCAGTTTCTATGTCAACATGATTCAGTTGCATGGAAGTTACGATTTGTGATAATTTTGTTGTTTTTCCCTCAATTTCTATTTTATCTCCTTTTTTGAGCGTTTCGTGCAATTCAACTACAGCAACTCCAATTTTCGGATAGTAATGAGTTACCTTTCCAATCAGTATTTTTTCCGCCATAATGCAATTTAGATGGTATTTATAAATACTTTCAATTGTTGTTATGAAACTGAATTTCACGATTGCCGGGGGTGGGATTTGAACCCACGGAGGGACTAACCCAGCAGGTTTCTTCATTAATCAGAGCTTATGTGCCTAGCCAGCACTTAAGCTTCGACAATGGCGCTGCCGCCATTGACCAGGCTAGGCGACCCCGGCGATAAACTATTTTAATCTTTCTATTGAAAAATGTTTGAGAAGTTTTAAATTTCGACTTACTAATTTTTCTATGGAAATTGCAATTGGCGAAGTAGTGAAGGATTTGAGAAGCAAAGTAGTAAATAGACAACTTGCATACTACTTATCTCAATTGTATGAAAGGTTTGGCTTTGAGTTTAGTTTGCTTGATGTGGGTTGCGGGACTGGCAATATACCAGAAATCTCGCAACCTATTTGAAAAGAATGCGTTTAGATGGTTATTTAGTTGGAATGGACATTGACAAACTCAACCTATTATTATCTAAATCAAAATACGATGATGTGATACTGGCAAGCGCTACAAATATTCCATTCAGGGACAAAGGCTTCGATTATTCAGTATGTATAGATGTACTAGATTTGCGAGAAATTAGGCCTTATAGGCAATCGATAATTAAAGAGATAGAGAGAGTTACAAGAAAAAGTATCTTCTATCATTTTTTTAACGGAAAAATAGGCCCTATGAAAGAGCTGTTGGAAGTGTACGGAAAAGTTAAATATATTGGTGGACTGAAATGTCAGATAAAAATAATCGATAGCTATAGGAAAAGATATTGTTGTCAGAAGGTGCCGTTCAAAGAATTAATACGCATAAGAGATAAAGAAATAAAAAGATACCTGAAAATCCTCTCTTTACTCGAGCCAGATATTAAGCGAAGAAAAGTTTACTTTGGTAGCTATCTCATAGAGATTGATTTGCAAATTCCACACAAAGAAAAAGTCACAACTCATTAACTTGCTTTTTAAATTCTTTGACTTTTCTCTCAAAAATTTCGGTGGCAGTTATGACAATTTCTTCCGGGGATAAACCAGAACAACTTTCCACTTCAAAAGTAATTTTTCCATTTTCATCAATGGAGTATCCAACAACAGCGCCCTGCCATTTTATGTGCTCTCTTCCATATCCAAGCCTTGCATACGCAATTAACTCGAGCTCTTGATTCTCTAAAAGTTCGACAATTGGAATTTTATCAAATACAGGCTTCACACTTTCATCTTCGGACTTCAAGTCTCCAGAATACACTACACAAGGTCCTCTTTTTTTAAGAGTTAACTTAGCATAACATTGAGAATCTTTAACGCTCGCCTCTCTGCATTCTTCTGGCAATTTATAAGCCCTTTTATCATACGTTAGCGGAATTAAGCCAAGCCTGTGCGCAATCAATTCATCATATAAAGCTGAATCGTTTTTCTTAAAATCTACCCACTCTATTGCCATTGTAGGTACTTCAGAAATCATTATTCTTCTTAAGGCATTGGCAAAAGATGGTTTGACACCTTCAACAGAAAATTTTATTGCATGTTTTTTTCTTTCCAAAATTTCAATTTTTATTGCCACAAAAACCTAACCTCTCTGAATTCTCGCATAGCTTGGAGTTAGAAGTAAGTAAGACTCATCAATTCCAACGATATCTCCATCTATTGCTGAAACTGTGTTTTTTAGCTTATCAACAGCTTTCTTCAACTCACTCAAATTCGAAGTTTTCAANTCTTTAATATTCANAAAAACTATTTCACCATTTCTNANAAACTCTTGAATTTTTGGAACATCCGCATAACTAGAAAGTTTTTCTATTCTTACTTTTGGTTTTATCTCTTCTTTAAATGCTTCTTCTTTGAGTTCTACTTCTCCCTCTACTCTTTCCTCCTTTCTTCTCAGTTTNTCCAAAAGTTTTTTAAATNGCATAATACTTACTTGAATTGAAAGTTTAAATTTATTTTTTCTTTTTAGCTTTAGACCTCATTTGCTCCAAAAGCGTTACTGCATTCCAGATTTGNGTTCTTGTGTACAATGGCATGTTTGGATCGTTTGATATTTCATCAAGAGCTACTATTGCTGAATTTATTTTCAATTCNTCNTCTTCCTTTCCATTNAGCGCGTTTTTTAGCTCTCTCCACAGCTTCCCTTATGTTTCGAGGAACAGTTCTATCATTAATTATTCTATCCAATATTTCTATCACAGGTTTATAATCCATCTAACTCACCTTACTCTTTAATTTTTCTTCAATTCTTTTAATTTTTTCAACCAAATCTTTTTCCATGTTTTCAAGACTATTAATCCTTATTTGGGAATCCTCCTTTATTTCTGTTAACTCTTTTTCAACTTCCTCTTTCTTCTTTTTTATCATCACATTTCCAACCAGTTTGTAAACATTCTCTTCTCCACTTCTTGACAATTCATTCAATGCTGCATCTATTTCAGCAATTTGTAATTTTAACGCTTCTTTTTGTATTAAGATATTTCTCAATTGTTGCTGGAGTAAAAGATACTCTTGTTCAACGCTTTCATTTGTCATATATTCTATAAAAGTCCAAATATTAATCTATCTTGCCTGAACTCTTTTTACAATTTCCGGCCTAGTTTTAATCAAAATTCTGTATCCACAATAAGGGCACATAACTCTTCCTTCTATAAATTCACTCACTATTTTCTTACATTTTAGGCACTTGTACATCAACCCACCCTAGGCGGATAGTATGCTTGTCCAGCGAATTTAGTTCCACACTTTTTACAAATCCATATGCCAGTACCTTCTCTTACTAAATATTTCATTTTACAATTCGGACATATATGTCTTTGCTTTTCAATTTTCTCAATCTCCGCAACTTTTTCCCTTATTTTCTTCCCATACCTCGCTCCAAATCTTCCAGCGCTACCAACTTTCTTTGTTCTTCCCATTCTTCATCCCTTCGAACTTATCATTTCTAGCAATTTAATTATTTCTGCCTCGCTTAAGGATTTTTTAATTCTTCCACTCAAGTAAAGTCCGACAAGATAGTCTTCTAGCTGAGAGACGAGTTCGGGCTTAACCAATTTAACCCTAGACAATCTTTCTCTTCCTTCTGGAGAAATTATCTTTCTCAATATTTGCTTTTTTTCTTCAGCTCCTAAGCCTTCCACTTATCTCACCAATAATTTTATCAACAAATCTCCTTCCTTCTGGCGTAAGTACTCTACCTTTCTTCTCCTTTTTCACTAGGCCAGCTGCCTCTAGTTGTTGCAATATTTTTCTTATTATCGACCCGCCAGCCTTGTATGTTTTGGCAGGCCTCCTACCTCTCCTTTTCCTCCCACCATAGTAAGTTCTAAGCCTTGAGACTCCAACAGGACCATCAATATAAATTCTCCTTAGAATTGAAGCTGCTCTTATATACCAAAAATCTGGTTGTTGAGGAGGTCTTTCTCTATGAGGGCCGCTTTTAACCATTAAAGCCCACAAAGGGGGCTTTATAACATCAATCTTCTTCAATTCTTCCTTAAGCCTCTCCACAAGTTTGTCTGCTGGTACTTCATATATGCTTGTCATAAAATCCTATTTGAAGTCAATAGTTATAAATGTGTTATCCGGCTCTTCCTTGCGATTTATATAACTCAATAAGTCTATCTATTGTATCAGCCTCTTCCGGCCCCTTATCGTCTCTTAATCTAACAAAAGCAGGAAATCTTAAGGCATAGCCAGATTCATAATTTGGCGACTTCTGAATTTCTTGATATTTAACTTCNATAACAATTTTAGGCTTAACCTTAACCTCTTTTCCTTTTTCTTGAATTATTAGCGGTTTTAACAATTCAGTCATCATTTCATATTCTTCTTCTGTTAATCCAGTAGACATCATTCCACATCTCAAAAAATTTCCAGTATCAGGATCTCTTACTGCCAACTCAAAAGATGTCAGCCAATTTGCTCTAGCTCCCTCGCCCCAAGTAGCGCCAACTATAACTAAATCTAAGTTTTCCATGGTCGGCTTAATCTTATACCAACCACCAACATGTCTTCCAAATCTGTACGGAGAATTTAAAACTTTCAACATCAATCCTTCTTGCCTTGCATTTAAAGCTTCATTGTAAAATTCCTCTATTTTCTTCACATCTTTCGTTATTAATTGCTTGGCCAATTCAAATTTACCAGGAATGACTTCTACCACACTTTCCAAAATTTTTCTTCTTTCAGTCAATGGCTTGCTAATTAGCATTTCTCCGTTTAAGTAAATGATATCAAAGAGATGGATCTGAATTGGAATTTTCTCCACCATTTTTTCAATATCGTATTTCCTATGAATTCTTTGAGAAAGAACTTGAAATGCCATTGGTATGTTAGTTTTTGGATCTATTGCAATTGTTTCCCCTTCGATCACACATTCCTCAGCTTTAATTCCTTTCTTACAAAGTTCTACTAAATCAGGAAATTGTCTTGTAACATCCTCTTGTCTCCTCGTAAACAGCCAAATTTTATCGTTCTTCTTCATTATAATCGTTCTTATACCATCATACTTCCATTCTGCGGCGACCTCTCCATATTTGTTGACTACCTCTTCAATGCTTTCAGCTTTTTCTCCAAGCATTACTTGAATTGGTCTACCAATCTCTATCCTAACGCTTTTCAACCCTTCTATTCCTTTTTCTTTTGCTATTTTTGCAACGAGTGAAAAGTCTGAGAGAATAGACCAAGCATAATCAACAGCCTCAACAGCTTCTTCGCTTTTAGAAGGAAGGAAAGCTTCTACTATCGCATCTCTTATAAGACCTTCAGCTACACCTATTCTCAACTCACCTAAAATTGTTCTAACCAAATATTTCGCTTCTTTTGGTTCTGAAAGGAGGAGCAAATGGTAAATCGTCATTATTTTCTTCTCTTGTGACCCTTCTCCAGAGAGCAAAGGAAGTTTTCGAAGGTCTTCAAAAACTTTTTCTACTGTCAGAACTTTCTTAAACAAAGTGGACTGTTTTTTGTTTTTAGATAGCTTCTCGGCTACCAATCCTAAATCTCCGAGCTTAGCGAATTCTTCTTCAATTTTTTCCTCAGAAAGTCCGTAAGCTCTCGACATAGCTCTAATCATTAGTTGTGTGGCAATTCCAAGCTCTAGCTGGGTATACTTTGGATAGACTATTCCTTGAACTAAAAAAACCACTCTTTCTAAATCTTCACTTGAGCATTGAGAAAACAACCTAGCTAAAATTTTCGTTTTTTCTATCTTTGAGGATTCCTTTTCAAGTTTTTCGTAAAATTCGCATAGAACTTTGTATTCCATGATTTTATTTTGTTCACCGATGTAAAAGTTTTTACGCTAAATTTTTTAAATCAGAAATAATTAATAATTTCTGAAAAAGTTGATCCGCAAGAGGAGAGAAGAAAAAAGATGGGCCATATACTTTATGATAGGAGTTGGAAGTACGGAACTTGCGAGGTTTGTAGGAAAAATTCTCATGAAGAAGTAGAGATGGTGAGAGAGATTATTGAGGAAAATGGTAGAAAAGAGGAATTCTGGGTTTGTCCGGTTTGTGGTGCGACTAAAAAATATTAAACACAATATAAAAAATGGAGGAAGTTAAAAGAGAACAAGAGAGGAAGATTTCTCCGGAATGGCTTTTGGATTGTGTTTGC
>Ga0065719_106651_pt1 | contig 21068 bp, 25 predicted proteins | sample GBSCel85sediment_FD_59106 | JGI IMG/M metagenome (GOLD analysis project Ga0065719, IMG submission 59106) | Hot spring sediment microbial communities from Great Boiling Spring, Nevada - Cellulolytic enrichment CS 85C v3 (version 3) | ecosystem: Environmental > Aquatic > Thermal springs > Hot... | reverse complement strand
GGCTTCCTCGAAGACCTCCCTCTCCCCTCTCTCCAAGTTGAAATCAGATTTCGCGTACTCAGGGTCTATATGGCCACCCGTGACGAGAGCTCCCCTCTCCTCGTAGAGTATAGCGCTAAGTATGTGATCGGCTGTGTGGAGTCTCATGAGCCTGTACCTCCTATCCCAATCTATGTGCCCTCTAACTATATCTCCCACGCTCAAATCGGGTTTGGAATCGAGTAGATGGGCCACATCTCCCTCCTCAATCACATCGATTACGTTCCACCTACCCGAGCTGGACTCTATGAATCCGGTATCATTAGCGACGCCTCCCGAGGTCGGATGGAATGCTGTCCTATCTAGGAATAACTTGTTCCCCTCGACTCTCGTAACCCTAGCCTCAAAATCCGTGATGTAACAATCTGCCTGATATATCAACTCAGCCATAGGGGTAGGTGAGGGCTGAGGATAAAAAACGTGATTAACCTAATGGGCCTACTCAGGTAGGTTCCATCATTCTACTGAAAGACCGGTATAGATCTCAAATAACGTACATTTATGCTAACAATAAGTTTTTCAACTCAGCCCATCGATACTTTTTTATTCACATAACTCACATAACCCACACATGACGAACATAACTCTGAGCATCCCGGATTGGCTCTACAAATTGATGAAGAGGTATAGCGCAGTGAACTGGTCTGAGGTAGCGAGAAGGGCCATAATAAAGGAGATACTCACAATTAAGGCAGAGGAAGAGGGATTAAGTAGGGAAGAACTCTCCCTTCTTATGGAAATAGAAAGTATTGAGCTTTTCGAGGGGGAAAAAGTGCCCATAAGTGAGGAGGAACTCCAGGCTAAGGTGAGGGATAGGGAGAGGAGGAGGTTAGAGAAGCTCAGAGAGGTGGGCCTTTGATCCTAGATACATCCTCCGTGATAATTAGAGCAAAAAGAGGAGAAAAGATTGAGGAGAACATAACCTCAATCACCTTAGTGGAGTATCCTCCGATCCGGAATTACGAGGGATTTCGGGGAAGAATCTACTTCTTGAGTGTAAGAGATCAACTTAAGGCCTCCTCCCTTCAGGAGAAGTTAAGGGTCTTGGGAAAGCCTATGGGGGCAGCAGATCTCCTGATCGCAGCTGTATGTCTCAATAGGGACGAGGAGCTAGTCACCTTGGATGAGGACTTCTTGGTGATAAAGGAGATCGAACCCTCTTTCAGAGTGATAATTGAACGCTAAGTAGTGTAGGACCGATATCAGTATCCCGTACAGGAGTGAATGAGCAATATTTAAATTGAGTATCATCTCTTTCTCTGAATATCCGGGAAACTGAAAAAGGAATTCATCGAACTGCTCGAGAGAGATGAAGAGTTTCACTGCACTGTAGCAGGTTTTCTGGGATTATCCTAAATACTGAAGAGGCTTGAAAAACTTGAGGGAGGTCAAAACAAGCTATGGGAGAAGGTGAAAAAGATATGGGAGGAGATGAGGCTGATCAGGATCGACTACAACAGGATGAGAAAGTACATAAGCGTATGATTTGGCGATCTGGACAGAGCACTCAGGGTAACATTTGAGGATCATTCTGCATCCTTTCTTGAGGTTTTGCTCGAGGAGCTGAGATATCCTGATGCGAGAATCGAGAGAAAGGTACTTGTGCATGATGATGAGGCTGTCGAGATAAAAATGTTCTGCGAGGATCCTCTGGTCGTTGAAGAGGCCACGATTAGCATAGAAAGCATGGAAGAAGCTGAAAAAGAGGTAGAGAAGTTGTTAAAAACGCGTGGAAATTGTGGAGAAGAGGTATGGGAAGAGGCCGATGCTCGTGGTATTATCCGTTGCTAGGCCGGCACCTGGAGTATCGAGAAGGCTCGAGGATCTGGCGAAAAGGCAAGGGATAAAGCTGGTGCTGGGAGAGGAGATAGAAGAAGCGATAGCTATATAAAAATAGTTGTAGCAACTCTAGGGAGTAATTCTCGTATCTGCTCACTCATCGGCAATTTAGATAATGCTTAACTTTTAATTGGACAATTTAGTAAAGAGTTTCGGGGGTCTTGAAAGGTCCTAAAGTTCATTAGTTTGTGGGAGCATTAGAGAATTCCCCCAGGAGGGATATCCCTTCCCGGAACTAGCTGCTCCTTCTTCGCCAGAAGAATGCAGGCATTCTACAAGTATGTAGCCCTTGATGTAGTCAGGGAGGTTTGAAGAGGGATACTTGACATGAGCACTGATCAGGGTATCCTCCTCTCCAAATATCCAGAATGATCCAAGGCATGAAGAGGCTTTGGAACCCATCAATAATTTTCGGATACTGCTTCGGTTTATCTAGAGATGACTGAGTGATGGGATCCTCCGACGGGAGATCTATCTATAAGTTAAACTTATAAGTTTAACCTTTTGGATAAACCTATGAGCGTAGTCAAGGTCCACAAGAAGGGGGTAATAGCAATCCCGAAGGGGGTGAGGGAGAGGGCTGGGATAAAAGAGGGGATGCTCCTCTTAATCGAAGCTAGGGATGGGGAGCTTGTCCTGAGGCCCCTCGATCTATGGGAGAGGATATGGGGCTCCAGTAGGGGAAGCGCGGAGGAAGTAGAGAGGGAACTTGATGAGGATGAGAGAGCTAGGGAGGAGAGGCTAAGCAGATGGAGAGAGTAGTCATCGATACTTACGCCCTGATGGCGATGATCTTCGGGGAACTAACTGAAAAGGCAGAGAGAGCTCTCTTGGATGTAAGATACAGAAGAAAAGAGGGAATTTTGCCATCTACAGTTGCATATGAGTTCTTTCTTCAGTGGCTCCGCGGTAGAATACCATTTAGGAGCGATAGTGAGGTCAAGGGCTTCGTCCTCGGTTATTTCAGGGTGGTCAATTTCAAGGCGGAGGATTACATAGAGATGGCCAAGTTGAAATATGAGGGTGATAGAATACTTAAACAATCAAATTTCAAAGATAGGCGGTTGAGNTTGGTTGATGCCTCGATTCTCCTCGTTTCTTTGAGGGAGAAAGCTCCTATAGTGAGCGGGGATGATGATCTGAGATATGTGGCCTCTATGATGGGAATAGAGATACTTTGGTAGCTGCTAGAAATTTCAAGCCGTTTTCAGCTTTATCGAATCGCTGAAGCGAAGATTTGAGGTTGAGGAAGGCTAGAATGACTTTATTCCGATTCAATTGGAGGGAAGCTTCATGCTTAAAGGAAAATTCGATGAGACCCTCTAAATTAACGAGGAGTTCTTTATAACTGAGTAGCATGCCTTCGCCCTTAGCATCTCCGCAGAAGTCTGAGGGAGAGAGTCTCCCCGGAGGGACTCCGTGGTTAACTTTATAGACTTAGAGACTTCGCGCATCCCAAATGTTAGGCGTGCTCCTCATCAATCCTACATTCGGTGGAGCTAGTGGGAGCGGGCAACACGTCAAACAGCTCTACGAGGCCCTCTCTGGGAGAGTGAGTTTCGAGATATGGGATGCCACTAGAGTTGGCTTCCTGAATCTACCTATGTTGAGGAGCGCTTCCTTCTACCTGAGATGCCTCATGAAAGAAGTCCCGAGCGGCGTGGACGTGATCCACATACATCAGCCTAAGCTCGCGGGACTCTTCAGGGAAGGTTACGGGAAGCTCCTGACAGTCCATGGGGATCACGAGACAGAGCTCAAGGTCTTATATGGGCTTATTTCAGGACCTCTCATATGGTACGTGAATAGGGAGATGAGGAAAGCTGATGTAATAACGACAGTCTCCCCTTACTGGGCTAGGATCAGGGGGTGGACATGGGTGCCAAATATGATAGACCTCCGATGGGCCGATTCCATAGCCCCAGCGGGAGCTGGTGACTTCATACTCTTCGTAGGCAGGGATAGTCCCGCGAAGGACTACCCTATGTTCAAGAGAATCGCTGAGCTAGCCTTTAAGGAACTGGGGGTTAGGTCAGTGGCTCTAGGTCCATTGAGAGAGGACACGGAATTTTTGACCCATAAGAGGGTCCCTAGAGAGGATGTCGTCGCTATGATGAAGAGAGCTAGAGCTTTAGTGATAACATCGAGACAGGAAGGGATGCCAAGTACAATTTTAGAAGCTTGGGCAAGTAAATGCCCAGTTATAGCTAGAGATATCCCTCCTCTCAGAGCTCTATTGGACGAAGTTCCCGATTCAATGTTGTTATTCGGAGGGGAGAGTGAAGCTATAGAGCACATAAGGAGAGTGGGGGAGGCAGGTTTCAGGGAGAGCTTAGTGAGAGTCGCTCATGAGAGGGTCAAGGAATTCGACTCCAGGAGGGTATCAGAGATTTATCATTGCATATACGAGGAGATAACTAGGAGATGATCCATCGAGGACTCCCCATGAGATCGCTAGCTTTACGCTATCTAAAGCTTAGAGCTCTACAGCTGAAATTATCTCGCCCAGAGAATCAGACCTCGTTCCTTCAGCTTTGAGAAGTGCCTCTCATTTCTCGTCCAGAGGGGGAGCATCCTCGAGATAGAAGTAGCACCTATGAGGAGATCTCTCTCATCCATAACCTCCCCTTTACTCTTCAGCTCTCTCCAGAGGATAGAAGCTTTCTCTATCACTTTATTGTCGAGCGGTATGATCCCAAATATCTCTTCCACTAGTGTTTTTGCTTTTATCGGATCGGACTTCCCCCTGATGAACTCATATAGGGTAACTACGGAGATGTAGCAAGGGAGCTCCGGTAACTCCTCCCTCCCCCTGTCTATATCTATCAGAACGCTAGTATCTATCAGGATCCCTCTAGCCTTAATTTCAGCTTCACCTCCTCATAAGAGGAATCAAACTCAATTTCTCTCAGCTCTTCTAATGCTTTCCTAGCTTTTTCCCTTCTGTAGTTCTCTGCAAGCTCAAGTAAGAGTTCATCCCAAGTTTTATCCCCTTTCAACTTAGCTAGGAGCTCCTTCGTCTCCTCGCTTATCGTTATCGTAGTGGGCATACATAATTGACAATTATTCACTTATAATTCTTTCCTTCTAATTATCGATTATGCACTACCCGCATGTTGGAAGAGGGATCCGAAGCATCTTTTCTGAGTCATCCGGATGGCGCTACCCTTAGGATCAATCCCATGAGGATGCCCAGGATCATGAAGAGTAGGACTATGGAGGCAACGGCCATGTTATAAAATTCCCTCGATGAAGCGAAAGCGATAATCGCAACTATGACTCGGATCATCGGGGTCAAGACCAAGATAAATGTCCCAACTAGGAGAAAGTTAGAGTAAATTTCCATACCCAGCAGGTCCAGTAAGATGCCTATGGAGAGTAGGGAGAAGCTGATAACTATACCCACTGTGAGTGCGAGGTAAACCGCTCTCTCAACTTCCATATTAGACACCCCTTATGATCATATTGTAAGCGAAGTAAAGAAGTAATAAGCCGAATGCCAGTTTTATTGAGCTTGTCCTCATCTTATTCATGACAGAGGTCCCGACAGTTGCCCCTATCATGACGCCTATCGCAACAGGAGCTACAGCTTCCTCATCGATGAGCCCGTGGGCTAAGTAGAGGAGAGCTCCTGTAGATGCCGTTACCCCTATCATGAACTTGCTCGTAGCTACAGCAGCTTTCATCGGGACGTTCATCAATTGATTCATTATAGGTACTTTTATTATCCCTCCTCCGACTCCTAGCATCGCTGAGATCATGCCAGCTAGGTATGAAGCTATTAGCCCGGATTTAGTTCTCACTACAGTATATTTTACCTCCTTCCCTTCAGCGATATCTGGATAGCTGTTAGAGAGGCTCAGCTTCCTCGCTAACTCATCCTCCTTTCCGATGAAGAGATCCTTCCTCAACTTCTCCTCCTCACTCCCTCTCGTCGATATCTGCGATATAGAGAGGTATATCAATAGGAGCCCCACCATCAAGTAGAGGAGGGATGATGAGACCTTAATCGTCAATAGAGCTCCGGAAACAGCTCCTGCTGTCGTCGCTGTCTCGAGGAACATCCCGAGTCTCACATTAGTCATCCTCTGATCCACGTATCTAGATGCCCCAGCTATGCTCGTCGCGACTACGCTGACGATACTCACAGCTATCGCTTCCTTTATGCCGAAGCCGAAGAACATAACTAAGCAGGGTATTATTATGACTCCCCCTCCTATCCCCAGGAGGGCGCCGAAGAGCCCAGCGATGATCCCCATCAGTAGCATGAGTAGAGAGGCGATCGGATCCATTGAGCGATCCTGAAAGCTCTAGTTATAAAATGTAGTGAGGCCCATCAGTGACTCTGAACTGAGCAAGGTCTTATCTTCAGCAGTATCAATAAGCCCAATGTGTTTATCAAGCAACCTAAGACGAAAGGGGCCCAGTGCCCTAAGTACCAAGTGAGACCAGCCATCAAATTCCCCAAGGAGCTTAAGATGAATGTNATNGANTCCAAAGAGCCTATAGCTGTAGCTACTTCCTTCTCCGATATTCCTACGAGCAATAACCTCCTAGCTGGGAGATCCATGGCCCCAACGAATCCCTGAATGAGCATCAAGGCATATATCAATATCTCATTTCTCAGGAATGGGTAGATCCACCAGACAGCTGAGGAAGCTGCTAAATGATATATGAGCATCTCCCTCCCCCCCTATCCTATCCGTCACCTTCCCCAAGGGCACAGTAGCGATCAGATTCCCGAAGCTCCAGAGGGATAGGGCGAATCCTATCTGGGACAGAATCATTATACCTAATCAAGCGTAACATTTAATACTTTTATAGCGTTATATCGAATAGATGGAGCTATACAGTACGGGCAAAGTGGCTAAGATGCTCGGAGTGCATAGAGTTACGATTAACAGGTGGATCAGAGATGGTAAAATCCGGGCTGTGAGAATCGGAAAGGAATACAGGATTCCGGAGGATGAAGTAAGAAGACTGCTAGGAGGGAAATCGCCCAATAATGAGTTCTTCAGCTCTCGTGGAGTAAGAATCGAGGCCCTTTTCAGTGAAGAGCCAAGAAATCTGCGACAGGAACTCGTTGAAGACCTGATTTCTATTGCTACTTCATTTGCCGGTCGTTCGTACGGGATGAGGAGTCATAAGAGAAGGGAGGTCGTTGAGTGTGTCAGGCGAGCAGTTGAAGATCGTTAAGCTCACCGCAAGCTTCAAGCTCGATGGAGAGATAGATGAAAACCTATTCAAAATCTACAAGGAAATTGTCAATGAGTTGCTCGGCCATGCGTGCTCTAAAAATATCACATCCTTCAAAAGACTGAAAGCCGAGAAATACCGAGAGCTTAGAGAAAAATATCCTGAGCTTCCATCCCACTACATCTACACAGCCTGCCAGATGGTGGCATCAATCTATAAGTCATTCAGAAAGCTCAAGAGGAGGGGGAAAGTGAGGGCAGATAGGCCAGAGTTCAAAAAAGATGTCGTAATGCTCGACGATCATCTCTTCAGGCTGGATTTGGAGGAGTGGAGTGCTATAATTTCAACACAGAATGGAAGACTGAAGCTCAGGCTGCTTCATGGGGAATATCAAGAAAAGTTCAAAGGCTGGAAAACTGGCCAAGCATGGCTTGTGAAAAAGGGGGAAGAGCTCTACCTGAAGGTTGCGTTCTCAAGGAATGTGGAAGTCACCAAACCTGAAAACGTCCTTGGAGTTGACGTAAACGAGAACAACATCACTATAGCGTCACCCGAAGGCTTCATAACATTCGAAACTGGAGAGAAGGAAATTAGAACCGGCTACTTCGTTAAGAGGCGAAAAATACAGGAGAAAATAAGGAGTAGAAAAGCCAGAAGCAGAGTTTTAGCAAAATACCGTGAGAGGGAAAGGAACAGGGTTCTGGACATTTACCATAAAGTGACTAATGAGATCTTGGAGATTGCTTCAGAGACGAATTCAGCTATAGCCCTGGAAGACCTCTCAAAAATCAGGGACGGGATGAGATATTCGAGGGAGATGAACGGCAGGCTTCATAGGTGGAGCTTCAGAAAAGTGCAGGAAATATTGAAGTATAAAGCTCAGCTGAGCGGAATTGAAGTGCTTTATATCGACCCACGCAAGACTTCGACCCTCTGCCCGATATGTGGGGGGAAGCTGAGCCCGAATGGGCGGAGGGTTCTGAAGTGTGATTGTGGGTTGGAAGCTGATAGAGATGTTGTTGGGAGCTGGAATATTCGCCTGAAAGCCCTGAAGATGTGGGGAGTTTCCGTTCCCCCCGAAAGCCCTCCGATGAAATGGGAGGAGGGAAGGTTATCCGCTACTATAGTTTCCTATGCTCCGAAAGCGGCGGATAGCCAGAACGGTTCGCTCATCCCCTGATCTAACCTGGCCACTAAAGGTATGAAAGTGAAGGACATCGTGAACCCTATCCCGTGGAGGGAGAGGGATAGGGCTAAGTAACTGAGGTATCTGTTCCTGAATAGTATGTTAACTCCCCTCCTCAAGTCCTCCAATAAGCTCACACTCACTTCAGCTCCCTCATCCTTGAACCAGAGCCAAGTCAGTGCTGCTGAGATCAAGCTCAAGGCCCCGCCGAGTATGAAAGCAGCTCCGTAACCTCCGATCTTTATCATATTGCCTGAGAGAGCTTGGCCGACTATCTGTCCAGCCGTCAGGAAGAAGTAATACCAACCGTAAGACGTCGCAGTCCCTCGAGAGACCTCCGATACTAAAGCTAGGGCTGCTGGACTGTAGATAGAGTAAGCGACCCAAGCCGAGTATAGCCATAGTGATCGCTAAGTACTGAGATCTGAGGAGGGAGAGGAAGATCATGGATAGAGCTCCGAGGAGGAAGCCCATCATCATAGGATAATACCTTCCCACTCTATCAGCCATAGCCCCGGAGAATATGGAAGCTAAGCCGTAACTCAAGCGAGTTAATGTCATAGCGAGTCCTATCAAAAATTCTGACATGCCTATATCACTGAAATAGAGGACTATGAGGGAAGTAGCTAAGTAGAAGCCTGTGTTGAATAAAGAAGTTATAGCAGATAGTTTAAAGACTTTCATCTACCCACCTTCGGGATAGAATCTAAGAACTCGCCTAGCCTCCTCACGCCCTCCTCGAAGATCTCTGGCCTCGCCCCGAACCCTATCCTCACGTGTCTCTCGATACCGAAACAGGATCCCGGGACTAAAAAGGTTCCCTTCTCCTTCAGGAGCCTTAGAGCGAGTTCCTCCGATCCTATATCTAGATCGTACCCTGGGAAAGCTACGCTACCAGCTCTAGGTGGGACCCAGTGTAAGTAATCTCTGCTCTCAATCAACTGCCTCAGTATGGATAGATTCCCCCTCAAGATTCGGAGGCTCCTCTCGTATATCCTCTCGACATTCTTCATAGCTTCCGCAGCTATCTTCTCAACTAAAACGCTATTGCTTATCGACATGTAATCCCTTCGGAGCTTTATCTCCTCTATTAGCTCTCTATCCCCTAGTCGCTATCCANCCCAGCCGTCAAGCCCGTCATGGATAGGGGCTTTGAGAAAGATCTCGTCACTACTACTCTATCACTGAGGTCTGCGGCTGATGGGACTGAGCTTCCATCTAAGAAGAGGCCATGATAAGATTCATCGCAGAGGAGGCGGGAGCCCGAATCCTCCACTATCCTTATTATCTCCCTAAGGGTCTTCTCATCTATCAGACTGCCAGTCGGATTGTGCGGGTTATTTATCACGACTAACTTAGTCCTCTCGTCTACCTTCCTCTCTAGTTCACCTAGATCGGGGAGCCACGATCCCTCCTCCTTCAGCTCTAGAAGATTCACTTCAGCCCCTAAGGATTCAGGCGCGCTGTATAGCTGTTGATAAGCTGGGAAAATAGATACTACTTTATCTCCTGGCTCTAATAATGTGTAGAATACCTGGAAATTTGCATCTATTGCTCCTTTCGTTATGAGGATTTCATCAGGCTCTAACTTCTTGTAGAGCTTAGCTATACCCTCCCTCAACTCAGGGAGGCCCTCAGTGTAACCGTAATCGAGGACTAAATCCTTGAGCTCCTCCATTAGATCCCTACCGATCAAACTCAAGAGTTCGCTGAGTTTGAATGGAGCGACGCAAGTCTCAGCTATATTGAATTTAGCTAAGTGTTCGTAAGAGCTCATGAACCTCTCTACGAGGAAAGGCTTGACTCTCATACTGAAGCCTCGGGCATCTAGTGGAAGTACTATAAAGTTTCATATCTCCCAATGATGCTTGAGGGAGGGAGGAGCTGTGCATCTGATAACTAATTAACTCAAAATTCAAAAATTTTTACATGTGATCCAAGCCGATCGCGGCAGAGTAACTTTTTAAGGTCTGAATTGTCGATCAGATATGTATTTGAGGGAAGTGAGGAACTGGCCGGATAAGAGAGGCGTCCTTTACGCTAGGGTCGATGTGCCTGAGTTCTCTGAAGTAATCCTGCGTGATGTGATCATAATGTCCACGAGGTGGTGGGCTGATTTCATGTCAGGTATATCCGCCCTCATGGGCGAGAAAGCCCTGAGACCCGTCCTTTATTACTCTGCTTACCGTATGATGAAACAGCATAACCAAAAAGGGGTCATGAAGATGATCAAGGAGGGTAAATTGACAAGGAAGAGGATCTTCGAAATAGCTTGCGATATATTCTCAACCTTAGGCTTCGGTGAGGTGAGGAGCATAGAGTTGACTAGGGGTAGGATAAGGATCACAGTCAAGGATTCATTCGAGGCCAGGGGGAGGAGGGCTGAGGGTCCGGTCTGCCACTTCGTAGCCGGTATGTTGTCAGCGATCGTTGAGGATATCTTCGGCATAAGGACCGGTCCCCTAGTGGAGGAGAGTTGCGCCGCCACTGGGAATGATTTCTGCACGTTCTCAGCTGAGGTGATGGAAATTGGGGTTAATAGCATCTAGAGAAGTTGATCTCATCGTCAGAGCTGTTGGTAAGTGTTATTTGAGCTGCTCCCACTGTAATTGGAGTGAGGAAGTTCGTGAGACTTATCTCAAGGAGTCCTCCCTAGAGCTATTATTGGACATACTCATAGGGGAGGGATATAAGCCTGAGGTATACTTCTCCTGCCCAGATCCCCTGCTCCATCCCTCCCTCCCGCTCTTGATAAACGCTCCTATCGAGAGGGGCCTCAGATCCACTGTCTTCGTCCCCGCAAGGACTAGATCTGACAGAAAGGTGTGGGAATCCCTCCTCTATGCGAGCAGGATTTTCGTGTTCTCATCCTCAGTGAGAGACCTCAGAGGCTCAAAGGAACTCCTCAAGTTCTTAGTCTCAAATGGGTCCGATCTGAAGCTAATGTTCCTCCGGAGCTTGAGGGAAGATTTGAACCCGATCCTAGAGTTCGCTAAGGATATGGGCTTGGAGATATGGGTAGCCCCTCCTCTCTTCAAAGCGTCCCGGATCGAGGATCCCTCAGACCGGAGTTTGGAGATCGGTAGGCGAGTAGCGAAGTTCATGAGTGTTTACGACGTCAGGATAGCCTTCAAGGGGGACTTCCCATTCAAGATGATCGAGGGTCCGAGGTGTGAGATCGGGTGTAAGCTCCTCTACCTGGATCCGGAGGGGAGAGTGGGTAGGTGCCCGTTCAACGTGCCCATTCAACACAACCCCTCTCCTCTAGAGGCCGTCCGCATACTAAATGAGAGTTGCGAGAGAGGGGAGGTGAGGAGAGTGGAGCTCGTCCCCTCCATCAAGTTGATAACTGAGGAGGGGAATGAAATTTACGAGAGAGATCTAGAGCTGCTCTCACTTATAGGAGAGCTCGGGAGCCTGAGTCAAGCGGCTAGAGCTATTGGAGCGACACCATCATCTATATTCAAGAGGATAAGGAGGATGGAGAGTATTTTGGGATTCAATTTGATCACGAGCTCTAGAGGAGGTTACCTGAGGGGAGGCGTCAGGTTGACGCCTGAGTGCGAGGAGCTCGTGAGGAGGTATAGGGAACTTAAAGTATCAATTATTAACAAATACCGTCTTTCCTCAGTGGAAAAATCGAGTGGATGAGTCTTAATAAAATCTGAAATTCGGAATGTTTAATTTCTGTAAATTCTCCTTATTATAGGGGATCGCATGGCCCAACCCCTCGAGGAATTCTTGATATATATAGACCCCTCCCGTTGCGTCGGGTGTAGGAGCTGCGAGATAGCTTGTGCCGTTGAGCATTCCTTGAGTAAGTCTATTTATGCTTCTATCTTTGAGGAACCTAGGCCTAAGCCTAGGACGAGCGTCGTCGTCGCTGATAGTATTTACGTCCCCATGAGGTGTATGCACTGCGACCCAGCTCCATGCGTCAAGAGCTGCCCGACGGGCTCGATGCAGAGGACAGATGAGGGATTCGTGATCTCAGATCCCTCTAAATGCATAGGCTGTAGGACATGTCTGCTAGCTTGCCCATTCGGACACCCGAGTTACAGTAGAGCCGGGAAGGTGATCAAGTGTGATCACTGCGTCGATAGGTTCAGGACCGGGCTGCCGCCAGCCTGCGTCGAGGCCTGTCCGACTGGCGCCCTCAGGTTCGGTAGGACTGAGGACCTCCTCATGGAGGAGAAGAGGAGGAGGGCTCTCGAGCTCATAACAGGAGTAGTGGGAGGGGTCATCTACGAGAAGGCATCCTCTGGCTTCCTCTCTCTCATAGGGAGGTGATCCTATGGAGGAGAGAGTGTATGAGAGGGTATTGAGAGCTACTAAGAGGGAGTTCTATCAGCAGGCATCGATAGATCCGACGGTCCTACCTTTACTTGAGAAAGCTGATAGAGAGGGCGTTGAGACCGCTTGGCACAGATACTTGAAGCAGCAGCCTCAATGCGGCTTCGGATTGTTGGGTGTGTGCTGCAGGAACTGCAACATGGGTCCCTGCAGGATAGATCCCTTCGGCTACGGTCCGGATAAGGGGATATGTGGCGCTAACGCTGATACGATAGTAGCTAGGAATCTCATGAGGGCTCTCGCTGCTGGTGCAGCTTCCCACAGTGATCACGCTAGGGATATAGTGGAAGTCTTCAGGGGGATAGTGGATGGATGGGCCAAGGATTACAAGATAGTCGATGAGCAGAAGTTACTCGGTATAGCGAAGGCCCTGGGAATAGAGACCGAGGGAAAGAGCATAACGGAAGTCGCTAAGGAGGTCGTTGAGATAGCTGAGATGGAGTTCGGTAAGCCTGATAATTCGCCCCTCAGGTTCTTGAACGCGTATGCCCCCGAGAGGAGGAAGGAGCTATGGAGAAAACTCGGGATAACGCCTAGGGCTATAGATAGAGAGGTAACTGAGATAATGCACAGGACTCATATGGGCGTAGATGCTGATCCGCTCAATCTGATAGCTCAAGGATTGAGAGCAGCTCTAGCTGATGGTTGGAGCGGTTCGATGATGGCTACTCTCTTCAGCGATGTAATGTTCGGGACGCCGAAGCCCATAAAGGTCTGGGCTAATTTAGGCGTTCTGAAGGAAGATTCAGTCAACGTGATGGTCCACGGCCACAACCCATTGTTATCGATGCAAATAGCTGAAGTAGCTAAGGACCCTGAGATGGTAGAATTAGCTAAGAGCGTGGGAGCTGAGGGCATAAACGTAGTCGGGATGTGTTGCACTGGCAACGAAGTGTTGATGAGGTTAGGGATCCCGATAGCCGGCAACTTCCTCCAGCAGGAGCTAGCGGTCATCACTGGAGCTTTAGAGGCTGTGATAGTGGATTATCAGTGCTTAATGCCCGCTCTAGTGGATGTGGCTTCATGCTACCACACGAAGATAATAACGACCGAGCCTAAGACGAAGATACCGGGAGCTATTCACATAGAATTCGATAAAGCTAACGCTAGGGAGAGCGCTAAGAAGATACTGAGGGTAGCTGTGGAGAACTTCAAGAATAGGGTGAAGGAGAGAGTGTTCATACCGAAGGAGAAGATGGAAGCTGTAGTCGGCTTCAGCGTCGAGGCCATCTTATCTGCACTAGGAGGGACTCTCGAGCCCCTGGCGGACGCCCTCAAGAGCGGCAAGATAAAGGGGATAGCTGGGGTCGTGGGATGCACTAACCCGAAGGTGAGGCACGATAGCTCTCACGTAGCGATAACTAAGGAGCTGATAGCTAACGATATCCTAGTCGTCGGTACCGGCTGCTGGGCGATAGCCATGGCTAAACATGGCCTCTTCAAGCCAGAAGCTGCTGAACTAGCTGGGCCCGGTTTGAGAGAGATATGCAAGGCCCTCGGGATACCTCCAGCCCTCCACATGGGGAGTTGTGTGGATTGCAGTAGGATGCTCGTAGCTTTAGCTGCTCTAGCTAACCACTTAGGAGTCGATATGAGCGATCTCCCAGTCGCAGGCTCAGCTCCCGAGTGGTACAGTGAGAAAGCTGTATCTATAGGTAGCTACTTCGTGGCTAGCGGCCTCTTCGTCCACCTCGGGACGGTGCCTCCAGTCCTAGGCTCTAAGAGAGTCGTTGAGTTACTGACTAAGGACGCTGAGAGTTTAGTCGGCGGTAAGTTCTTCGTAGAGACAGATCCGGAGAAAGCTGCTAAAGCGATGATAGAGCACATAAGGGAGAAGAGGAGGAAGCTCGGCTGGCCAGAGTGACCTTTATGGGACTTAAGGTCATAGTGGCCGGGAAGGGAGGAGTTGGGAAGACAACTGTAGCCTCACTACTCTCATTTTTTCTCTCATCTAGGGGGAGGAGGGTCCTAGCTTTAGACACTGACTCAGTGCCTAATTTAGCTCTCTCCCTAGGCCTACCTAGGGAAGTGGAGAGTAAGATAGTGCCTATAGTCAAGGACGAATCCCTCATCGAGGAGAGGACGGGGGCGAGGCCCGGCGAGAGTTGGGGCCTCCTCTTCAGGCTCAATCCCAAGGTCGATGATATCGTGGATAGATATGGGGTGAGATTGAGCGATAACTTGAGCCTCTTGGTAGTGGGTAGTATAGATTCAGCTAAGCAGGGCTGCCTCTGCCCCGCTATATCCTTAGGGAAGGCGTTGATCTCTCACATATTGATGGAGGAGCGTGACGTGATCATAGTTGACTCAGAGGCCGGAGCCGAAGTTTTCGGTAGGGGGCTAGCTGAGAGGTTCGATCACATGCTCTGCGTCACTGAGCCCACTCAGAAGTCCCTGGAGATAGCTAAGAGGATAGTCAAGATGGGGAGGGAGCTGGGGATAAGGGAAGTGACTTACATAGTCAATAAGTTCTCCGGTGATGAGAGCGAGAGGCTGAGGATATCTGAAGCCCTAGACGCTAGGCACTTCTTCATCCCATACGATCATTCCTTGATAAAGGCCGAGATCGAGGGGAGGAGCCTGAGGGAATTGGATGAGTCCTCTCCAGCTATCCAAGCCTTTAGATCAGCCTTCGAGATGATTTTCGGGTGATCTCTATGCCTAAGGTCGGGGTCTACGTCTGCCATTGTGGTAAGAATATAGCCGGGAAGGTAGATGTTCAGAGAGTGGCTGCTGAGTTGAAGAAACACCCTCAGGTCACGGTATCTAGGCATTACTTCTTCATGTGCAGTAGCTTCGGCCAGGAATTGATAAAGAGGGATATAAGGGCTGGGAAGGTCGATAGAGTCGTCGTGGCCGCTTGCAGCCCCAAACTCCACGAACCCCTATTCAGAGAAGCAGTAGAGGAAGCTGGCTTGAACTTCGGGTATTACGAGCAGGCTAACATAAGGGAGCTCGTCTCTTGGTCGACTGAAGATCCAGAGGAAGCCACTAAGAAGGCTATAGCTTACACTTGGGCGGCTGTAGAGAGAGTCCTAGAGGCCGAGCCCGTGGAGACCGAGGAGTTCAGAGTGAACAGAGAGGCTCTCGTGATAGGTGGAGGCGTAGCTGGAATAGCTGCAGCGCTCGATCTAGCTGAGAAAGGGATAAGAGTCCATATGATCGAGAGATCGCCTACGATAGGTGGGAGGATGGCTCTATTAGATAGAGTGTTCCCTACGGGCGACTGTTCGCTCTGCATACTCACCCCCATGATGGCGGAAGCTGAGCATCACCCTAACATAACGATCCACACGATGTGCGAGGTCACGGAAGTCAGCGGNTCCGTTGGCGACTTCAAGGTCAGGGTCAAGAAGAGAGCTAGGTACGTAGATCAAGATAAATGCGTGGCTTGTGGTATATGCGCGGAATCTTGCCCTGTGGAGGTTCCGAATGAGTGGTACGCCAATTTGGGGAAGAGGAGAGCTGCTTACATACCCTTCCCCCAGTCCGTCCCCAGGGCTTACGTCATAGATAGGGAGAACTGCCTATTCTTCAAGGACGGGAGTTGTAGGAAGTGCGAAGAGGTCTGCCCAGCTAAAGCCGTGGATCTGACTGAGAGCGATGGGGAGTTCGAGCTCAGAGTGGGGGCTATAATAGTAGCGACTGGCGCTAATGAGTACGATGCCAGCAACCTCAAGAACTACGGTTATGGGAAGATACCTGACGTGATAACTCATTTCGGTTTCGAGAGCCTCATAAATGTCAACGGTCCGACCGGAGGNCACTTGAAGAGACCGTCTGATGGCAAGATCCCTGAGAGCATCCTCTTCGTGCAATGCGCTGGGAGCAGAGATGTCAACAACAACCCTTACTGCTCTAACGTCTGCTGCATGATCACGCTGAAGCACGCTGAGATAATCAAGATGGAGTACCCAGAGACAAAGGTCTACGTGGCCTATATAGACATGAGGACCCCCAAGAAGGGTTTCGAGGAGATGTACACTAGAGTGAGGGAGGAGGGAGTCATCTTCATCAGGGGGAAGCCCGGTGAGGTGAGGAGAGAGGGCGATAAACTCGTGACGGAGATATACGATGAGATGCTAGGTGAGAAATTGAGGCTGGAGGTCGATATGGTGGTCCTGGCGGCTGGCCTCAGCCCTTCCGAGGGGACTATCTCTATCTCGAAGGTGTTGAACATACCCAGGGACCTCTACGGATTCCTGCAAGAGTTACATCCTAAACTGAAGCCCGTTCAGACATCTAGGCCGGGTATATTCATATGCGGTGCTGCCCAAGGACCTAAGGACATCCCAGATTCCGTAACACAAGCTAAAGCGGCAGCTAGTGAAGCTGCTAGGATCTTGATGGTGGGGAAGGTCTTAGTGACAGGGGAGAAGGCTAAAGTAGATCCAGAGCTCTGCACGGGTTGTGGGGCTTGCGTCGAGGAGTGCCCCTTCTCAGCTATAGTGCTCGAGGAGGGGAAGGCCAGAGTGCTCCCGCTCGCTTGTATGGGATGCGGCACTTGTCAAGGGGCCTGCCCGACTGGAGCTATAGAGAGGAGGCTCTACGATCACGGTCAGATCCTCAACCAGATAGATGGTCTACTGGAGGTGGTCGCATGAGTTACGTGATCGGTTTCTGTTGTAATGAGTGCGCTTATGCTGCAGCTGATCTAGCTGGTAGTACCCATAGGAAGCACCCAGCGAATGTACTAGTGATAAGGATACCTTGCTCCGGTACCTTCGACCCATCCTGGCTCGTCTACGCTCTAGCTAGAGGGGCTGATGCTGCTTTCGTGGCTGGCTGCAGGAAGGGGGAGTGCCATTACGTAGATGGGAACCTGAAAGCCGAGAGTAGAGTGGCTTTCGTGAAGCAGTTGCTCGAGGCCGTTGGAGTTGAACCTGAGAGAGTTGAGATGTTCTTCATGGCATCCTCAGAACCGCATAAGTTCGTGAAAGCTGCGGAGGAGATGAGTGAGAGGGTGAAGAGGCTCGGCCCTCTCCCCCGCAGGGGCGAGATCGGTAGGATAAGGCTGGGGAAGAGGGGGAACCTCGTCGAGGCCCTCAGAGCTATAGCTAAAGAGTTCAAGGATATCCCACTCCCCGAGATACCTGGCTTCAAGGCACCAGTTTACGATGAGAGTTGTATCGGTTGCGGTGCTTGCGTCGAAGCTTGTGAGCGTGATGCCCTCAGGATAGAGGATTCTGATGGGTTCAGGAGGATCCTATTGAATACAGCTAAGTGTACAGCATGCGGGGATTGTGTCAAGGCATGTGAAGAGAGTGGTGAGTCCTCCCTGAGGCTGGGAGGTCTGAGAGTGTCTCAATTGCTCTCCGATTGGAGTGAGGGGACCAAGATCCCTCTCGTCGCTTGCGAAGTCTGCGGAAACTATTTCGCGACAGAGGGGGAGTTGAAGAAAGCTGACTCTCCTAAAATATGCCCGAGTTGCAAGGAAGTGCTATCTGCTAAAGCTCTATCCTTCGGTAGGGTGAGGACATGAACCTCAGGAGCGATATAAAAGCGATCTCCGGGCAGGACGTAATGTTATGCTTTCAATGTGGGGAATGCTCATCATCCTGTCAGATGGCTGGATACAAGGGCTTCTCCCCAGCTAAGCTGATACATTCCATTCAATTGGGGATGGAAGACGTCCTCAAATCTAGGATTTACGAGCTCTGCCTCCACTGTTTCCTCTGCTCCGTCAGATGTCCTCAGGGCTTGAGCTTCCCGGATATAGCTACTGCACTGTCAAACATAGCTGTGAAGAGGTACGGCCCTGGGAGATTCGAGAAGATGTTCTTAGATGAGATAACTGACAAGGGCTTTCTGAATCCAGCTACATTCGCCCTGAAGGCCTTAGGAGTCTCCCTCTCCAAATACGCTGGCCTGAAGGGCCTTAAAGCTGCCCCTATCCTCTTCGAGAGAGGGAAGGTCAGGAGGGAGCTCTTAGAGGAGGTGAGGGAAGTTGCGAGGAAGAGTTGAGGCTTACTATCCTGGGTGCTCAGCTAAGACCACTGAGAGAGCGTATTTAAAGACGGCGCTCTTCGTTCTAGAGAAGTTAGGGGTGGACTTCAAGCTGCTCGATGATCTACCGTGCTGCGGTACATTAGAGGGTGAGCTCTACAGTTGGGAGTTCACCAAGGGGCTCGCTAAGATAATAAATAGGGAAGCCAGCGGGAGGGTCATAACTGGATGCAGCGGTTGTTACAACACGATAAACAGGAGCGGTGGTTCTGCGACTCACTTAGTCGATTTCCTGTTCAGGGAGATTGGTTTAGAGGAGATAGCTGGAAAGATAGTGAGGGAAGTCGATCTCAAGGTCGCGGCTTACTACGGATGTCAAGCTCTTAGACCTAGGGGACTAGCTATAGACGATCCCGAGGATCCCAGAGCGCTCGAGGACATTTTATCGCTCACTGGAGCTCGGCCCGTAGATTTCCCAATGAGAACTAAGTGTTGCGGTGGACCGATAGCCCTCAGAGAGCCGGATCTAGCTATAAAGATGGCGAGGGATGTGGTGAGATCTGCTGAGGATAAAGGGGCTGAAGCCATAGCCACTATGTGCAACCTCTGTCACTTCATGCTGGACTTCTACACATCTAGGCTGCCGATCCTTCACTTCACTCAGATACTGGCTTACTCCATGGGGATGCCCCCGGATGACTTAGGGCTGGATGAACTATTCAATCCCCCTAGGAAAGGATTCGGGAGGTGAGATAGTGTGTGAGAGTGAGGTTTACATTATAGAAGGTTCCTCCGAGAAGTTGTTGATGGAGGACGTCATCTCCCTCTCGATTAAAGATGGGAAGCTGGTAATCTACAATGAGATGGGCGAAATGAAGGAGATAGAGGATGTGAAGGAGATTAGAATCGATATGGTGAGGCACTTAGTGAAGGTAGTTATCTGAGGCCCCGATCCTTTTTTATTTAATTATACCGATAGCCCGTCCTGAGAGTCGCAGCACCCTAGAGCCTTTTTATAAGACACACTCTCTCGGGTTGAAGATGATAATCGTCAGCGGAGGGGCTGGGTTCATAGGGAGCCATACTGTGGATGAGTTACTAGAGCGACGCATGAACGTTTGCGTCATCGATAACTTCTATAGCGGCTCTCCAGAGAACTTGAGGAGCGATGAGAAGTTGAGAACTCTTGAAGTAGATATAAGGGACTTCAATGCGATTTCAGAAGGGATAGATGGGGAAGTGGAAGGGATAATACATTTAGCCGCTATAGTCAGCATAGATGAAGCTAGAATGAATCCTAAGCTCGCATTCGAGACTAACTTCCTCGGGACTCTCAATATGTTAGAGTTAGCTAGGAAGCTCGATGTGGAGAAGTTCGTTTACGCATCTAGCGTAGCGGTTTACGGNGAACCCAACTACTTACCGATAGACGAATCCCATCCCCTCAAGCCAGCTAACTTATACGGGTTATCTAAGCTCATGGGGGAGCAGCTCGCGATCAGTTACATGGAGGAGTACGGGATAGACGTCGTCACGCTCAGGTACTTCAACGTCTACGGGCCGAGGATGAGGAGCGGTCCCTACAGTGGGGTAGTTCACATCTTCATAACATCTCTATTGAGAGGGGAGCCCGTCAGGATATTCGGAGATGGTAATCAGACTAGGGACTTCGTCTACGTCACTGATGTGGCTAAAGCTAACGTTAAGAGCTTATTTTCAAATGTCAGNGGGGTTTTCAATGTGGGAACTGGTGTCGAGACCTCTATAAATGAGCTCCTCTCCCTCATATCGGAGTTGCTCGGTGTGAGAGCTGAAGCTATATATGAGCCTCCGAGGAAGGGGGATGTCAGGAGGAGTAGAGCTTCTGCAGAGGCTATTAGAGAGGCGATAGGATGGGTCCCAGAGGTAGGTATAAAGGAGGGGCTTAAGAGAACGATAGAATGGTATAAGAAGATCGGGTAATCTATGAACGCACCCTCAGGATTGATTATGTGAAAGAAGTTATCCTTCACATTATGAGACATGAGATAGACGACAAATTTATAGTTTTATCCGAGGTTGATAGCTCGTGGGCCGCTTGAGTAAGGACGAGCTCGATGAATTGGATATGAAGATACTTAGGCTCATGCAGAAGGATTCTAGGATCCCTTACTCAGAGATATCGAAGAAGCTCGGGATCCCTGAGGCCACTGTGAAATATAGAGTGAGGAGGTTAATCGAGAAGGGAGTTATCCTCGGATTTTATACGCTTTTGAACCCTAGAAAAATTGGCTTCCCATTTTCGATGATAATTTTATTTCAGATAATGCCTGAGGAGCTTGAAAATGTCTTCAATATGCTGAAGAGTATGCCTGAGGCGACGCACGTCTTCAAATTGACTGGGAAATATAACATAGTCGCGATATTCCACGCGAGGGATATGAACCACGTCTCAGAGATAGATGAGACTGTGAGATCTCTGAGGGGCGTTACAGCTGCTGAGACCCTGTTAGTCACAGGAATAGTTCAT
>Ga0065719_100749_pt1 | contig 21344 bp, 23 predicted proteins | sample GBSCel85sediment_FD_59106 | JGI IMG/M metagenome (GOLD analysis project Ga0065719, IMG submission 59106) | Hot spring sediment microbial communities from Great Boiling Spring, Nevada - Cellulolytic enrichment CS 85C v3 (version 3) | ecosystem: Environmental > Aquatic > Thermal springs > Hot... | reverse complement strand
CTGGTAATCGAGGCTATAGGTAATTATTTAAGAGTTGCTGGAGCTAATTGGGCTGCTTCTGCATGGTTTTTAGAGAGATATTCAAATAGATGGAATATTGAGAATAGTATATTTGTAGATATAGGTAGCACTACGGTAACATTGATTCCTATAATTAATGGAAAGGCCTGTATAAGAGGGTTTACAGATCCTGAGAAGCTTACAGTAGGTGAGCTTGTTTATACAGGTGTTCTAAGAAGCAATGTTGTTGGTATTGTTAATAAAATTCCATTGAAAGGTCTATATACAAGGATATGTAATGAAAAATTTGCTTTAATAGGCGATATACATCTTGTACTTGGGAATATATCGAGCAATGAATATACAACAGAAACAGCTGATGGAAGAGGAAAGTCAGTAGGTGAAGCTATGGAGAGAATTGCTAGAATACCATGTGGAGATAAATTAATGATGAATAGCTTTGAGATTAAAGAGATAGCGAGATATGTCTATGAGTCGCAGATATATATGGTTTTTGAAGCGTTGATGCAGATTAGAAGCTATATAGCTTCTCTAGGTTTAGATCCATCAACTTTTAAAGCGATCATAGCTGGTATAGGAAAGTTTCTAGCAAGGGAAGCTGCAATAAGAGCAGGATTTAAAACTATTATAGATATAGATGATATTGTAGGTTCACAGATATCATCTATATTCCCAGCATATGCAGCAGCCATGATGATGTGTGAAAAAAGGTGTTTTGATAATGAGAATTGTGGTTAAAATTAGTGGAAACCTTATATGGAATATTACTACACTTAATAAGTTTCTCGATAGTGTTGTAAAGATTCAGAAAAATGATCTAAAGATAGCTCTTGTCCCAGGTGGAAGTATATTTGCAGATATGGTTAGAGATCTTCAAAAGAAGCTGAAATTCGACGATGCAATAGCTCATTGGATGGCTATAAAGTCTATGGAGATATATGGAGTCTTTATTGCATCGATTAATAGCTTTATAGAAAATGCAAATTCTATAGAAGAGGTCTATGATATATGGTTAAAAGGCTTCACACCTCTTGTAATGCCCTTTAACATCATTAAAAAATACTGTGATGAACTTCCAAAATCATGGTCTGTAACAAGCGATGCAATTACAGTATTTATTGCACATCTTCTTAAAGCTGATATGGCTATATTAACTAAACTTGTAGATGGTATAATAATCGATGGAAAAGTAGCATCTATTTTAAAGGTTGATGAAGTTCCACTGAATCAGGATGTAATTGATAGCTATACACCTGTATTGGTCAAGAAATATAGAATGCCTGTAGCTATAATCAACGCCTATAATATAGATTCTTTGTATTGTTTATTGAATAAGGCTCAATGCCATTTACCTTACACAGTTATAGTGCCATAATTAAAATGTTGGGGCAGTTCATGATAGTTGTATTAATACCTATTAAGACACTTACTAAAGCAAAATCTAGACTTAGACCTATAGAGGAATCCATACGTATTGAAATTATAAAAGCTATGTTAAGAGATGTTATAGATGCTTATATAAATTCGAAAAGTGTTGATAGGGTTATTTTAATAACACCTGATACAAATATAAAAGATATTGTTAAGGAGTTTGACATAGATATAATCCAGGACAATGGTGTCGGTCAAATCAAGGCTTATTTTAAAGGTATAGAACATGTTTTAAAAAATTATGAATATAAATTCAATTCTTTAATTTTCAGTGTAGCTGACACCCCATTTATCTCAAGCTATGATGTCAATACCATAGCTAGGGCTTATCAAGAAGGTTTTGAGGCAGTTCTTGTACCATCAATTGATGGTGGTACAAATGTAATGCTACAGAAATATCCTCTAGCAATAGAGCTTATGCATGGGGAAAACAGTTTTAAAAGACATCTATCTAAGGCTTTTGAAAAAAAGGTTAAGGTATATATATACAGTTCTATAGGNTCCTTTATAGATATAGATACAGTTGAAGATATTCTTATAGCTAAATATTTATGTGAATATATTCATAAAGATGATAAAGAGATATGTAAGGTTTTATATAGATTGATAATATAATAAAAAAATCTATATTAGTGAATAATAATGAGAATAGCAATACTTTCGGGTGGTCAAGGAGGGTTAAAGCTTTTTGAAGGATTGAGGGAATTACTAGACCCAAACGATATAACTATAATAGCTAATACTGCTGATAATATATGGCTATTAGGCCTATACATAGCTCCAGATGTAGATTCTGCGACATATCTTTTATCTGGATTACTTGATATAAGTAAATATTGGGGTATTCTCAATGATACTTTCAACGCCTATAATATGATTAAAAAACTTNGTGCATTAGACTGGTTTGTGTTAGGCGATAAAGATTTAGCTATACATATAGTTAGAACATACATGCTTAAACAAGGATACAGATTGACAGAAATTACGAAATATATATGCAGTATGCTTAAAGCCAAAGGGGTGGTACTGCCAATGAGCGATNCCCATGTAGAAACACATATACATACAGATCTAGGTGTTTTACATGTTCAAGAATATCTAGTGAAATATGCTGCTAAACATGATCCTGAAAAAATAAAAGTATTTAATATTGAATACAAAGATATAGATAAAGCTTATGCCACAAAAGAGGTTATAAACACTTTAAATAATGTTGATGCCATTATAATAGGTCCTAGCAATCCATTCTTAAGTATAAACCCTATACTTAATATCAAAGGNGTTAAAGAATGTATTAGAAAGAGACGGGAAATGGGGATACCTGTCATTGCGATTTCACCTATTAAAGGCAGTAAAGCCTTTACAGGTGTAACACATATTTTAATGAAGTATTTAGGTTTTGANCAATCANCATATAGCATTGCTGAGATATATTCAGATATTATATCAAATATCATTATAGATAACTCAGATGAGTATTTAGCACATAGAATTAAAGGGGTATTGGGAGTCGATGTGGATTTAGCTAATATAGCTATGGATAGTATTGATTCTAAGATAGCATTAGCNCGAAGGCTTTTAGGTATAGTGACCAACNACCAAAATAAGAANAGATAGAGGTGTTGTAATTGTCTATACCTGCTCCTAGACCTCCACCAAAATATTTTAAATTAAACACAATTTTAACTATAGTCTTATCAGCACTTGCTATACCTATTCACATAGGTAAAATTGATTTTCCACTAGCACCATTTCTAAAATTTGATTTTTGTGGAATTCCATTAGCGATTGCAGGGTTCATAAACCTATCGTTATCTATTTCATTAGGGCTACCAATATTTTATCTAGGTATTTTGGTGATAGGGGCTACTAACCCATTAAGTCCTCTTATGAAGGTTTTAGCAGAAGCTTCAACATATATACCAATGGTTTATCTATATAGACGTCTACATAGTAGAAGATTTTCTTATAAAATTTTACTTCTAATACTTATAGTAATAGCTATAGTAAGTAGATGTGTGATTATGACTATATTAAATATCATTATAACACCACTAATAGCGACATTATTTTGGGGTGTACCTTCATATGAAGTAGCATTATCAAAGATCGTTATACCTACTCTCCATCTAATAAACATATTTAACGCCGTCACAGCTCTATATGTTGTTATACTTTCAATACCAATAATAAGAATACTTTCTAAGGAAGGGTTAATTGATTAGTACTAAAAACATTATTGAAATCAAAGATCTATGGTTTAGATATAAAAATAGTGAATGGATATTAAAAAACCTTAAACTAGCTATTGCTAAGGGGGAATTAGTACTAATAATTGGGTCTAGTGGTGCAGGCAAAACAACATTAACTAGAGTGTTAACAGGTTCTGCTCTATATATCTATGGTGGTGAGATAAAGGGTTATATTAAGATAAATGGTAGAGATATATCTTATCTATCTATAGAAGAGTTGAGAAGCATTATCCAAGTAATTAACCAGAATCCATATACACATTTTATCTATCCAAGGATAATAGATGACCTAGTTAACTATGCATATACATTTTATAAAGATTTATCTAAAGCTGTAAATACGGTAAAAGAGGTAAGTCGATGGCTGAATATAGAAGGAGTGCTAGAGAAGAATATTTTTGAAGTATCAGGAGGACAGTGACAAAAAAATTGCAATAGCAAAAAGCACTTATTCCAAACCCTGAAATACTTATAATGGGATGAACCTCTCATGTGGCTAGATGACAATGGTTATAGAGAGTTTGATCAATATTTTGAAGATGTTTAAAGAGATGGGAAAGACCATTATATTGCTTGAACATAGATTTCTACCACTATTAGGCTATGTAGATAATATATATAGGTTTATTGACGGAAATCTTGAAAAGATTCAACCAAAGGATATAGCCATATTGAAAGATGTAGAGAACATGGTTTCTCAAATAAAGATCTATAAAAGAGACACCATTTCTAATACATATAGATACAGAGATAATATTAATAATTACGATGTTGTTTTAACAAATATATGGTTTAGATTTCAATATAGTGACTGGATTTTAAAAAACATAGATATTGCAATACCGAGAAACAGAACTGTGATTATATATGGTCTTAATGGCTCTGGAAAGTCTACATTATTAAAAGTTATAGCTGGTTATCTAAAGCCTCAAAGAGGCTTTATTAAAAGATTTGGTAAGGCTATATATATACCACAAAATGTTTCTCTATTCTTTACAGAGGAATCTATATATAGCGAGTTAAAAAATATATGTTTACGAAGTCTAGATAGAGATATATGTGTTGAAAAAGGTATAGAACTTTTAAAGAGCTATGGATTTGACGATATTGATAAAACGCCGTTTACTCTTTCATGGGGACAGCAGATAAAGTTAGCAGTTCTTCTTTCATTGATAGGAAGATATGATATTTTAATACTTGATGAACCTTTTACAGGTCTTAGCTATATTGATAGATTAAGATTGGTTGAGTTTCTTTATAGAATACCCTATACAAAAATTATAGCCATAAGCAGCTTAGAATCGTTGGCTCTTTTAGCTAGAAATTGCAACACAATATATATGCTATCTGATGGTGTTGTTAAGCCCATTGATATAGAGTTCAATAAAATGTTTCCTGATATGATTTATAGGTGGTGTGAAGCTGTATATAAGTGATTTAAAATGTTAAGAGATATAGCTTATTCCTTCATCTATAACTCTTCTACAAATTTAAGTGTTGTTACAAGAATATCAATTCCTGTTTCCATAGTTCTATATCTTTTAGTCAATCCTTTTCTAAAATTGAAACCACTAGCAAATTTAATTTATATAACACCTGCACTTCTCATGGCTTTAACAGTTATTTGTATAAGTGGTAGTTTTAAAAGAATTCTAGGAGGTCTGCAATTCGTTATGCTCTTCATGGTAATAGGCTTAATGATAAATCTATTAGCAGGAATTTTTGGCTTCTGGACTACTAACCTAGTTGATGTGGCTATAGCCTCAATGAGAGGAGCTGTAATGTTTATGACCATAACCTTGATATTTCAATGGGTTAAAATAGAAGAGATTCAATGGCTTCTAGAGAAAATAGGTCTAGGTAGACTAGGAGTATCTATAGCTGTAGCATTTTCACAACTTCCACATATCATAGTGATGTATCTAGAGGCTTTAGTAACAGTGAAATTAAAGTATGGCTCAAGATATCTTTACAAGGTCTTATTGCCATTAACTCTCTATACCATAAACCATGCTAGAGAAGTTGCAGAGGCTATTTACATCCATGGAATGTCTAAATGTTTTGTGGATGTCTCAATAAAGATTAAAGATGTTATAATAATGATTTTGTTTTCATTTATTTTATTGATAGCACTATCTATATCGCTTATCATGAATGCTTTTTTGTGATGAAAGCTATCAAGATAGATTTATGGTAGAAGCTATTTGCTGTATATTGACCGTTTAAGAAAATAAATATAAATTATATATCATTAGAAAGCCATTTAGATATTGGTTTCCTGGAACAGATGTTGTAAGGGAGATAGTAAAGGTTTATGGCAATAAAATTAGAGATGGGGACATCATAGTTATATCTGATAAAGCTCTTAGTATAGCCCTCGGCAACATATATGATGAAAATACTATATATATTGATCCTATAACAAATGCAATGACCTTCATCACATCAAGGACTCTCTGGGGGTATCTCCTTAAAGGAATATTTATAAATATAGATACAGTTAAACTTATAAATGAAACGCCTTTAAAGCTTCTTGCAAAACATAAGAAACTCGCATTGTCTATTGGTGGATTGAAGCATTTCTTAAAACCTCTCTCTGAAGCTGGCATAGATGTGACAAATCTTCCGTACCACTATGTGTCTATGCCTATTAAAAATATCTCTAATGTTGTTAAGGAGATGAAAGATGCTATAGATAAAAAATTATTAGTAGATATAAATGTTCTTGTTGTTGACACAGATAAATGTTTTGTTCCTAAGGGCATAAAATCTTTAGCAATTGCTTCAAGACCTTCTACCATAAAAGGTGTTATAGATCTTGGCTTTATCGCCTATATTCTTGGAAAAACCTTGAAGAATCTATTTGAGGCGTTTCCAACACCAACAGCATATCAAGGTATTTGGCTAGGGCTCTATACAATACTTAGATTAGCACGTATAGCTGAGAAGTTCCGTGGATATGGAGCTGGGAGAAACATCATTGAGATGAGTAGAATGTTAGGTTTAAAGAGTTTTGAGTGTGTTACATGGTCTTCTCTTAGAAAAATTAAACACTATCCTGTTATATTACTAAGATTTAAAAAATAGAAATTATGTTAATAATTCTTTCCATTTAATTTCTTTCTCTATTATCGTTATTAAATCTTTATCTCTAATTTTTAATGAATCAGCTGTTACTATACCCTGCATTTCTTTGAGTTTTTCAATTGTTGTAAACGTATCATATGGAACTAATAGTATTGGGGTACCAGTCTCTTTAGCTTTTATAAGCACACCCATAGATGGATATAGATTACCTGTTAAGATTATAGCACTAGGTTTAGTTTCAAGAGCCTGCATAATTAAATCTGTTCTATCACCACCTGTAACTATAGCAGCATTTACAGCTCTTCTAAACCATCTAAGAGCAGCTTCGGGACTCATAGCACCTACGAGGATATCTTCAACCATAGAATTCAATTTATCTTTTCCTTCTAAAACCTCTGCATTCAATGCTTCTACAATATCTTTTACAGTTAATGCTACTAGTCTTGGTCTTTCTTCAATTACACCTAGAACCTTAATTCCAAATTTTTCTAGATATGGTATAATTAAGCTCTTGACACGTTCAGCATATATTACTGACACTGTATTGAGTATAACACCATAGAGTTCTCCACCAAGTCTCTCTATAAAGCATTTATATAGAATTACTCTATCAATTATTTCATCAATTACAGCTCTACTTCTACAGTCTATAACTAGTATAATTTTAGCGTCTAACATTTTAGCGATATCTACAACACTACAATTTATAGATGTTAAAGCTTCAGCAGGTGTATAACCCTCAACAATAACTATATCTTTCCCCTCACTAATTTTCCTAAAACTCTCTAAAATACTCTTTTTAACATCCTCTATACGCTCACTTAACTCAAGATAACTTCGAGATATCACAACAGGTGAAATATGTTCTATAGCATTTTCCAGCTCTAAAGCATCTCTAATAGCAATAACATCTGTATCTACATATTTGCCCGAGGCTAATCTAGTTCTAGCCATTGATATAGGTTTGAAATATGCTACTTTAAAGCCCTCTAAAGAAAACTTTCTTAAGAGTCCATATATTAAAAGGGTTTTCCCTCTTTCACCAATCACATATATAGTTTTCATAAATATCACCTATGAAAGGACTATTTTTACATCTATAGCTAGACTGCCCATACCCTCATCATATACAAAGAGTGGGTTAATATCCATTTCTACTACATCAGGTATCTCGGTAACTAACTGGCTAACTCTAAGCAATATATTTATAACCGATGATATATCAGCTGGAGGTTCACCTCTGTAACCCTTAAGCAAGGTATACGCCTTTGTTTCACTAACCATTTCCCTAGCTTCATATATCGAAAGAGGTGCTAACTTAAATGACACATCTTTAAATATATTTGTATATATGCCACCAAGTCCAAACATTAAAATATGGCCAAATACAGGGTCCTTGGTTACACCAATTATTACCTCTCTACCTTTAGGAACCATTTTCTGGACAACAACCCCATATATCAATGCTCTTGGTGCATATCTATACGCTCTATTAATTATAGTTCTAAACGCTTCTCTAACCTCTTCTTCAGTTTTTATATTCATGATAACACCTCCAATATCAGTCTTATGTACAATATCTGGTGAAGCTATCTTCAGTACTACTGGATATCCGAGTTTATTGGCTATATCAACAGCTTCCTCTTCTGATTTTGCAAGACGTGTAGGTGCTACTGGTATTCCATAGCTTTTCACAAGGTCCTTAGCTTCAGATTCTAATAATGTTCTACGTTTCTCGTTTCTTACATTGTTTATTATAGATAATGCTGTAGCTCTATCAACGTCAAAGAATAAAGCCTTCTCCAATATCTTCTCTAAATACTCTAGATTTTCTCGATATTTACATAATCCATAAATTGCAGCAACACCTCTTTCAGGTAAGTCATATACTGGTATACCATTCTCTATAAGCATCTTTGTAGCTTCTTCAACCATTTCCCCACCTATAAATACCCCTATCATTGGCTTATTCGGATATTTTTTACTTAACCTTAACATAGTCTTTGCTGTTTCTATAGGCTCTGTCATCGCCTGTGGAGTTAGAATCACTAATAAGCCATCTACATTATCATCGCCTAGCACAGCTTCTATAGCAATGCCATATCTATCAGCCTTAGCATCACCTAATACATCTACAGGGTTATATATTGCAGCAGCTGGTGGAAGTTTTGATTTAAGAACACCTATAGTATCTGTTGTAAATGATGCTAGCCTCAACCCTTTAGATACAATCATATCTGATGTTATAACCCCAGGACCTCCAGCATTTGTTACTATTGCAACTCTGTTGTTTATTGGTATTGGCTGATAGCTAAAGGCTGTGGCATAGTCAAAGAGTTCTGAAAGGCTACGTGCAATTAAAATACCTGCTTTTCTAAGCCCTGCTTCAAGAGCTGCTATACTACTCACCATAGCCCCTGTATGGCTCATAGCAGCTCTAGCACCAGCTTCTGTAACACCTCCTTTAAGAAGCACTATAGGCTTCTTTCTACTGACTCTACTAGCAACCTCTACTAGTCTTCTACCATCATCAATAGATTCTAGATATAGCAAGATAACCTTTGTATTAACATCCTCCTCAACAGCTTGTATGAAATCAGCCTCATTTAAATCAGCTTTATTACCCAGACTCACAATTCTTGAAAATCCTATTCCCTTCTTAATACTCCAGTCAAGAATTGCTGTGAGAAGTGCACCGCTTTGCGATATAAAGGCAATACCTCCTCTTCTTGGCATAACAGCTGAAAATGAGGCGTTCATAGGTGTGTATGTATCTATAATACCTAGGCAATTGGGCCCTACAACTCTCATATTATATTTCCTAGCAATTGATATAAGTTTATGTTCCCTTTCAACACCCTCACCACCTATCTCCTTAAAACCTGCTGAAATTACAACAAGATATTTAACACCCTTCTTACCACACTCTTCAGCAACATCTAAAGCTATAGAAGCTGGAACAACAATAACAGCTAAATCTATATCATCTGATATATCTAATACTGATTTATATGCCTTAATACCCAGTATCTCTTCTGCTTTAGGATTTACAGGATAGATCTTGCCTTGAAACCCACTATCAATAATATTCTTTAAAACAGCATAACCAACTTTACCAGGCTCTCTTGAAGCACCAATAACAGCTATATTTCTGGGTCTAAACAGATCTACACTATCCATCATTCACTACACCANTTTTCAGCTTAACTACCTACATATCGTCTAAATGGTTTAAAGTCTTAAATAATCTATGTTTTTAAACTTTAAACTGTTTAAAACCCGATTCCTAAAAATTAAAGCCTATTATTAATTTAAACTATTTTTAATTCTGGTAAGATGAGTATATAATAATGTGGTGATATGATGAATGCAAAACCAAAGCTTCTTGTTAGCATATGGACAGTAGATGAGATTCTAGAAGCTTTATCTAGCGATGCTGATATAATTGATGTTAAAGATCCATCTACAGGGTCTTTAGGATTAGACAAAACTCGATATGGTCTACAATACATTAAATGTTAGTTAAAGGTTTAAAAGAAGTTAGTGTTGCAATAGGTGATGTTAAGGAATATAGTAATGCGTTAGATTATATAGTATATACATTATGTTTATTTAAAGTTAATTATATAAAAATAGGTATAGAGATGGATAGCTATGACAAGGCTTTTTCAGCTGTATCATCTATTATAAAAACCATAGAGCTTTGCAGTAATAGGGTTAATATAGTATTAGTTGGCTACGCTGATTGGAGAGATGTCAATTCGTTAGAACCTTTAAAAATTGTTGAGCTAGCAAAAGCTACTAATGCACATGGAGTTATGATTGATACAAGAGTTAAAAGCGGAAAAACTGTTTTTGATAATATTCAATTGAATTATTTAAAAGAATTCGTATCCATAGCACATAAAAATAGCCTTTTTACAGCAATTGCAGGTGGTTTAAGAATTGAACATATTCCTACATGTGTTAAGCTAGGATTTGATGTTATAGGTGTTAGAACTGCTGCTTGTAATGGAAATAGACTTGGAAAGATTTCGAAAGATGCAATAAGATTATTGAAAACAGAGATTGAAAATGCAATAAAACTAGAAAATGCTTAAGTAGAGTTATAGCCATCAAAAAACAATTAATTTTTCACTAAGCTCTTTCACAATGTTCTGTCTTTTCAACCTAGTAAATTTCTCCTCCTCCATAAACACCAATGCACCTGTTGGACATGCGGCTACACATGCTGGTAACAAATTCTCTGCGGTACGTAATCTACACTGATCACATTTTTCTATAAAACCTTTAGAATTAAGCTCTGGAGCACCAAAAGGACATACTGCTATACATGATGTACACCCAATACATCTAACATCATCAACTATAACAATTCCATCTAACTTTTTTCATAGCTCTTGTTGGACATACTCTAACACATGGTGCTTTCTCACAATGCATACATTTTAAAGGTATTATGAGATAGTCTGTAACCTCATATACAGAGATATATGATTTTCCATGAATCTCTTCACATGCTATTTCACATGCATGACATCCGATACATTTTGATATATCTATAAATACTTTCCTGGTCATTGCAACCCCCTCTACAATGGTGATAGATATAAGCTTTTACCAGTTTTATGTTCTAGAATGTCATTTAAGCTTTTACCTCTTTTCGTAGGGGTTATAATTAAGATATTGTGGAATTCCTTAGTATATAGCTCTCTATTCTTTAAAGCTTCTCCAGTTTTTCTATGTACATACTTATTTACAGTCTCAATACCATTGATGTCCATAGGCCTGGTCTCTAGCAGTCCCATGCTTATAGCTTTTTCAACAAGCTCTTTTCCTTTTGGGGTCATTACCAATAACGTATTCCAATTCTCTTCAGCAGCTATAGACCCTACATTTATATCGGCATATGGCGAGAAAAGCTCTGGACACTGCCTACATGCTGGTCTAAGCACCTTCTCCGCTTTTTTCAATGGATAGTCTAATAGCTTACCATCTTTTGTTGCAAACCATAGCTTGCCTTTCTTAATATTTATTTTCACAACATCTCTGAATGATATGTTGAGCTCCTTTAATATAGATTCTATTCTATCTCTTGAAAAACCATGCATACAGAAGAGCCCAATCTTAACAGCTACAACATCATTATGTTTGAATCTAAGCATAGCAATATTTTCAAGGGCTCTTAACTGACATGGTATACCAACAATAGCTACTCTACCAAAATCAATTCTATCTGTAATTTCATCTAAAACAGAAAGCAAAGGTGAAAATATATATTTTGAGCCACTAGCCTCTAATATATCATCTTCATTTCTTGTAACCATAGGTTTTGAATGCCCATTCATCATCTCTTTTAATAACAATTGCATAGTCTGCAAGACCAGCTCTTAAAGCTGTTATCAACAGAGTTGTGGCTGTACCTCCATCTTGAGCTCTACTTAAAACCTTTGGCAATCTTGATTTTGAATAATAGGCTTCGATATAGCTGTAGCTATCAACACTAAATAAATTCTTTGGTATATTTATCTGAGGACATATTTGCATACATAGAGTATGTCGACACTTTTCACATTTTGTAGAATCTTTAACTACAGGTCTATCAGCATATTTTTCTGAAATGTAATCAAGATTCTTTGAACCTACATGTGTTGGGCATATGGCTATACATGCTCCACAAAACNAACAAAAACCTAAATCTATATTTGATAAAACATTTGATGCCTTGGTGCTCAAAACCCCTCACTTAATTTTGCATTTATATACGAGAAATATAAATTTATACCATTTGAATTCATTTATTAAACTAATTCTCAATTCATTTTAACTATCATACTAATTACATTATCTAAAAAGCCANCGTTCTTTAGGCATTGCAACATCATTAAAGCCTGATTCTTCACATATATTATATTCTACACCTCTAACAATTGCAAAAGGTGTGTTCTCTGTTGATTGCCCCATAACGAGTTCAGCAGCTGCTGCTATTTCATCTACAATAGCGATATTCTTAACTCTAAGTATATAGCCGTCTCTATCACTCTGCCCTCTATAGTCTCTATATGGACAAATACCTGAAAAACCTATTGCAAAATTGACTTGACCTTCTCTAAATGGTCTACCATACGTATCAGATACAATTATCGCTACATTGATTCCTAACACCTTGTTAATATACTCTCTAATTCTTTTAGCTGAAACGTCAGGATTTACNGGCAATAAAATAACTCTTCCTGTTCCTCCTGTATTTGATTGATCTATTCCTGCATTTGCGCATACTATGCCATGCTTTGTAAGCACAATAATATTGTTTCGTTCAATTTTTAAAACTTCTTTTGATTCTCTTAGAATTAACTCTACTAGTCTCGGGTCTTTGTTAGTGATATTAGCTATCTCTATAGCTTCTTTAGATGGCTCTACAGTGTCTAGAGAAATTATACGATTCTCTGACTTTGCAATAACCTTGCTACTTACAACAATTATATCTCCATTTAATATCTCAATACCATTCGTTTTTGAAGCCATAACTATAACTTCAGCTATATTATCGCCAGGTATTATTTCACGATCTATTCTAAGACCATATATTTCTACTCTTCTCATTATAGATACCTCAGCAATCTGTATAGGAGTATAAAAAGCAAAAATTTATAAGTAGCAATGAGTTAAAGTATATGGGAAGAGACTTGAGCCTTAAAATTAGAGAAGTTCTAATCGAGGACACATTTGCCGAAGCTTTTCCAATGTATGCTACAAGAATTATTGTAACAGCAAGGAATCGTAGATGGGCTTTAATAGCTGGAAGAGTTGCAACAGGTTTTGGAACATCTGTTATTGCTAGCCCTGGTGAAACAGGTATTGAATGCCTTTTATCACCTAGATTAACACCAGATAAAAGAATTGGTATAGCCTTGCAATTTTATCATACAGATCCTGCAAACCTTAAAATGATCACAATTGCAAGAGTTGGTCAAACTATACTTACATGCCCTACTACAGCCGCTTTCGATGGTCTTCCATGGGCTAAGAGAAGAATGGGTGTTGGAAGTGCATTAGCTAAATTTGGAGATGGTTTTGAAAAAGAAGATAAGCTATATGGTAGAAAAGTTTGGAGGATTCCTGTTATGGAGGGTGAATTTATAATTGAAGATTCATTTGGAGTAATTAAAGCTGTTGCTGGAGGTAACATTCTTATCCTTGCTAAAAATAGTGAATCAGGTCTTATAGCTGCAGAGAAAGCTGTTAAAGCTATAAAGAAGTATGCAAGAAGAGTTATAACACCTTTTCCAGGCGGTATAGTAAGATCAGGGTCAAAGGTAGGCTCTCTTAAATATCCAAAACTTAGAGCAACAACAAACCATCTATATTGCCCAACATTAAAAGATATTGTAAAAGAATCTAGATTACATCAAGAAGTAAACTCGGTATATGAGATTGTTATAAATGGGCTAAGAAAAGATGATGTGTTATTTGCAATGGGTGTAGCGATATGGGCAGCTTCAACAGTACCTGGAGTTGTCAAGATTGATGCTGGTAACTATGGAGGTAAGCTCGGCCCCTATCATTTATATTTAAAAGAGGCTCTCGAAGTGGTTAAAAACATTGAGTTAAAGATATAGATGTTAACATCAGTAAAATTTAAGTATATCTTTAACGAGATAGTTATATAGGAGAGATCTATGTCTCAATCCGAGGTAACTAAAATAGTAAAGGTTTGTATTCTTAAACTTGGTTGCATAGGTTCAGCACCACTTTTAGAATATCTCCTTGATGAAAGAGCAGATAGAGGAGATATAGAGATTAGAGTCATAAGTACAGGAGCTAAGATGTATGATGAGAAATATGGCTTGGAACTAGCAGAGAAAGGTCTTAAAGAGGATTGCGATATATATATAGTTGTAAGTCCAAATGCTACTACCCCTGGACCAACAAAAGCTAGGGAAGCCCTAAGAGAAAAAGGTAAACATGTTATTGTTATATCAGATGCTCCTACATCTAAAATTGTGAAAGAATCTTGATGCTAAAGGATTTTGGATACATAATTGTCTTAGCAGATTCAATGATTGGAGCAAAGAAGAGAGTTTTTGGATCCTATAGAGATGGCTCTATTTAATAGCGATTTAATTCGTGTATTATCTGTAACAGGTGTTTACAGGCTTCTTCAACTAGAAATTGACAATGTTATTAACCAGATTAAGAAGGGTGTTGAAAGTATTCAGCTACCTAAAATTGTAGTTGATAAAGAAACTATTGTAAAGTATGCCGAGTTTAGAAATCCATATGCAAAGGTTAAAGCTATGGCAGCATATGAGATAGCTAGACATGTTGCCGATTTAACTGTAGAAGGATGTTTTAGAATTAAAGAAGCTGAGAGATATATACCGATAGTTGCTGCCGCTCATGAAATGATGAGATATGCAGCGTTGTTGGCTGACGAAGCTAGAGAGATTGAGAAATATGGAGATACAGTTGTAAGAACGCCTCATAGTGTAAGAGGCGAAGTTCTATATAAAGAAAAGATAATGGAGAAACCAGTTAAGAAGGAGTAAAATAGATGTGATTAAATCAATGAAACCTATCTTCAAGTTAGTAACAGGTCGTACAATAGATCAAGGACGCTCTATGGAATCTGAGGGAAAATTTAGCGATAGCTATAGAAAAGCTGTTGCTATTGCCGAGATGAATCCTAAGGATATCGCTATGCTTGGTATAAAGGATAATGCGAAAATTAGCAGTATATATGGAAGTATAGTAGTAGGTGTAAAGCCTAACAATGACCTTCCTCTAGGAACAGTCTTTATTCCAATGGGTCCCTGGGCAAATATATTAACATCTCCATTAACTGAAGGAACCGGAATGCCAACTTTAAAAAATGTCGATGTATATATAGAGCCAACATCTGAAGATATAACGCCACTTAGCGCGATTTTTAGATTCTTTGGTGTTGAAAAGCTTAGCTATAAACCTGTTGAGAGACCTATAGCTTTAGGAGGTAAAAGGGCTGTTGATAATGTTTTATGTCCATTTTGTGGTGAGGTCTGTGACTTTATTACAGTTGAACTAGATGGGGAAAAGATAACCAGGGTTGTAAATGCTTGTCCTATAGGATATGCAAAGTTTATGAACTACTATAAGCACAGGGTTTTAAATCCGATGACTAGACATGAAAATGGNGAGCTTGTTGAAGTTGACTTAGAATATGCATTGGATAAAGCAGCTCATATTTTAGCAAATGCCAAGTATCCACTTATCTATGGACTTTCAAATACATGTGTAGAGGCTACGGAGCTTGCTGTAGAGCTTGCCGAAATAGTTAGAGGAGTTGTTGATAATACCACTACGTTATGTCATGGTCCTACAGTACAGGCTGTGCAAGAGGTGGGTACGGTTAGACTTACACTTGGTATGGCTATGAATATAGCAGATACTATTGTGTTTTGGGGCTGCAATCCAATGAACGCTCACATCAACCATATAAGACGTGTGGTCCTTCCTGAAGGGAAGTTTGTTAAAGGACGTAAAGATAGAAGAATTATTGTTATAGATGTAAGAAAAACTGATACAGCTAAGCTAGCCGATATGTTTATACAGATAGAACCTGGTAAAGACTATGAATTATTTACAGCACTTAGAATGGCTTTAAGAGATTATGAGATAGAAGCAGAAGTTGTAGCTGGTGTGCCTAGGGAGAAGATATATGAACTTATAGAAGTTATGAAAACAGCTAAATTCGGTGTTATATTCTTTGGTATGGGATTAACACAAGGAGGTGCAAAGTATAAGAATTTAGAAGAGGTTATAAAGCTTGTACAAGAGCTTAATGAATGGTCTAAATGGGCTCTTTTACCAATGAGAGGACACTACAATGTAACAGGCTCTAACCATGCAATGCTATGGTTAACAGGCTATCCATATGCTGTAGAGTTTTCAAGAGGTTTTCCAAAGATGATACCAGGTGTTACAACAACAATAGACCTTCTTATTAATGGCGATGTAGATGCAGCTTTAATAATAGCTAGTGACCCTGTGGCACATTTCCCACAGAAGGCTGTTGAGAATCTAATGAAGATACCGAAAATTGTTATAGATCCGTTCTGGTCATTAACTGCAAGTACAGCTGACATTCTTATACCATCTGGTGTCACAGGTATTGAATGCAATGGAACTGTCTACAGATTAGATGATGTTCCACTTAAAGTTAAGAAGCTTGTAGAGCCTCCTAGTGGCGTTCTTTGCGATACTGATATTCTTTCCAAGCTCATTGAGAAAATTAAGAAGATAAAGGGGTTGATTTAAAATGAGCAACATTATTATAAAGAATGGCTTTGTCATAGATCCTCTCAATAATATTAGAGGAGAAGTGATGGATATTGGTATCAAAAATGGTAAGATAGTTGATCCATCTGAGATAAGAGATGTAGAGGCCACAGTTATTGATGCCAATGGAAGGTTGGTTTTAGCTGGTGCTATAGATATACATTCCCATATAGCAGGTCCTAAGGTAAATACAGGAAGGTTAATGAGGCCTGAAGACCACTATTTAACCAATATTCCTAGCAAGTTGCCATTTAGAAGAGCTATGACGGGTAAGACGGTGCCAAATGTTTTTGCTATAGGCTATAAATATGCATTAATGGGCTATACACTTGTTGCTGAACCAGCATGTGCCCCTCTGAAAATTAGACATGCTCATGAAGAACTCAACGCAATACCTATGATCGATAAGATGGTCTTTGTGTTAGTAGACTCCAACTGGCTTGCCCTGGATCTCATGGCTGAAAATAGAAAGGAGTTATTAAAGGTATATCTAGCATGGCTTTTATATTCAACAAAGGCATATGCTTTAAAACTTGTTGATCCTGGAAGTGACGTTGCTTGGATGGTTGGAAAACCAAGCCTAGATCTAGACGACCAGATACCAGGCTATAATCTAACACCTAGAGATGTTATACGGTTTGTTGGCGAAGCAAATGAATCGTTAAATCTTCCACATACAATACATGTACACTGTAACAGACTAGGTTTTCCAGGAAACTACATAACGACGCTAAACACTATGAAGCTTGGTAAGGACTTTGCATTAAGAGATAGAAACAGTATTCATATAACACATGTCCAGTTTACAGGATATGGAGGGGATTCATGGTCAACATTAGAAAGCGGTGGTGAAGCTATAGCCAATGAACTTAATACAAATCCCTATACCACCTTAGATTTAGGGCAGGTAACATTTGGTGAGGCAACAACCATGACTGCTGATGCTCCATTTGAATTTATATTGTATCATTTAACTCGGTGGAAATGGGCAAATGCAGATGTTGAAAACGAAACCGCTTCAGGAATTGTTCCTTATAGATATCGCAAGAAAAGCTATGTGAACACTATTCAGTGGGCTATAGGGCTTGAGGTTTTACTATTGTCTAGAGATCCATGGAGAACCCTTATAACAACGGATCATCCAAATGCTGGCGTATTTACAGATTATCCAAAGATCTTTGCATGGATTATGAGTAAAAAATATAGAGAGGAGACATTTAAAGAGGTAAGCCAAAGAGCTCTAAGGAAATGTTCTCTTCCATCTATAGATAGAGAGATAACACTATATGAATTAGCTATCATAACTAGAGCAGCTCCTGCTAAACTTTTAGGTCTAGAGAAGAGAAAAGGCCACTTAGGAAAAGGCGCTGATGCAGATATTGCTATATATGATGTTGATCCAAGGACTGTAGATCTCAGTAAAGATTATGAAAAAATACTGAAAATATTTCATAGGGCTTGGTATGTTATTAAAGATGGGGAGATAATAGTTAGAGAGGGAGAGATTATCAGGACAGTTTATGGCAAAACTTATTCTGTTGACCCATATACATCTCTTTCCAAAGATCTAAGAAGAGAATTCGAGGAATATCTTAGAGATAAATTCAAACGTTACTATACAGTCTCACTAGAAAATTTCATAGTTAGAGATTATGAGATCAAGAAACTAGAAGAATTAAAAGTCAATCCCATGGTGTAGGTGTATATAATGTCACAAGAAAGAACCGTGTTATATACTAGGTTAAAAACCAGGGTTATAGTACCAATAGATTTAAGAACACTTAAACCTGATAAGGTAGCTGGGCTAGGAATTAAAGACATTAAAAATATTAAAGTATTGGAAGGAGGTAGAGAAGTGCTACTAGAAGAGTTATTTGATATTGATGCCCCCTTCTACACTTCCACAAAACCCTGAAAATATAGAGATTGTAGTAGCTGGCAATGGTACTAGAAAAAATTAGGTATCTTGGCTATAAAATGAATGGTGGGAAAATTACAATCGAGGGTAATGTTGGTCATTTAATAGGCTATAAAATGGTTAAAGGTAGTATAGTAGTTAAAGGTTCTACGGGAAATTGGCTTGGAGCTAAAATGAAAGGAGGCTCTATAGAGGTGTTTGGCAATGCTGGTAACTTTGTTGGGGCTAAGCTTCTCGGTGAGAAACCCGGAAAAGGTATGAAAGATGGCACAATAATAATTCATGGTAATGCCGGTTCATATATTGGATTAGGTATGAAGGGAGGCACAATAATAATAGAGAACAATGCTGGTAACATGGTTGGAGGCTATATGGTTGGAGGTCTAATTCTTGTCCAAGGTAGCTGCGGTGATTTTATTGGAGCTAGGATGTCTGGTGGTAGAATAGTTGCATGCAATAAGATTGGAGGTGTTTTACCAAGCTTCTACATAGATTCTATAGTGGGTGAGATTAGAGCTAGAGGAAGAGTGTTTAAGAAGCCTTTTGCTTTATTTATTGGAGATATACTTTCATCTGGTAGAGGAACGTTAGCTATAGCCCTTGAAGAAAATAAAACCATTTTACAACCATTTTTAAAACTTGTTGAAGAGGTGAAAATACCTTGAAGCCTATGAATAAACTTGCTGTTGATATAATTAAGAAAAGTATTGATATGTCTAAAGAGCTTAAAATAGATGTATTGAATATAGGAGGTGCTACAGTTGTTGATGCAGGTATCAATGTTCCTGGAGGTGCTGACGCAGGTATTATGGTTTCTAAGGTATGTCTTGGAGGTCTTGCTTCAGTAACTTTAACATCTATATACATTGATAACATAGCACTGCCTGCAGTTGCTGTTTCAACAGATCATCCAATTGAAGCTTGCATAGCTTCTCAATTAGCTGGTTGGAGAATTAAAGTAGGGGAGTTTTTTGCAAATGGAAGTGGTCCTGCAAGGGTTTTAGCAAAAAAGCCTAGGAAGCTATTTGAAAGTATAGGATATGCTGAAGATTCTGATGAGGCGGCATTAGTTTTAGAAGCGAGTAAACTACCTAAAGAAGATGTTATAAGGTATATCAGTGAAGAAACTAAGGTAGATCCGAAGAATCTCTATATAGTAGTTGTAGCTCCAAGTAGCATAGCTGGCAGTATTCAGGTTAGTGCAAGAATTGTTGAGACAGGTATATTTAAATTTAATGCAATAGGATTCAATATAAAAAGCATTGTATATGGTTTTGGAACATGTCCTGTAGCCCCACTTCACCCAGATCCTCTAATAATGATGGGTAGATCAAATGATATGTTACTCTATGGAGGATCAACTTATTACATAGTTAACTACCCTGATGAGGCAAAGCTTAAAGAATATGTTGAAAAGACTCCTAGTTCTTCATCTAAAGACTATGGCAGATCATTTGTAGAACTTGTAAAGCAATTTGGTGAGGAAGTTCTATATAAAGTTGATCCCAATGTTTTCGCACCTGCTATGGTTATTGTAAATAATATTGCTACTGGCACAATATTTAAAGCAGGGCGTTTAAATATAGATGTAGTTAAGACCTCTATAGGTTTAACTTAAACTATTTTTTCACCTTATCAATAACATATTTTACAATTTCTAGTGCTATATCTATTTTAGTAGTGCTTTGAAGACCGCTCCATCCAGGTTGGCTGTTAATCTCTAATACATATGGCTTTCCATTAACTACAGCTATATCTACTCCAGCTATATCACATTCAACTATTTTAGCAGATCTTATTGCAATATCCTCTATTTGTGGGTTAAGTTTCTCTATACCTATAGGCTGTGCCCCCTGTGCAACATTTGTTTTCCACATACCTCTTGGAGCTACTCTATACATAGAGGCGACAACTTTATCTCCTATAACTAAAGCCCTTATATCTATACCACCATGTTGTAAAAACCTTTGCAAATATAATACATGTCTTGTAAATGCCATTGCATGGAGCACCTCCCATACAACATCTCTATCTCTTAATGTTATCTTTGTGGATCCATGGCCTCTAGATCCAAATACTGGTTTAACAACAATATTTTCACTACTGAGTTTCTTTAGATATTCATAGGCTAGCGAAGCATTTTCTGTTACTATAGTTTCAGGTACTGGTATTCCATGCATTTGTAGAAGATACAGTACTCTAAACTTATCTACACACCTCTCTATAGCTTGAGGTCTATTCACCACCACTACTCCATAATCTTGTAATGCATATAGTATATCCATTCTAAATATTGCCCACTCAAGACTACATCTACC
>Ga0065719_100754_pt1 | contig 21383 bp, 22 predicted proteins | sample GBSCel85sediment_FD_59106 | JGI IMG/M metagenome (GOLD analysis project Ga0065719, IMG submission 59106) | Hot spring sediment microbial communities from Great Boiling Spring, Nevada - Cellulolytic enrichment CS 85C v3 (version 3) | ecosystem: Environmental > Aquatic > Thermal springs > Hot... | reverse complement strand
CCTGAAATATCTAGAAATATTATGAAGATAGCAGGTGTTGACTATGTATATGAAGTTACAGGTGAATATGATATTATTGTAGTTGCTAGAGCTAGTGGTGTCGATATGATTAATAAATTTATAGATGAAATTAGATCAATTCCAGGAGTAGTAAGTACATACACTATGGTTGTGCTTAGAACATGGGTTTAAATACAGCTTAGAGGAAAAAGCTTTTAAACACTGTCTGAGATAACTTATCCCCTAAGTACATTAGAGGTGAAGAAAATGCGCCAAACACTATAATTAGGGTGAGGGTTGATGAAGTTAAATATGTTATTGCTAAAGCACCTGGCTCTATAGCTAATCTAGGTCCTGGGTTTGACATTCTATCTATAGCTATTTCTGGAGTTTATGATATTGTAGAAGTCTTCTCCACCTCTGGTAATGGTAAAATATATGTAGATTCTAAAGGTTTTGATGTCCCTTCAGGAGAATCTAATGTTGCTTACACAGTTGCTAAGAGCTTCATAGAAAAATATGATATAAAAAATGTTGATTTATATATTAAAGTTGTTAAGGGGGTTCCTCCTGCTTCTGGATTAGGGAGCTCAGGTGCTACCTCTGCTGCTACAGCTTTTGCATTAGCTAAACTCTTTCAAATTAATATATCTAACAATGAGCTTCTATATCTATCTGGATTAGGTGAAGCTTTTGCAGCTGGATCTCCTCACTATGATAATGTTGCTGCAAGTCTTTTTGGAGGTTTCAATATAATAGATATTAATAAGAACAGAGTTTATAACATTAAACCTAATAATATGAAAATCAATATAGCTATAGTTATACCTAAGATTGCTGAGCTACAAGGTAAAAAGAAAACAGAATATGCCAGGTCGTTGTTACCAAAACAAATAGATTTAGATATACATATTAAACAAACATCTGCATTAGCTAAACTAATATATGCTATATTTAATAATGACCTAGATATACTTGGTGAAGCAATATCAACAGATTTTATTGTTGAACCACATAGAGCTAAAATGATACCTTATTACTATGAGCTTAAGAAACTAGCATTTGAGTATGGTGCATTAGGTTTCAACATAAGTGGTGCAGGTCCATCTATTTTTACGATTCATAAAACATCTGAAGAGGCTAGGTATGTAGGTGAGAAATTAAGTGGGTTTCTTAATAATAAAGGTATTGAATGTAGTTTTATTGTTTCATATGTCTCCGAATCAGGAGCTGAATTGATTAGGTGAGATATAATGGGTAAAAAAANNAAAATAGTAATAATAGGATTTGGATCTGTAGGAAGAGCTTTGGCAAAAGTATTAGCATTGAAAAGAAAAATGATTAATAATAAATACAACATTTTGGTGGATGTAGTTGGTGTTGTAGATTCTAAGGGAATGGCATTAAAATCTGATGGGCTTTGATGAATATGAACTATTAAAACTCTGTGAAGTGCCAAGATCAGGCGTGAATCTATTTAAGCCATATGCATATAATGAAATTGATTTAGATAAACTATACAATGATACTCAACCAGATATACATGTAGAGTTAACACCATCTGAATATATATTGGGAGAGCCAGGGATCTCTAATATTATGTATGCAATTGAAAGAAAAACCCATGTTGTCACAGCAAATAAAGCTCCGCTAGTATTACGCTATAAAGAAATAATGTCTAAAGCTTTAGCAAAAGGTGTAAAGATAAGATTTAGAGCTACAGTCTTAGGAGGAACACCATTTATAGACACACTAATGAGTATGAAAAGCCATGAAATTGAGAGAATTGATGGTATAGTTAATGCAACCTCCAACTTTATTCTAACCGAAATGCATGAAAAGCTTATAGACTTTAGTTATGCTCTTAAAATGGCACAGGCACTAGGAGTTGCTGAAGCTAATCCATCTCTAGATATAGATGGCATTGATGCTGCTGCAAAGCTAGTAATTATGTCAAATATTTTAGAAAAACCAATAAATATTGCTGAGATTTATAAAGAGAGTATATCTAAGGTTACATTAAGAGATATTGTTGATGCAGTTAGACAAGGATATATATTAAAGTCACTAGCTTCTTTTGAGGTTCGCGAAAGAAAGGCATATATAAAAATTGCAAAGATTCCAAAGAGTGATATATTTGCTCAAATAAATGGTATAATGAATGGTGTTAAAATTAGAACTGATGCTACAGAGCTTATATTTATAGGTAAAGGTGGTGGAGGTATAGAGACAGCTCATTCAGTTCTAGATGATATTATTTCAATAGCTTTAAATATAACCTGAAAGGTGATATAAATGATTTCTAAAAAGCTATGCGTTGTTAAAATAGGAGGTTCACTTTTAAAAGACTCTAAGTCGTATTTAGAATCTGCTCAGAAAATTAAGGAGATATTTATTGACAATAATTACAAAACAATTATAGTTGTCTCTGCAGTTAAGGGTGTGACTGATAGGCTTATAAATGTAGCAAGAGGTTCTCAAGAAGCGCTTGAATTCATTGCTGAGAAATATCTTGAGATTGCTAGAGAATTAAATAGTACAAAGATTATTAGAAGGGTATATGAGGAACTTGAGAGGTTGAAAAAGGTTGCTGATGCTATAAATGGAAGTGGTGTTGACCTATCTCTATATGATATGCTGTTATCATTCGGTGAAAGAATAAGTAAAATAGTTATGGTTGGCGCTCTTGAGATCGTTGGAGTTAGTGCCTTAGAACTTAATGCAGATAGTCTTATTATAACCAATGATGTTTTTAGTGATGCTTCAATCGATTATATTTCAACTTCTACCAATTTAGAGAAGCTATATTCATCGATTATAGACAGTCCTGCTATTCCTGTAATAGAGGGCTTTATAGGGTCAACCATAGATGGAAGGGTAACAACTCTTGGTAGAGGAGGCTCAGATTATACAGCTACAACTATTGCATCATTGCTAAATATAGATGAGGTATATCTAGTTACAGATGTTGATGGAATAATGACAGCTGATCCAGATATAATTAACTCAGCAAAGCTTGTTAAAACAATGAGCTATAAAGAAGCACTTGAAGCATCTCTTCATGGTGCAAAGAGAATTAACCCAAAAGCATTTGAGCCTCTAGAAAAATTCTATAGCTCTAGGATAATAATAGGTTCATGGTCTAGATTTGGAACTGAAATAGTTAAAGAGATTCCGATTGAGTTATATGGCCCCAAAGTTATTATGGATAAAGAGTCGCAGAATATCTCATATATAGCTATCGTTGGTGAAGGAACATCAACGACAAGGTTTATAAAAAAGATTATTGAAATAATAGATAAAAACAACATTGATGTGCTTGGCATACAATCATACATTTATAGACCATCACTATTAATATATATCGATTCTGGATATAAATATAAAACCCTTCATCTATTGCATAGAGAATTGTTTGAGGTTGGTTAAAATGAAAAAACGTGTAGCTGTATTAGGTGCCACAGGAATTGTTGGACAGAGATTTGTATCCCTTTTAGGGGATCATCCATGGTTTGACTTAGTTACTGTAGCTGCCTCAGAGAGAAGTATAGGAAAAAAATACTGTGATGCAGTTAAATGGGTTATTGAAAAGCCAATACCTAAAAAAGTTGCTGAACTTGAACTCTCCCCTATATCTAGCGATATAGCTAAAGAAAAAATAGATATTGTGTTTACAGCACTCCCAGCTGATATAGCTAAAGATATAGAGATCGAACTTGCAAGAAAAGGAATAGTGGTTGTATCTAATGCTAGTTCTATGAGACTTGAACCAGATATACCTCTAATTAATCCAGAAGTCAATGCTGATCATATAGAGATTATAGAGTATCAGCGTAGGATTAGAAATTGGGACGGTGCTATTATAAAAGTTCCCAATTGTACTACCGCTATACTTACACTTTCACTAAAACCTATAGTAGATGAATTTGGTATTAAGAAGGTTATTGTAGCAACTATGCAAGCGCTTTCTGGAGCAGGATTAACTGGAGTTCCATCAATGTTTATATTAGATAATATAATACCTTTTATAGAAGGAGAAGAGGAGAAAGTGGAAAATGAATCCAAAAAAATACTAGGAGAATTAAAAAGTAGTGGAATAGAACCTAACAATAGTTTTCTCGTTTCTGCAAGTTGCCATAGAGTAATGGTTTTTAGAAGGACACATGGAATCTGTTTTTTGTAGAAATAGGTAAAGATNTAGNTATTGATGACATAATTAAGGCTATGGAGATATATAGAGGTAATAAGATAAAAGGTCTTAATCTTCCTACAGCACCTGAAAAACCAATTATTATTAGAAGAGAGATTGATAGGCCTCAGCCAAGATTCGATAGAATGGAAGGGAATGGTATGAGCGTTGTTGTTGGAAGGATAAGAAGAGATTATGCTTTAAATGGCATTAAATATATTGTACTTGGGCATAACACATTAAGAGGTGCTGCAGGTACTGGTGTACTTATAGCTGAGCTTATTGTTAAAAAAGGTTTAGCTTAAAACTTAATAAATGAGTTAAAATAAAATTAAGTAGATGCTTGTTGTAAAGATGATTGTATCTTTGTAACTTGTTTGTTTATATTTGATAATGTTTGTGTTAGCTGATTTAATTGTTGTATAATAGATCTTAATAATTCATAAAGCTTTGAAATATCTTCTAATATTCCTGCTATGTTTTGTCTTTGAATATATAGTTGAGCAATGCGCTTTAAAGTTGTATATCTCTTAGCCCATTTTGGTAGTATTCCATTATTTCTCATCTCCTCAACTTTTTTCACAAAGCTATGAACATCTAATTTAAGCTTTTCAGCTGCTTCATCAATATTTATAGATGTTGCTAAAGCTTTTAGAATTTCGAGGTAATCAGAACTAATTGTATGTGGAATACCATAGAAAATCTCAAAATAGTCAACAATAGCATCTTCAATTACTTCACGAAATATAAGTTCAAGCTCTTCACTTTCAACTAAAAATACATCTGATAATTGAATAACTTTAACCCCAAGCTTCTCAGCAAGTTCTTTGGCCGCATCATCAGCAAAACCTTTGCATATAACAAGAGGTTTTATTCCAAGTATAATAGAGTTTACATAGGCTTGTCTAATTCCTGAGACATCAATTCTACCAGCTTTTATCTCAACTGCATAAAGCTGTCCAGAACCATCATCAATAATAGCATCCACTTCACCAACCACAGTATCATTAACAATTACCTTTTTTCTAACATCTAAAACATTATATCCCATTTCTTCAAGAACTTTTACAGCAACCCTTTCACTACTAACCCATCTCCGAGATGAACTGAAAGTTTTTGTAGATTTCTTTTCAAAGTTCATTTAAACACCAACTTTTTCTAAATTATAACTTTATACATATATATTTTAAGCTCTTAATTACTATTTCTCTATTATTATTTTAATTCAAAAACCAATCTTTTTAATAAATAATAATGCATTATAAATTACGTTAATGAATTGAGTTTTAAGCTTAAAACAAGTTGTAAACAATATTCTAAAGATATATTATTTATCTTTGTAATACCAACACCTCACAATACTATCATCAACTCTTATAAACTCAGGTATTTCTTTGCTACATAAATCAATTCTATATTTACATATACTATAAAGCGGACATCCTATAACATTGCTATATTTAAGTTCACTTACATCTTTTAACTTAGATGCTTCTACTATAATTTGTGTATATGGATGGAGAGGTTCATTGATGATTCTCCTAGTATCTCCTTCTTCAATTAGATATCCCTTTAACAATACACCAACTCTATTTGATAAATAACTAGCAACATTAAGATCATGTGTTACCACTATATATGTGAAGTTCATCATATCTTTAAGATCTTTAAGAAGTTTCAAAATCTGTGCCTGTGTAATAGTATCTAGAGCTGATGTTGGTTCATCAAGTAAAACAAGCTTTGGTTTAGAGATTATAGCTCTTGCTATTGTAATTCTTTGTAACATTCCACCACTTAGCTCAAATGGATATCTATCCATAATATCTATATCAAGTCCTACAAGCTTTAACAATGTAGCTACCTTCTCATATATGGTATTTTTATCGATACCTAGAGCTATTAATGGTTCTGAAACTATATCTTTTACTTTCATTCTTGGATCTACAGAGGTAAGAGGATCTTGGGCTACATATCCAATTCTTTTTATAATTTCTTTTCCTTTCTTAACATCTCTATAAATATCTATACCATCAATATATATTGTACCTTTATAAGGTCTCACTAATCCTATAAAACTCTTTAATATAGTTGTTTTACCTGAACCACTTTCACCAACAAGTCCATAACATTCACCTTGATTAATAGAAAACGAAACACCCTTAATGATATCTATATTTAGATGTCCAATGCTCCAAAGCTTTGATACTCTATAACCTATCCACAGATTCTCTACATTTACAAACTTTTTTGAACTCTCCAACATGCAACACCATGATATTGATTTATATAATATATTTTTGGTTTCTCAATACATTCATCAAAATAATATGGACATCTAGAAGCATATACACATCCCTTTGAATTATTTCTTAGTTTATTATTAAAATGCTTAAAATTGGTGTAACTTAGATTTGCTGCATCTATAAGCTCTTTAGTATATGGATGTAAAGGATTTGTTAAAATATCTACAACCCTCCCAATCTCTAATATGCTACCCATAAACATTACTGCTATAAAGTTACATAGGGCTGAGGCAAACAATATATCATGTGTTATTACAATTAATGTTTTTCCTTTACTAATAATGCTCTTTAAAAGATTTAGAACAGTGCCCTTAAGATAGGCATCCAGGTTACTTGTAGGTTCATCTGCAACAATAATTTCAGGGTTTATAGCTATAGTAAGTGCTATAGCTACTCTTTGACTCATCCCACCTGATAATTGATGGGGGTATTTATTTAACACGTCATCTGAAAGACCAACAGATCTAATAGCTTCTAAAGCTATTTCAAAGGCTTTTTCCCTTGAAATGGATTTAAAACGATGTTTCAATACATCAAGAAATATAGATTCTATCTTTAGATATGGGTTTAGAGATGCTATTGGATTCTGTGGTATTCTAACAGCAATATCACCTCTTATACCACTATAATTCAATCTATCATTATCAATAACTTTGTTGTTATATATTTCAAGATATCCTTTTGTTACAACATATGGTGGTAAAAGACCTACGATAGCATTACCAAATGTTGTTTTACCTGAACCACTTTCACCAACAATACAATATGCTGTGTTCTTTGGTATGTCGATGTCTATTCCATTTAAAGCCCATAAAATCTTCTCTCCTTCATCATAACCTATATAAAGGTTTCTTGCTCTTATAGCAATGTTGTTTAGAACCATAGCCTCCATCTCCTCTTTAACCATGGGCTTATATACTCACTTAAACCATCTCCTAATAGTATCAAGCCAAAAGCTGTTACCGCTATAAATAGTCCTGGGAAGAAGCTTATCCACCAAAAGGTTCTAATATATCTAACACCATATCCAACAATCATACCCCAGTCTGGTAGATCTATAGAGGTGAGGGAAGCTGCACCTATTAGAAAGTTTATAGAGGTTATTTCTATCAAAACAGAACTTGAGTCTGTTATAGCCTCAACAAATATTAGTGGAGCTACATTGGGCACTATATGCCTAAATATTGTATATGTTCTTGGAAAACCCATAGCTTCACAAATCCTTATAAAATCTAATTCTCTAAGTTGTCTTACTAAGATATATGTAAGCCTAGCATACCATGGGCTCCAAGTAAGAATAAGAGCTAGTATAACTGATTGCATACCTCTACCTATAATAGTTACAAATGCAGCTGCCAGAACCATAGATGGAATTATTATGAAGAGTTCCATGATGTATGTAAATATTTTCTCTATATAGATATTAGAATATCCTGCTATTACACCCATTAAAATACCCAAAGCTATACTAGTTATTATAACAGACACCATTTGGATTAATGCTAAATGTGCACCTACTAAAATTCTACTTAGAAGATCTCTACCCATATCATCTGTTCCAAATAGATGGTAAATAGATGGACAATTAAATGGAATGCATGGAGCTAGTCCTTGTCTTTTCATAGCATCTTCAGTAACTATACCCCATCCTTCTAAATAATAAGGAGTTGTAATAAGGCCTATAATACTTAAAATAGATATTGTTGAAAGTTATTATGAATCCTATTAAGAATTTTCTATTAAATCTAAGCAAACCTAGAAACACCCTTATTGGAGATTTAACTCTGTAATTATAACGCTTGACATAACTATTCATATCCTTACCCTCGGATCAGAAACTACTTGAATTATATCAGAGACTGTGTTAATGATTATAAACAATATCCCTGTTACAGCTAGCAACCCTATTATAAGTGGGTAATCGCTATATGGAATAGCTTTAACAATTGCACTACCTATTCCTTCTCTATTGAAAATATTCTCAACGGTTGCTGCATCTATAATGCTATATGCAAATGTTATTCCTTGTAGCTGCGAAATAGCAGGGATAATGCCTCTTAATGCATATTTATATACAATTTTATTTCTTGGAAGACCAAAAGATATTGCTTGCTTTACATATTCTTCATGTAGTTTTTCAGATAAGGAAAATCTGATAACCCTTATCGTAAGAGCTGTTGGATATAAAGCAACTATTAATGAAGGTGGTATAATTCTTATCAATACATCTATAAATATATCTATTCTTCTATTTATAAGACTATCTATTATATAAGAACCTGTTACATAGTTTATTGATAATGTATAATCAGGCGCTATACGTCCAAATATATTTATTCCTAAGCTTTGGAGAATTACTGAAAATATTATTGCTATCCAAAATCTTGGAAATGAAATAAAAAGTGATGATATTAAATACAATGTTTTATCTATTAAATAACCTCTATATAGAGCTGATATAACTCCTAAGAATATACCTATAGGTACAGCTATAGAAAACGATATTATTAAAAGTTCTAGTGAGGCAATAAGATTTCTAGTAATAACTATTATTATAGGTTGTTTAAATCGTAGCGAAAGTCCCCAATTACCACTAAAAAATCTATTTACATGAATATATATTTGTATATATAGAGGCTTATTTAAACCCAGTTCATTTTCAGCCATTTTTATAGCTTCTTCAGCTTTTGGACCTCTAGGTCTACCCGCCCATGTATATGCCGGGTTTCCAGGAGATAGATATATAAGGATATATGTAAGTATTAAAATTCCTATAACTATAGCAAAAGCTGTTATTAGTCTTCTAATAATATAGTTTAATGTCAACATTTTTCCTCTTTTACCTCAGGATATCACCTCAACATATGGAAAGAATATTACAAACATATATAGCGGATTCAATGCTTCATCTCTAATTAAAACCTTATCAGGGTCATAAATATATGGCTGAATAGAATCAGCTATACTAATTGCTATAGCATCTTCAAATACAACTTTCTGTGCTTCGTTATAAATCTCCATGGCTTTATTATAATCTATTCCCTCTAACTGGAAAGCTGTATCGATAAGTTCATCGTATTCTGGATTTGTATATCCACTCCAATTCCATTCAATATCGGCACTATGTAGAATATAAAGATAGTCATATGGTGTAGGATAAGTTGGCCACCAATCATTTATTATCATATGTGGTGCATCGTCAGGATTTCTCCACACTGCTACCCCCTTCTCCTTTACTTGCTCCCACGGAAGAGCAACTATTTCTACATCTATACCTAGCTGGTTTAGAGAAGATTTTAATAGTGAAGCAAATCGCTCTTCTTCTTCATATCCAGATGTTATAACAAGTTCTAGCTTTGTATTCGATATATTAAGTTTCTCTAAAATCTCTTTTGCTTTCGTAATATTGTATTCATACCTAAGATTTTCAACATAACCTGGATAGCCATAAGGTATTAATCCACTAGCTTCTTTAGCAAATCCTTGAAAAGCAAACTCTATTACCTTGTCCCATGGAATTGCATATAGCACTGCTTTTCGTAAAATCTGTTATATTTGTAGGCCATCTCTTAGCATTAAACATCAATATATAGTTGTGAAATGTTGTTTGATTTATAATTTTATAGCCTTGATTAAGCAACCGATTTATACTCGCTTTAGCAACATTTATAGCTATATGAATACTACCATCTAATAAACCTAGTTCTTGAGATGCAGGTTCCTCAACAATCTTTATAACCACAATTTCAGGAGCTTTTGAGTTGTTTACTATATCCCATCCCCACCAATCCTCAAATTTCCTTAAAACAACCTCAGATTCTGGTTTATACAACTCTATCTTATAGGGCCCACTACCTACATCGTTACCAGCTTCAAACCATAGCCTAATCCTTTCATCCATCATATCTGAAGCATTTGTATATCTAAGTACATTAGGACTATAGATATAGGCTCCATAAGCCGAAGAAGCTATTAGTGGTATAGGTGCAGGATATTTTAATTTAAATAATATAGAGGTTTCATTAATAATAAATATATCTTCTAAACAGTCCCATATCCATCCAGGCCCAATACCCTTCTCCTCATATATTAACTTACTTCTCAATATACTAAATCTAACAGCTTCACTAGTTAGATATGTACCATCGTGAAACTTTGCATTTTTTCTTAAATTAAATATCCAAGCTGTTTCGTTCACCTTATTCCAGCTAATGGCAAGTGCAGGTTTAAATTCATTTTTTATTGGATCATAGTATAATAAAGGTTCATATACATTGCTGAGTATAACAATACCTGTATCAAATTCTATACTAGGGTCTATACCAGTTATAGTGTCTCTATATGCATATGCAACAATTCTTTCCTTTGAAATAGGTTGAGTAGGCTCTGTAGGTGATGTTATTGGAACTGTTTCTACCTTTTTTTGAAGAGTCACATAAGAAATAGCCAAGATTATTAAAATTAAAACTATTGTTAAAACTATGTAACGCCATTTCATTTTTGATCGTAAAACTAAATATTTAGAGGCTTTTTAAGCTATGATCATACATCACTTCAGTTTTATGGGGTACATCACTTTTCAGCAACCGGATTAATCATCATATATATGCAATATAAAATACTGTGTTACATGGTTTTATTTAGCCTAAAAATCCTCTGATTTTGGCTAAAGATAATATATGGGGCTCTACTGGAGTTAATTCTATAAGTTTTTCATATAAATCTATAGGCTCATATTTTATACCCATTATATCCATTGCATTATTTATCTTTAACACTATTTCTTTATCTAGTCTTTTTTCCGCTATATGAGGTACATAAAACTGTGCTTCGTATTCCCATTCTTTTCTTATATAAGGTATATACTTAATGATATAATCAATAATATCTTTTTTATATGCCTCTATAATAAAGTCCGCATCTAGAAATAGTGGAGGGACTCCAAGAACATACCACGTAGCTGTATATACTATTGCCCTTGGTGTATGGAGCATCTTATCATCTAACACAATAGTTCTTCCATATTCTTTCCATGTTATTCTATCTCTTGTTGTTGGTATATTTAAGGCATATCTATTTACAATGTTTATATATCTAGCTACTAAATATCTATACATTGTTGTAGCATCTTCAATAAATTTAATTACATCAGGCTCGACATTTCTTGGTACTCTACCAATATTATTTAATAACGTTGATTGCACTTTTCGATAATCTGTGTATGTAACATCATATCTTACAGCTGATTGTATTGTTACTGTTGTGAAGCCCATATATTGTTGCACCTCTATATCTACAAGCTTTGGATTATTAATGCCTCCTCTAAATGGTGGCGAGCCCATTCCTATAATAGGCTTTATATCCATATCAAGCTCTTTATCAACCTCAACAATTTTTTGAAGTGCATATATTATAGATAGTGCAGAAGCTATATGTCCGCTTTTTGTAGCTGCATCACTTTTACCTAGAAATACCCTCATATCCTTTAAATTAGCATCAAATTCATTTAAAATGTTATATAGGCTTAGAATATATTCATGTATATGTATAAGTCTTGAAGAATCTTCAACAAGAGGTATTAACTGCATTACTGTACATGGTATTTTCATTTCTTCACATAAAACTCTAGACTTTCTTATTATTAGCCTTTGAATTAATGCAATAACATCTGTTGTTTCTGTCATCGGTAAAATTATCCATTTTACAGCTTGTGTACCTAGATATGTATATGAATAGTAATTTGCTATAAGTGCAGCTTCTAAAGTTAATGAAACTCTATCAAAATCCTCTAATCTAGGATTTGGTATTCTTGGAGTAACATAAAACTTCTCACCAATAGGTATATCTAAACTCTTAGCTTTCATCACTATATCTTTAGGCTGTGCATAAGGTGTAAGTTTACCTTCATAATCTGACATAATCTCATCACATCCATACATAGTATAGCTCTGTATTGCTTCATCAACCTCTTCCTGCGCTGTTATCTTTACAGTTGAATCTGGATGTTGTGTACACATAAGCCTTGGTATCATATTTCCTCACTTAATCCTTGTCTAACATTTTACCGCTATCCTTATCCTAATCTTTGGATGTCTTTAATAACTTTATTGATTATTATATCCGGGTCTTTTAATGCATGTCCCGTTGCTATAAGTACTGCAACTTCATCTCTATCTATAAGTCCATCATCAACTGCTTTTACAAGACCTGCAAAAGACGCTGCACTAGCTGGCTCAACCCCTATACCCTCAAACATCGCTAATATCTTCATGGCATTCAATATTTCTTCATCAGTTACTGTTATAAAAGTACCATTGGATTCTTTAACAGCTCTCAATGCCTTTAACCAATTCACAGGTTTGCCAATACGTATAGCTGAAGCTATGGTTTGTGGTTTATCTACTACATATAGTTTATCCATTTTTTGTTTCCATGTTATTGCAAGAGGAGCTGCCCCAGCTGCTTGAACACCTATCATTCTAGGAAGCTTTTCTATTAAATTGTAGTTGTAAAGCTCTTTGAACCCCTTCCAAATAGCTGATATATTACCAGCGTTCCCTACTGGAACAACTATAACATCTGGTGGATATCCAAGTTCATCAAATATTTCAAAAGCTATTGTCTTCTGACCTTCTAAACGCCATGGATTATATGAATTCAATGGATATAGACTTCTATTACCATTTAAAACAATCTCTATAAATACATCTTCTAAAGCGTCGTCAAATACACCCTCAACTTCCCTAATTTCAGCGCCATGAAGCAATGCTTGGGCTATTTTTCCTTTAGCTACGCCTCCTCTAGGCAATACAACAACACATTTTAACCCAGCTCTAGCTGCGTAAGCAGCTGCAGAAGCTGCAGTATTTCCTGTGCTTGCAACAACTACCCCTTCAACCCCAATGTTCTTAGCTATAGTTATTCCTACAGTCATACCTCTATCTTTAAAACTTCCTGTAGGGTTGCTACCTTCAAGTTTTATATATGGCTTAGAAAATTTAACTATATGCTTTAAAGATCGTATCAATGGTATTAACGGGGTTCCACCTTCATTAAGCGATACAGGCTCTATCCCATCATCTAATGGCAAAAGCTCTTTATATCTCCATACCCCAAATCTTCTACTTCTAGCTTTTTCCAAGCTAAAATTCGTTGTATTTGGCATTACTACTTCTAATAACCCCTTGCACTTAGGGCATATGAAGATCCATGGATCTGGATCATATATGTTATTGCATTGGATGCATTTTAATAGAACTCCTTCTCTAAATATCTTTCTAGACTTTTCTACATTTAAATAATCTATGTTTCCAAGATTTCCACCAAGGGCTATATAAAATTGTTTAGGTTTAAAAGCATTTCTATAAATTACTAGTAAAAATGTTGTTTCTCTTTGTATCCTAAGAAATAAGCTTCTTGTGATCTATAGATTTCCACTTATAATATTTTAAATCAATGCAATTAAAATGTATTGGAAAGGTATAAAATTGAAAAACTTTGTTAATATATCGATAACTCATTAATAGTATTTATTAATGCTCTTACAACATCTTTTGTTTTATTGTCTCCCCCTAAATCATATGTCCATATTTTCTTTTTTTCAAGCACGATATGGATCGCTTTCTCGATTATTTCAGAAGCCTTGATAAACTTATCATCTTTGTATTGATGACCTATATGTTCAAGCATCATTTTAGCTGATAATATTTCGCCAATAGGATTTGCTATACCTTTTCCAGCTATATCTAGTGCTACACCATGTATAGGTTCAAACACAGCTATATCTCTACCTATTTGAGCAGAGCCACATAAACCTAAGCTACCAACCATACCTGCAAGAAGATCAGCTAATATATCACCATATAGATTAGGGGCAAGGATTACTTGTAGCTTTTCAGGGTTTTTAACAATGGTATAAGCAGCGGTATCAACTATTAATTCATCAGCTATAATATCTGGATATTTTTTAGAAACACTATAGAAAACTTCACGAAAGAGACCATCAGTTTCTTTTAAGATGTTAGCCTTGTGAATAACTGTAACTTTGTTAAAACCTCTATCTATAGCATATCTAAATGCATATTCAGCCACTCTTCTAGATCCATCAAAAGTTATTATTCTAAGAGATATTGCTTTATCCTTAAATCTACCTTCAATACCTACATAAACATCTTCTATATTCTCTCTAATAAGAACTATATTAAAATTCTTAAGTGATATGCCTTCAAAGCTTTTAAATGGTCTTATATTGGCATATAGATCTAATTCCTTTCTAATAATAATATTGACACTTTTAAACTCTTTAACACCAGGTGGTGTGTAAAGAGGACCTTTTAATACAGCATCAAGTTCCTTAACCTTATCAAAAAAATTCTCTTCCATAGACCTTCCAGTTTTTTGAAAATAGCTATAGCCAGCTTCTAACTCCACAAACGATATATCTAGATCTAATTCATTTAGAATATCTAATGCCGCATTAACTATTTCTGGACCTATTCCATCGCCTCTCAAAACTCCTATCTTATATTTCCTTGCCATGGTGGTTCACCATATCTTTTAATATACTCAACTATACCTCCAGCATTTAAAATTAGCTCAATAGATTTTGGATATTGCTGAATATGTTCTACAACCCCTTGCGTGATGTTTTTTATATATCCCTCTACTAAGTTAACTTCTATAACATCACTATTTTGCGTTATATCAGGAATAACTTTAGCTATTATAACAGGTAGCCCAATATTAATTGAATTTCTATAGAATATATGTGCAAAGCTTTTTGCAATAACTGCACCTATTCCAACTATTTTTAAAAGTCTAGGTGCATGTTCTCTACTTGAACCTTTTCCAAAATTCTTTCCAGCAACTATTATATCCCCTGGTCTAACCATTTTATAGAACCCTGGTATGACTTCTTCAAAAACATGGATAAGCATTCTATTAATATCATTTATAGCCTCAAACTTATATTTACCTGATATTATATGATCTGTACTTATATTATCGCCTAGCTTCCAACATCTACCTTGTCTAATCATAGTTTAACACCTAAGAAAGATATCTTCTTGGATCTGTTATCCTGCCTTCTATTGCAGAAGCTGCTGCTGTAGCTGGTGATGCTAGATATATCTTGCTTTCTTTATGTCCCATTCTACCTGGAAAGTTTCTATTAGTTGTAGAAATAGCTACCTCCCCCTCAGCTAATAAACCCATATGAGCGCCAACACATGGTCCACATGTTGGTGGAGCTATAATACATCCAGATTCAATAAGTATATCTATATATCCTTTTCTAAGAGCTTCCATATAGACTTTTCTAGAAGCTGGTGCAACAATACATCTTATTTTTTTATTTACTTTTCTACCCTTTAAAACTCTTGCCACTACCTCAATATCTTCTAATCTACCATTTGTACAAGAGCCTATAAAGACTTGGTCGATCTCAATACCTTCAACTTCATCAACACTTCTAACATTATCAACATCAGGTGGTGTTGAGACCATGGGTTCAAGCTTTGAAACCTCAACAACTGTTTCATCAACATATTCTCCAAGATTTTCCTCATTAACTTTTCTAAATATATCATATCCCTTCTCTTTCAACCAATTTATTGCAACCCCATCGACTGGAATTATAGCAGATTCAGCACTCATTTCAGTACACATATTTGTTATAACCATTCTCGCATCTATACTTAGAGATCTAAGTGTATCTCCATGAAATTCAACAGCTTTACTGATCATTCCATCAGTCTTAAAATCTCCTATAATACTTAATATTATATCCTTACTATAGACTCCTTTAGGCAATGCACCAGTTAATATGATTTTCATAGTCTCTGGAATTCTTAACCAAAGTTCTCCATATATCATGGCAATAGCAGCATCAGTGCTACCCACACCTGTAGCATAAACCCCTATGGCCCCTATCGTTGGTGTATGACTATCAGCTCCTATAGCAATCATACCTGGTCTAGCTATACCATCTTCAACAACAACTTGATGACTTATACCATATCCAACATCAAATAAATTTACACCATATTTTCTAGCAAAAAATCTCATTTTTCTATGAACAGATGCTGCAGCTATGTGAGGTGCTGGGGCTGAATGATCTATAAAGAAATAACTTCTATCTGCTGCTACAAGTTTTTTAATATTTAATTCATTTTCAATAACATCTATAACAAGAGGTGCTGTACCGTCTTGAGCATAAATTACATCTATCTTAGCTACAACTATTTCCCCTGGCGTTACATCCTTTTCTAATATGTGGGATGCAATTCTATCTATGAGACCCATTTGCTTTCATCCACCAAGTTAGGTTAGATGTAAAAATAAAATGAATAATATTTATTGTTTTCTCTACCACTATAATCTTTTTGTTCTATCTACCTCAGGAAAATACTTTTTCGCAATTAAAAACATTTCATCATCTGATAAAGGCTCTGTTCTATTGCTTCTATTATAAAGCTCTACAATATCATTATATATATAGTTTATTCTTTGATCATCCTTGTTTAGATGATTTAACCCTAGATAGTTTCTAAGCCATAGTAATATAGCTGATCTACCCGAATATGGTGTTATAGCTACACCATATGGTATTCCCAATACCTTTATAGGGTCGAACGGTAGATAAACTTCAGGATTTTTAAGAAGTCCATCTGCATGTATACCAGCTTTTGTTCGAAAAGCATTCCTACCAATAACTGGATAATGCTCTATAAGCTTATGACCCATATGCTCAAATAAATCCACGATTCTAGGTAATGCTTTTAAATTAATGTCACCTTGTCCTTTTAATCCAGCATAGTGTATAGCCATAACTTCAAGTGGACAGTTTCCTGCTCTTTCACCAATACCTAAAAGCGTACAATTAGATGCTGCAGCACCATATATCCATGCAGATAAATGATTTGCTATAACAAGTCCAAAGTCGTTATGTCCATGAAATTCTATGTATTCTTGTGGTATATTTGTAGCTCTTCTTATACTTTGTATTATTATTGGAATTCCTCTAGGCAGCGGTACCTCTGGAAATGGAAGACCTAGACCAAGGGTATCTGGCAACTTTATCTTTATTGGGACTTTATATTTTTCATTTAGCATAAGAAGTCTTTTTATAAATGGTATTACAGCACCATTTATATCAGCTCTAGTTATATCCTCTAATGAGCATCTGATTGTTATACCATGGTTTAAAGCTTTTTCAGCGACCTCAAGATATTTCTTAAAAACTTCTTCACGTGTAGCATTGAATTTGTATTTAATGTGATAATCTGATATAGACATAAGTACAACTGCTTCATCTATTTTAGAATCTATAACTAGTTGAAGATCTGATAATGTGGCTCTTATCCATCCTATAACCTTGGGATATCTATATCCATAGCTTAGAAGCCTTTTAACAACCTCTCTATCTTTTTCAGTATAGAGAAAAACTTCTGTACTGTCGATAGCTCCTCTACCACCTATATCGGCTAAAAGCTCATATATTTTTTCACATTCTTCAATAGTAAATACCCTCCAGCCTTGTTGACCATCTCTAAGAGTTGTATCAGTTAAATATATCTTGCTTAGATTCTCAGATAAATCTGAAGAAACTATAAACCGTGGAACATCTGTAAATGGATATATGTCTCTATAGTATACCTCACTATTGTCTCTATCTATCTCCATACTATAGCACCACTTATGTTTATAGTTTCTAGATCTACTGTACAGACTTTAAATAAATATCTAACCATGAAATAGTGCGGATTCTAGGAAAACTCTANATAAAAATCTGTATAGTTTATAGCATAAGATATGTAGATATAGTACTAGTTAAAACAGGGTTTTTCTCTATATACCTGTTAACACTTATTTAAATTGTATTTATCAGCTAGATTTATATACCTAAATCCTAGTAAAAGCTTTTCTAGCCTGGTGGTAGATCTTTGTCGGAATGCAATCTGTACTTATAATTGATAGAGTTTCAGAGAAATTCTTAGAGGGTCTAGCAAGTAAGGGTTTTAATATTGATTATAGACCTGGGTTAGATAAAAAAGAAGTTTTAGAGGTTATAGGTAATTACAATATTTTGGTGTTTAGAGGTAGACTCAAAATTGATAGAGAGATAATAACAGCTGGTGAAAAGCTTAAAGTATTGGCTAGATATGGCATTGGGCTAGATAATGTTGATGTTGACTATGCTGTTAAAAGAGGCATAGCTGTTGTAAATGCGCCAAATGCTTCTTGTGTAAGTGTAGCTGAGCTGACAATAGGTTTTATAATAATGCTTTTTAGAAATCTCTATGAATATATAAACTTGGTTAAATTAGGTAAGTGGCCAAAGGGTATGTTTATCGGAAGTGAACTCTATGGCAAGAAAATAGGCGTTATAGGTTTTGGAAGAATTGGTAGTAGGGTTGCAAGATATGCAAAAGCATTTAAAATGGATGTTCTTGTATATGATTTAAGAGATGTCTCTAGAGATGTTGAGGAGATAGGTGGTAGGCAAATAGATTTATATGAGCTTTTAAAGCAAAGCGATGTAATAACACTGCATGTGCCCTTAACACCACTTACATATCATATGATTGACGATGATGAGCTATCACTTATTAGGGATGGAGCTATACTTATTAACACAAGTAGAGGTGAAGTTATTAATACAAGAGCTCTTATAAGACATATAGATAGATTAGGTGGAGTTGCTCTTGATGTTCTTGAACAAGAGCCTCCGAGGGATGAGTTATTTAGAAGACTTATAGCTCATCCTAAAGTTATTGTAACTCCGCATATAGGTGCTGAGACTAGAGAATCTATGGATAGAATAGCAGAAGAGCTTTTAAATAATATACTTGATGCAGTGAAATGGCTATGAAGTATCTAACACCAGGACCTGTCCAACTACCTGAAATAGTTAATAAAGTCTATTGCTAGGCAGCCACAGTTCCATAGAACGGATGAGTTTAAAGAATTATTTAAAAATGTGATAGATAAACTATCTAGAATAGCATATGGAACACCTATTATAGCTCCTGGTACTGGAACTTTTGCAGTTGATATGACTGGTGTATAATTATGTTAATCCTAATGAAAATGTCGTTGTGCCAATATATGGTGAATTTAGTGAAAGATTAGCAGAGTCTCTAGAGAGTAGAGGTGCTGTTGTACATAGAATTAAATGGGATATTAGAAGCGTTCCACCATATGATGTTGTTGAGGATTTCTGTAAAAAAATAGGTAATGTGAAAGCCATTGCTGTAGTACATAATGAAACCAGTACAGGTGTGACAAATAGATACGTTGAGAAAATTCAAGATGTTGCTAATAATATAGGAGCTGTGTTATTAGTTGATAGTGTATCGGCATTACCTGCTGAACCAATAAAGAGAAGAGTTGATGTTATTGCAACAGCATCTCAAAAAGCATTTCTAGCACCACCTGGTGCTGCAATACTATTTATATCTAAAGAGCCTAGAGCCTATAGCTTTATTCCTCCATCAATGAATATACAGAAGTATCTTAAAATGGTTCTAAGAAATGAAACACCATATACACCACCAATAAATGTTATATATGGTCTTGATGCCTCGCTTAGCTATATACTTGAGATAGGCATTGATAGATATCATGAGATTCATAGAGAAAGAGCTGAGTTTCTATATAATTCAATAAAACTTGAACCTATCCCTAGAAAACAATTCAGAAGCTATACAGTAACAGCGTTCTATACAGATAAGCCNAGAGAGATTATCTTAGAGCTAAAGAAATGTGGCTATGTAATAGCTGGTGGNATGGGTGAGGTTANNGACAAGTCAATAAGAATAGGCGTTATGGGGAGCATTACATTAGATGATTTAAGTAAAGTAGTAGAGGTTGTTAATAGAGTTGTGGATAGATAAAGATCTTTGTATACTTTGTCTAATATACTCAAGATCAAAAGACTTAGTAACATTTAATAAAGGTGCTGAAATACCAAAACTACTTAGGTATATCGCTGAGATAATTGAACATGAAAATAGCAGAACAGAAGTATTTACAAAAACATATAACCATATAAAATTATTATTGAACTCACCAGATCCATATACATACACAAAGAGGAGGTTAACTGAAGTTGGAAAGAGAGTGGCTACTATAGTCAGAAAATATTTAGATGAAAAGAATTGGGATATACACGAGGCATTGAAAATCTCCGCAGCTGCAAATATCATAGACACATCTGTTATTGGCTATGAACCTAAAAACCTAGAAGAGGCTATATGGGATAAGCCAGCAATAGATGAATATAACTATATAGAGATTCCAAAAAATAAAAAAATATTTATTGTATTGGATAACTCTGGCGAAGCAGAAATAGATCTTATATTAGCAGAAACACTTATGAAAAAAGGCTATAATATAGCTATAGCTGTTAGAAAAGAAGCTTATGAAATAGATGTAACAATAGATGATATAAAAGATGCTATTCTTAATCAAAATATAGAAATTATAGCAACACCTAGAAACATTTCACCAGTAGCTTATTTAAAAAATGGCTTTGCTATAGTAAAAGGAATAGCAAACCTGGAGACATATACAGAAATAGAACAAGAAACTATAGAAACACTACACCTCTTTAGAGCAAAATGCGAGGTTCTTGCAAAAATATTTAACGTATCTAAGAATAGCCCATTAATCATAACCGGTAAAACTATAAAACAAAAATATATGAATAGAAGCTATAAATAAAAAATGAAATTTGTTTGAATAAAATTGTTTTGTTTTTGTTTTATTTTCTTTTTATGAACCATNCTATTGCNAATCCTATTATTANCAATACTATTGCTAGTATTGTTGTTGTTGTCCAGTCTGTAACAGTCTCTGTTGCTGTAACTGTTTCAAACATTGTTGTTGTA
>Ga0065719_106650_pt1 | contig 21524 bp, 24 predicted proteins | sample GBSCel85sediment_FD_59106 | JGI IMG/M metagenome (GOLD analysis project Ga0065719, IMG submission 59106) | Hot spring sediment microbial communities from Great Boiling Spring, Nevada - Cellulolytic enrichment CS 85C v3 (version 3) | ecosystem: Environmental > Aquatic > Thermal springs > Hot... | reverse complement strand
AAGGCAATTCTTGAGTATAGGGGCTACGATATAAGGGATCTGGTTGAGCACTCCTGCTACGAAGAAGTTGCCTATCTTCTTCTCTACGGTGAGCTTCCGAAAAAATACGAGCTTCAGGACTTCAAAATAGAGCTTGCCGAAAGAAGAGAAGTCCCTCCGCAGATAATAGGCTTATTGACACATTTGCCACAATACACGCATCCCATGGTAGTTCTGAGAACATCCATAAGCTATCTGGGTTCGCTGGACAAGCTGAAAGACGTCAAAACGAGGGAGGAAAATTTAGAAAAATCCAAGAATTTGATCGCAAAGATTCCAACGATAATAGCCTATTACCACAGGATAAGAATGGGTCAGAATCTCATCCCGCCTACATTAGAGCTGAGCCATGCGGCGAACTTTCTCTACATGATGCACGGTCATGAGCCTTCAAAGATAGCTGAAAAAGCCTTAGATGTCGATTTAATCCTCCATGCTGAGCACGAGCTAAATGCATCGACATTTGCGGCAAGAATTGCCGCATCCACTTTGGCTGACATGTATGCATGCGTGGTTGCAGCTACTGGAACTCTCATGGGGCCATTGCACGGCGGTGCCGCTCAGGAAGTGATGAAGATGCTCAGAGAAGTTGCAACGCCGAGAAGAGCTGAAGAATACGTTAGAAAGAAGCTGGAGAGAGGAGAAAAACTGATGGGATTCGGTCACAGAGTATACAAGAACGTAATGGATCCTAGAGCTGAAATTCTGAGAAATCTGGCAAGAGAATTGGCAAAAGTTGGAAATCCCCTGTGGTTTGAAATAAGCGAAGCAATCGCAGAAAGCGCTTACAGATACAAGAAGCTTCTTCCAAACGTCGATTTCTATTCTGCGAGCATTTATGCAAATCTAGGCATTCCGGATGATCTGTTCATCAACATGTTCGCAATGGGACGAATTGCGGGCTGGCTGGCTCATATAATAGAGCAATACGAAACGAACAGGCTTATTAGGCCTAGGGCAAAATACGTTGGAGAGGTTGAGAAAAAGTATATACCAATAGAGCATAGATAAAAATATTTTTATTAATATTTGAAATAGCTGGCAAAGCTTAAATAGCTTTTCGAAGAAGATTAATTGGTGGGCTAGGCCGGGGGGTTCGGCGTCCCCCTGTAACCCGAAACCGTCGAGATGCGGGGGCCGAAGCCGAGGGAAGGTCTGTCTGCCCGCAGAGGTGTTTCGGCAGGCTTCGTAGAGTCCTCGTCCTGAAGGACCGACGGTTACTGCGTGCTCTCCGGAGGGAGGGTTCGCAGTATTTATCGGGGGCATCGGCTGAGGCCCGGAAGGGAGCAAGCCCACCCCGAACGCTCGGTGCTTTCAGGGTTGCGGGGAGGAGAAGTCTGCTGAAAAAAACCCTGCGGAGCAGACAGATCGACCCGAGGCGTGCCCACCAATCATCGGTATTTTTCCTCTTGCCAGCGATGCTAGGATGCCAACTAAGCATAGAATTGCGGAAATCGTGAACGCAGATTTCATTGCAATCATGAATTCTGGTATGTTTTCGCTTATCCTAGCATTTCCAATTGTTAGTGCGAATATCACGATCACGATGCCCATGCTCATTGCCTGCCCTATGACCCTCATAGTTGCCAGCGTTGCGGAAGCTACGCCATAGTGTCTTTTCTCAACTGAACTCATTACAGCGTTTGTGTTGGGAGATGCGAAGAGACCAAAGCCAGCCCCTATCAGGAAAAGGTAAAGCAGAACGAACTCTATTGAAGTTTTGGGATCAATGGTTGAGAAAAGGAAAAGGGAAATTGAGTTCAGAGCCATTCCAGCTGAAGCGACTATTCTTGGCTCTATTTTGTCTGAAATCAGGCCAGAAATTGGCGAAAGCATTGCCATAACGACTGGCTGCAGCAGCAATATCGTTCCCGCTTCCTGCGGACTTAGAAGTTTGACGAACTGCAGATATAGGCTTAGCAGAAATGCGACTGCAAATGTTGCAGAGTAGTTGAGAAGTGCTGCCAAGTTGGACATGGCAAATACCAGATTTTTCCTGAAAAGCTCGATGTTCAGAACTGGATTGGGGTTTCTGCTTTCAAAGTATGCGAAAAAGGTCATGAGCAGAAAGCTAGCTAAAATCAGGATTAATCCCATTTTTTCGAGAATCATCGAAAAACCAAGGATCAGCGTTAGGATTGATGCAGAAAAGAGAAAAGAGCCAAAAATATCGAATTTCTCCTTTCTCTTCTCCTCTTCTTCAATTTTAAGAGCCAGAAATATCGGAATCAGTGCGATGAAAATCGGAATTGCAAAGATGGAGCGCCAGCCTAAATACTGGGTCGCCACCCCCCCAATGAACGGGCCAAGGGAGAGGCCTGTGTAGACTGCTGATGTGTTTATTCCAAGAACTTTTCCCCTTTCTTGTGGTGGAAAGGCAGAAGTGAGTATTGCAATTGCCGTTCCAGCTATCATAGAAGCTCCTATTCCTTGTAAAAATCTAAAAAAGACGAGCATCAATCCTGAAGTGGAAATGGAACATAGAAGCGAGGAAATCGAAAAAATGATAAGCCCAAGGGTGAAGATTGTCTTTCTTCCCTTTATGTCTCCCAGTTTTCCCATTGGAATCAAGAAAATCGCACTGGAAAGCAAAAAGGCTGTTGAAATCCAGGCTATGAAAATTGCATCGAGTTCGAAGTCTTTTTCAATCATTGGAATTGCCACGTTGACAGCTGAAGCCATGAATGGCGTAAGAAATGATGCGATGGTCGAAGAGATCAGCACAAGCTTTCTGTCCATGAAAATTCGATAACTCTTTCTTTTTAAATTTTATGGAATTGGCGGCTTGCCGACGATCTTTCATCGTGGGCAAACGCCCTCTCCGATCGCAACGGCAATTAAAGTTATCCTTCAATATTAAAACCTTTCGATCATTCAAGTGGGGAAACCCTTAGCGAATACCTTCCAACCCTTGCCAAAAAGTCTGGAAAATCTCCCTTTTCAAGAATATGCCTTTTGAAATGTTTTGGCATCCCTCCATTCATCATATCTGCAACGTTCATTCCGTAGACGCTTTCGAAGGCAACTATCGGTGTCGTCATCCTTGCGTTCACCTCTATGACATAAGCTTGATCCGCATATACAACATCGACTCCAACATAACCATTTAGGCCTTTTATCGCTTCTGCTGCATCAATTGCCGAACTGCAAACTTCCAATATTGCTTTTTCATTCACCCTCGCAGGAACGACTGCTCCTTTATATCTGAAGTTCTCGATTATCTGCTCGTTAACGCTCACGACTCTTATGTCCTCATCAAGGATCAAACTCACGCTCAGGTTCATCCCCTTTATGTATTCCTGGGCTATGTAGCCCTTTGGAACCGATTTTGAAAAGTGGATCCCCTCTCCTCCGCAGGAAATCCTTGGTTTGACTATGAAATCCCCCTTAAGCTCTTTTTTGGACGTTTCGGGCATAAGAACTTTGTTCTTCAGTTTTTTATACAGCTTCCACTTATCAGAAGTTATCTCTATTGCCCTACTTGAAGATCCGAGATTTTTGCAGTATTTTTCGGCCCTTTTTGTCAATTTGAGCAGAAGAAGATCGTCTTCTGGGGCAACTATTAAAAAAGCATCACACTTCTCCAGCCATTTCTCCATATCCTCGATCTTTCCCTCCGGCAATCCCAGCTCATCGCAAAAGATTTGCCTTACAAAGGAAACAACATTGTAATATTTCGAGAAGCCCTTGAAAAGGGCTTTGAACATGGCAAGACCTTCTACAGCTATTTGCTCAGGAACTTCATCTCCGCAGGTTGCAAATTCGAAAAGAAAGAGATTCATACTTCTATTATTTTTTCGTCTTCTTCGCTCTCTTCTTCATTCAGAACTATTGCTATGTCTGCGGAGTTTTTAAGAGCAGTTGAAAATCCCGGCTCTGCACCAACGATTATTGTCTCCTTTCCCATTTCCATGGCCTTCATGAGAACGGCTTTGAAGTCGGCATCTCTTGTTACCAAGGCGAGAACGTCTATGGCATCGTTGTATATCAATTCCATCGCTTCAACAGCCATTCTAACGTCGACATCGCCTGAAGTAATTATTGGTTCAAATCCCTGATTCTCTATTGCCTCAACGAGCTTATCTGTTGCATACTGATTCAGAAAAACCTTTGCTATCTTTATATCTCCGTATTCTGCGAGAATTTCCCTTATTTCCTTCAGGTTTGTGTTAAACTCCTTTCTTAACATGTTTGGGCCGTCAACTAGGACGCCTATTCTTTTTCTTTGCGTCGACTTCTTTCTGAGCAACTCTTTTATCTTTTGAATTTTTGAACTCTTCATTTGCTCTAATTTACTTATAAGCTTTAAAAATTTTTTGATGAATCAAATATATAATAAATATTTTAAATTTTATGATGCCTAAAACTCGTTGTTTTAGATAAATTTCTGAATGCAAAAAAATTTATATACTCATTAGTATATCTGATATCTATCTGAGGTGGTAATATGGTTCAGGAGCTATCCGAGGTGGATGAAAGGGTAGTGAATCTGCTAACGGAGGCAGGATTAAACAGGAATATTTCGAGAGTGGTCGTATTTCTTTCAAAGGTAGGAGAGGCTGTTTCTAGAGACATCGAAAGGGCTGCGAATCTGAGACAACCTGAAGTCAGCCTTGCGATGAAGGAGCTGAAGGAGTGGGGATGGGTTAAGGAGAGAGAACTGAAGAAGAAGAGCAAAGGAAGACCTCTGAAGAGCTACAAGATGGTCAAGGACTTGAAAGAAATAGTTATGGAGCTAGTCCAGAAGAAGAGGGAAGAGATAAGGAAAATAGAAAAAGATTTGGAAGAGCTTGAATCCTTGGTGAAATGATACTTGAAACGGCTGTAGGAAACAACTTCGTAAGGCTTCACGTTGCAAGGGCTATACTGATCTGTCATGGATTTCCGTATGAAAAAGGTTCCGTGATCGAGAAAAGCTACAGCGATCTAGCGGATCTCTTTTCAAGATTCATGCCAACAGCTATCTTTGACTTTTCAGGCTGCGGAAACAGCAGAGGATTTTTCAGCTTCTATGCATGGGTAAAGGATTTGAAAAGGATTGCAGAGAAGTTCGAGAAGGTTAGCATCTTAGGCTACAGCATGGGCGGTCTTGTTGCACTCAGAGCATCTCTGGAACTGGACAATCTGGAAAGGCTTGTCCTAGTTTCCACGCCATTGCCGGAGATATTCAGCGAGGAAAGGCTCAAATCGATGCACGAGCATGCCACGAAGATAATGAGAATCCGAGGATTTGATGAATTCAGAGAAGAAATGATGGAGCTGAAAAAGGAGGGAATTTTGGACAGAATTGGTAAAATAGATTCGCAAAAGCTTGTTGTTCATGGAACAAAAGATGAAATCGTGCCGTTTGAATGCGGGGAAAGGATCTACAAAGCTCTAAATGAGCCGAAGAGCTTTTTAAGGGTTATAAATGGTGACCATTTCCTCAGAAGGAACGAAAATGTCATAAAAAAAGTTTTGGAATGGTTTAATGGAAACATAAAGGGAGAAGTAGATATCATGGCCTGATGTTTTCCAAAATACCGAGAATTTCCTTTTTAACGCTCTCTATGTCTTTTGTTCCGTCAACATCGAAAAGAATGCCCTTCTTTCTGTAGTATTCTATCAGAGGTTCGGTATTCTTCTTGTAAACTCTGTATCTTTCCCTTACCGTCTCCTCTTTGTCATCTTCCCTTTGATAAAGCTCTCCTCCGCATTTGTCGCATATTCCTTCCTTCTTTGGCGGATTGTAGATCAGATGGTATATAGCACCGCAGTTCCTGCAAGTTCTTCTGTAAACGATTCTTCTGACAACTTCTTCTTCAGGAACGTTCACGTTTATCACAGCATCGATTTTCCTGCCCATCTCGCTCATGATCTTGTCCAGAGCTTCCGCCTGTGCAAGAGTTCTTGGAAAGCCATCGAGTATGAATCCCTTCTCGCAATCCTTCTGGCTCAGCCTTTCTTTTACTATGCCTATTACGATTTCATCGGGCACGAGCTTTCCCTGAGCCATGTATTCCCTTGCCTTTTTTCCCAGTTCAGTCCCTTTTGCAACAGCTTCTCTCAGCATGTCTCCTGTTGAAATCTGAGGAATTCCGTATTTTTCCATTATTATCTTAGCCTGCGTCCCCTTTCCAGCTCCGGGGGCTCCGAGCAGAATCAGGTTCATAGATAACCTTACATTTCATTCTTAAAAAATTTTTTATTTTTTACATGCCCCCGCCGGGAGTCGAACCCGGGTCTAGGAGTCCGCAGCCCCTAAGGATATCCGCTACCCCACGGGGGCTAAGGATCTTAAGTTTGGAGATAAATAATTTTTCTCAGACAAGTTTTTTTACCATTCTGATCCACTTTCCAACTTTTTCTGCCATTTCGAAACCTTTTTTTGAATAGAAAATCTTCGCAACATCGTTTTTCTCTCCGACCCATAGTTCTGCTGTATCCATTCCTTTTTCTAGGGCATATTTTAAAGCCATTTCAAGAAGCTTTGAACCTATTCCCATCCTTCTGAAATCTCTTAGAACGAAGATCTCATGAATTTCTCCAACCTTTTTTAATTCAAAAATGCTGAACCAATTTGTATCGCAAGCAACAAAGCCGACAGCTTCTTTTTTTACCTCTGCAACCATGAATCCATCCGGATCTCTCTTAAAAAGCCAGTTGAAGTAGTTTCTTATCTCCCTTCTTGTTCTATACGCATAATCTTCGAGGCCTTTGTAGCTTTCAATGTAAGCATTTACAAAGCTCCAAATATCTTCTTTTACGACTTTTCTTATTTCCACAGAGAAAATTTTAAATCTCTGCTTTTAAACTCTCTCAAATGTTGCTGAAAAAGCTGGCCGAAATTGAGTCACCAAGCGGTAAGGAAAAGGAGCTGAAGGAATTCGTAAGGAATTATCTTGAGGAACATGGCTATGCGGTGGTAGAAAACGAGCTCTTTCTTCTTGCAAACAGAAAGAGCGATCTTCTGGTTTCAACTCATCTAGATACTGTAAAAACAAAGGCAAAATTCAGAATTGAAGGAAATTATGCCTTTGGAACCGGAGTTGCAGATGCTAAGGCAAGCTTGGCTGCAATACTGGAAGCTGCGAGAAAAGGAGTAGATTATTCCCTTGCATTTTTCTGCGAAGAAGAAGAAACGGGAAGAGGGTCAAAAGCATTTCTCGATTACTGGGATGGAAAATACGCAATAGTCATGGAGCCCACGAACTTGAAAATAGCTTCAAAGCATCTAGGATGCATAGAAGCCGATCTCGTCTTCAGGGGCATTCCCTGTCATGCCTCAATGCCAGAATTTGGAGTAAATGCTATAGAAAAAGCCCTGCTTGCCTATCTCAATCTTTCGAAAAAGTTTAAGGTGAGCATTCTCAGAATCGATGGGGGAAGCTATGAATACGTTATTCCGGATAAATGCTCTGCCAGATTCGACTTTTTGCTTGAGCCCGGAGAGCTTCAGATTGCAATGGAGGAGCTGAAGAATCTTGATGCAGAGATAAACATAATAGAAGCAGTAGATGGATTCTATAGTAAAAAATCTGCTGAAATTCTTGCAAGAGCAATGGAGCTTTCAGGAATTACTCCTGAATACACTACTATGCCTTCTTGGACAGATGCATGCAATCTTGCGAAGAAGTTCGACGTAGTCGTCTGGGGGCCAGGGGAGCTGAGATATTGCCATACTGAATGGGAAAAGATTGACTTGAAACAGATAGAAACCGCCGTGAAGGTTTTGCAAAGACTGAACGATGTTCTTCAGTAAATTCCAAAGTTTAAATCTCCGTCCTGGAAGTAGTTCTTGTTAAGCCTCAGAGCTATTTCAGCTTTCATTAGCTCTCTTCCGAGGTAGGCAGCGTGGTCCAATCTTGAAACTAGATTCAACCTTAAAACTGTGTCTATTATCTCCTTGGCCTTTTTTCCTGCAATTGTAGCTTTTTCATGCTTGCAGAAGATCATTCCATCCGCTATGAATATTATGAAATCACCCAGCGGATCCCTTTGAAAGCTTCTGCTCTCTTCTGCGATTATGAAATTCGAAACTCTTTCAGCCTTGTGTCTGATCTTTTCCTTCACAACAAGCAAGCTAATTCCTACATCCTTTGGCGGGGAATTTCTTATCTTTGCAAACTTTGCCAAGTAAGAAGCAATTTTCAGCTCCTTGACACTTCCAAAAGTTTTTTCGCTTGCTTCTGTTGTGAAGATCAAATTGCAGCCTATTTCTTCAGCCATAAAAGCCAGAAGCGCATTCATTCCAATGCTGTCCGCATCGCTTAGCTCTGTTACATTTCCAGCTCCGAATAAAAGCGGTGTCGTTTGATCCAGCTTTCTGAAATTCAGATATCTTTCCAGAGATCTTGCAACGTTCAGAGGAGGATCAAGGATTGGATCCGCTATCACTTTATCTGTCTTTTTTCTGGCAATGTCAAGAAGTCTGAAAAGCCTTTCAAGATCTCTTTCGGCAACAACTATTGCCTGGTCTTCAATCAGTTCGAGAATTTCAGTGTTTGAGCTAGAAAGGCTCATTATCATGTCAACTCCATGTTTTACGGCTATTTCTATGGCTTTTTTGCTGAAAGAATCCAGGCTTATTGGTTTCTTCGACTCATCGACCGCAATCTTTATGATTTTGCTCAGCTCGTCGCTTTCGAATTCCATGGGGACTCCTATGTCTATTATGTCTGCGTTTGCTGAAAAATAATCTATTTTCTCCCTCAAATCCTCCAGCCTAGGTCTGGCAATCTCTGCAACTATCTTCATTCTGCTGTTTCCACCAATTGGGACATCTCTGATCTTGAAAATGGCTGTTTTTTCTAGCTTTTCGACTTCTTCAAAAACTTCTTCAGCTTTAATCTTTTCTATTAGCCTGCATGCCGGAATTTTGTGAGAGAATTCCAAATTTTCCGCAAGAGGTAGAATTCTTTTCAAATCTGCAGCATGTATTGGGCCAAGTCTAACTTTAACCCCCTTTTTCCTTTCAAAACTTTCCCAGTCGCAATCCTTTGTTAGTCCAGGAACTAAAACGAGATCGTAATTGGAAAAGTCCAGTTCTTCAATATCTTTAGGAGTTATGAAAGCTGCAACGTCTATATCGCATACATGGACTTCAGCATTTGGAGCATTTTCTTTTACCATTTTTTCTGCAAGCTTTCCCGTTACGAGTAGAATCCTCATCTCATTATTGGCCCAACATCTGGATAGCCCTGTCTCTGGCCAGTTCCTGCCAGTTTCTGCAACCTCTTCGGATTTAAAAGCAAATCTACTGCATTTCTAACGTGCTCTCTAACTCTGTTTTCCGCAATGCTCAGAAGCTCTTTTTCATTTTCTGCCTCATCCTCGTGAACTGTAACATCGATCACGTGCTTGCCTGTTAAAATCTGGACAGTTATAAGCCCGATGCTCATCGCAAGATAGCTGACAAGGTCTTTTTGGGTTTTCCCAACCCATCCTAGGGTTATTACTATTTCACAGCCATCATCTAAAAGTTTTTTTGCTGCTACTGGCAAATCCTTAATTCCTGGAACCGTGTATCGGACATATTTGAGTCCAGAGATCTTTCTGAGCTCATCTATTGCAATTTTACCCATGTCCACTCTTGAAAAAGTCGTATCCGCAATTCCAACCTTCATTCAATCCCCCAGAACCTTCATCGCGGCTTCCAAAGCTGAGATTTCAATTCCCTTCTTTCTCATCACATCCTCTATTGCGGCAAGTGTGGAGATGACTTCGAATTTCCCTATGTTGCCCATGGTTCCTATTCTGAATATCTTGCCCTTAACCCTATCCTGTCCTCCGCTGATTAGAATTCCATATTCTCTTCTTAGCTCATCTCTCAGATCTCTTTCCGTTATTCCGTCTGGGATTAAAATTGCTGTTACTGTATTCGAGTATGTGGATTTTCCATCAACCTGCGGGAAAAGCTTCAAACCAGCTTCTTTTGCCCACTCTCTGACAGCTTCGCTCATCTTTCTGTGCCTCTTTATTCTTTTCTCAAGTCCTTCTTCCCTTATGATCTTCAGAGCCTCTTCGAGCGCAAAGAAGAGAGGTATTGCAGGAGTATAAGGAGTCTGGAGCTCGACAAACTTTTTTCTGTAAGCTTTTAGATCCAAGTAATACGGACACTTTGGATTATAGAATTCCCAGGCTTTTTCATTCACAGCAACTATTGCAAGCCCTGGAGGAGCGCCAAGGCACTTCTGGCTTCCAACTACAGCTACATCTATGCCCCATTCGTCCATCTTAACGTAATCTCCTCCAGCAGAAGTTATTGCGTCCATTATCGTTAGGGCATCGTATTTCTTTGCAATCTTCGCTATTTCTTCTGCTGGATTGAGCATTCCAGTGGAGGTTTCATTGTGAACAAATGCAACTGCTTTTGCCCCCTTTTCCAATGCCTCCTTTAGCTTTTCAAGATCTATCGGCCTTCCCCATTCAAATGTAAGCCTTTCAACCTCAGCATATCTTTCCGCAATTTCTCCAAGTCTTTCACCAAATTTTCCATTTTCTAGAGTGACAAATTTTCCTATCTTGCTGAATGAAGCAATTGCGGCCTCAATTCCTGCTGTTCCTGAGCCAGAAATGAAAAAGATTTCTCCCTTTGTTTCAAAAACTTCTTTCATGACTTCTGCGCAGAACTTCATTATGGCTCCGAATTCAGCTGAACGATGCCCTATCATCTGCCTGCACATCGCCCTTATAATCCTTTCATGCACTTGAACAGGGCCGGGAATCATCAGGAGCATCATTTCACCCCGTACTTTTCGAGAATTCTCTCTATTATTTTGTGCGAACTGCAAAGCTCGCAATCCTCTTTCACATTTATCCTCACAACCTCACAGTCTATGTTTCGCTTTTTAAGCTCTTCTCTTAACCAGTCTTCATTGAAGTGCTGGTCGTAGCCAAGAACGATTACGTCAGGCTTTAGTTCCATTATTGGCCTGAATATGTCATCTTCATCTCCTAAAATTGCTCTGTCAACGAACTTTATTGCTTCAACCACTCTTCTTCTCTGCTCTTCCGGAATAACGGGTTTTGGCTTATGCCTGACATTCTTTTCCCTTGCAACGATCACTATGAGTTCATCTCCTAGCTTTTTTGCCTCCTCCAAGAACCTTATATGCCCAGGATGTATGATGTCAAATGTTCCTGTTGCCACGACTCGTCTCATCTCTCTTAATCTTCTGCCATTGCATAAACGTTTTTCGCGAACTTTTTATCCCGAAAGCACTATCTAGAACTGCGATGATGAAAGGACCCCTCTGAAACGTGATGATGGTTTTGAGTTCTGAGCAAATTTTTTAAATTTCCCCGCGATTTTTTTGCAATGGTAAGGGATCGGGGCTTTAAATCGCTTGAATCGGTTGAATCTGCTGTTGAAAAGATGATGAAAAGGCTTAAGCCTCTTGGAACTGAAATCGTTACGATCTACAGATGCTTTGGCAGAGTTTTGGCAAAAGACGTTGTTTCGCAATTGGATGTTCCAGAATTCGATAGAGCTGCAATGGATGGCTATGCTCTGAAAGCTGAGGAAACCTTTGGAGCTTCGCAGACGAATCCTCTGCTTTTTAAACTTGTTGGAAAGGTTGAAACTGGAGAAGTTCCAAAAATAAAGCTTCAAAGCGGAGAAGCGGTTAGAGTATTCACGGGTTCAATAATTCCCGAAGGAGCAAATGCTGTCGTTATGCTCGAACATTCTAAAGAGATGAATGGCTTTGTTCAAATTTTCAAGAGCGTTACACCCTTCAAGAATGTTATAAGGAAAGGAGAAGACGTAAAGAAAGGAGAAGTCATCCTTAGAAGGGGTGAAATTCTTCAGCCTCAGGATTCCGCACTGCTGGCATCCGCTGGCATAAGATCTGTCGAAGTATACAGAAAGCCCAGAGTTGCGGTGGTTTCAACTGGTGACGAGCTTTTGTCAGTCGAAGAAGAAATGGCTCCCGGAAAGATCTACAACTCAAACGCTCCAATGCTCTGCAACGCTCTTGAAGAGCTCGGATTTCCAGCTTTTTATTTGGGAATTGCAAGGGACAAACCGGATGAGATAGAAGAGAAGCTTTTTAAAGCCTTGGAATACGATGCAGTCATATTTACAGGCGGAACATCTGTTGGAAGCAGAGATATTGTCCCAGAGGTAATTTCAAAGCATGGAGAAATAGTTTTCCATGGTGTTGCCATGAAACCAGGAATGCCGACTGCTTTTGGAATCGTTAGAGATAAACCGGTTTTCATGCTTCCCGGAACACCTGCTGCATCCTTCTTATCCTTTTACGTTTTTGTAGCTCCAGCTCTTTTCAGGATGATGAACGTTAGGATCATCGAAAGAAAATGGAGCAGAAAGAGAGGAATTTTGTCATCTCGAATGGCATCGGAAATAGGAATTAGGAGTCTTTTAAGGGTTAACTGGCAGAATGGAAAAATACATCCGCTGAAGTCAGGTTCGGGAATTTTAAGCTCTCTAGTTAAAGCCAATGCCCTTCTTTCGATTCCCGAGGACTTGGAAGGCTATGAAGCTGGAGAAGAAGTTGAAGTTGTTCTTCTTCGTGACTTGACAGAGGTGTTCGAATGAGAAAGGTCTTCAGACATATCTCCACGATTCAGGAAGCATTCGAGGCAATAGAAAGATTCTGCAAATTGGAAAGGGAAGTGGAAGAAGTAGACATTTTGAACGCAACCGGCAGAGTTCTTGCAGAAGATGTCCATGCAATTGCAAGCGTTCCACCGTTCGATAGAGCTACTATGGATGGCTATGCTTTGAAAGCTGAAGATACCTTCGGAGCAGATGAAGACAATCCGGCTAGGTTAAAAATAATTGGAAAAATAGAAGCAGGAGAATGGCCGGAGCTTGAAGTGAAGAGAGGAGAAGCGATGGAAGTTTCAACTGGCTCTGCGATTCCAAGAGGGGCAAATGCCGTTGTGATGGTCGAGTTCACAAGGGAAAGGGATGGATTTGTGGAAGTATTCAAGCCAGTATATCCTGGGGAAAACATTATGTTTGCAGGAAGCGACATAATGGCTGGCGAACTCTTGCTAAGAGCTGGAACTCAGCTGACCCACAGAGAAATAGGTGTTCTTGCAGCATGCGGAGTTAAAAGGGTTAAGGTTTTTAGAAAACCGAAGGTTGCGGTTTTATCTACTGGAAACGAGCTCTTGGAACCCGGAGAAAAAATCAAGCTTGGAAAGATATATGACGTGAACTCCTATGCTCTCTGCTCAGCAATAGAAGAGAATGGAGGAACTCCGATCAGAATTGGAATAGTCAGAGATGATGAAGAAGAGATGAAGATGGCAATTCTTGAAGCTTTGGAAAAAGCCGACATTGTTTTGACAAGCGGAAGCACTTCAGCCGGATTTGGAGACAGAATGTATAGAGTTCTCGAAGACATAGGGAAAGTTGCTGTTCATGGAATTGCTGTAAAGCCGGGAAAGCCGACTATAATAGCTTTCAAGGATGGAAAACCTATCTTTGGCCTTCCGGGATATCCAGTCTCTGCTCTGACGATATTCGAGATCCTTGTAGCTCCTTTGATCAGAAAACTCTCTGGCTTAACTGCGGAAAGGAAAAAAATAGAAGCTAGACTCGCTGCAAAGGTTTTCTCTGAAGCTGGAAGGAGGGAACTTCTGCCAGTTCATCTGGTTCTCGGAAAGGATGGCTATTCTGCTTATCCAGTGACTGGCAGCTACAGCGGAGCAATAACAGCTTTGGCCTTCAGCGATGGAATAGTTGAGATTCCGGAAAACGTCATAATGCTTGAAGAAAACGAAAGAGTGGAAGTGAAGCTTTTCAGCATGATAAGGCCAGCAGACCTTGTTTTCATCGGAAGTCACTGCGTTGGAGTAGATGTCATTCTTAAGTTGAGCAGGATTGGAGCAAAAGTGATAAACGTTGGCTCCATGGGAGGAATCATTGCAGTCAAGAGAGGCGAGGCAGATGTGGCCGGAACTCATCTGCTCGACGAGGATGGAACTTATAACGAAAATATAATAAGAAAGCTTGGAGTAAGAAATGCGGTCTTAGTTAAGGGCTATCTTAGAGAGCAGGGATTCATAGTTGCAAGGGGAAATCCGAAAAAGATAAGGGGATTCGAAGATTTGCTCAGAGAGGATGTCAGGATCATAAACAGGAACAAGGGCTCTGGGACAAGGCTCTTGCTCGACACGAATCTGAGAAGTCTGGCTGAAAAAATTGGCTTGGATTTCTCCGAATTGATAAAAAGAATAAATGGCTATGAAGTTGAAGCGAAAACGCACGATGCTGTCGCTGTAGCTGTTGCAACAGGAAAGGCGGATGTTGGAATTGGAATAAAGAGTGTTGCAAATCTTTACGACCTCGACTTCATTCCTCTGAGAAGCGAGGAATACGATTTTTTAATTCCAAAGGATAGACTGGAAAAGGAATCCGTCAAAATTTTCCTAAGAACTCTTGAAAGCGAGGAATTTGCAAGGAAAATCGAAAAAATAGGCGGATTGAAGGTTTACGAGAGAACCGGGGAAATGATAGAGATATGATTGCAAGGATAAGCGAGATATTCGAGTCTATACAGGGAGAAGGAATCCTTGTCGGAACACTTCAGCTCTTCATACGCTTCTGCGGATGCAATCTGAACTGCATTTACTGCGATACTGTCAAGGATTCGGATTTCTGCAGAGATCATGTCAACAAGAGATTGCTGAGAAATCCCGTGGAAATAGAATACGTGCAAAATTTGATCGATTCCTGTAAGGTGCATTCTGTCAGCTTTACAGGCGGAGAACCGATGCTTCAGGCAGATTTCATAAGATCTCTGAAAAAAAGCAAGCCCTTTTATTTGGAAACAAACATGACTCTGCCAGAGAATGCAAAAAAGCTGAGATTTGTCGACTTCGTTGCTGGCGATTTAAAGGTTAGAGAAGCCGGAATTAAAAAATACGAGGAGATACTGGAAAAGACTTTCAAGTGCTTCAAAATTCTTAGAAATACAAAAAAAAGGATTACTTTTTGCAAGATCGTTTTACCATCGAATTTCGATGAAGAAGAGGTGTTTAATTCCGCAATGCAGATAAAAGACTATGTCAGATGCTTTGTTCTTCAGCCAGTCTTTGGTAGCAATGTTGAGAACATTTTTAAACTGCAGAAGAGGATGATAGAATTCGCAGATGTCAGGTTAATTCCACAGGTTCACAAGTATCTGGGGGTGAAGTAATGAAGTTCGTCGTTGGAGTTAAGGATAGCTTTAGCGCAGCCCATTCGATTCCTGGGCATAAGAAGTGCGGGAAAATCCACGGGCACAACTTTGAAGTAAGCGTTGAAGTCGAAGGAGAACTGAAGAATGGAATGGTAATCGATTTCTTCGAATTGAAGAACTTTTTGAAGGAAATCTTGGAAAAGCTGGATCATTCGATTCTAAACGAGAAGATAGAGAATCCAACTTCTGAGAACATAGCGCTTTACGTTTTCCAAGAGTTGAAGAGCAGGGGACTGAACGTTGTAAGGGTTAAGGTTGCTGAAAATGCGGACAAATGGGCTGAAATAAGGGTTTAAAAAATTTATAGAACAAGCTGATATGACTGGAAGAGCACGTCAGCATTTAGCTTTCCGTGAACGTATGTTTTTCCAGTTGAAAGGTCGTTGACAACTATCTGAGCTGGAGCGAAGAGGTTTGGATCTATCTTGTAGAAGTCATAGTTCGCAGCCTTGAATATCTCGTAGAATGGCTTTCCGTAATCTCTGCTTGTGCAGCTTGGAACGTTCTTGAGAATTTCATCGTATTTCTTCACCGTAAGGTAAACGCTGCCGTAATACATCATGCTGTCGTTTGTTGCACCCATTGCCTTTAGATCGTTCTCAAGGACTGGCGCAATTGGGCATCTTCCAGCTCCGCTTACGATCAACTTTGGATCGTAACCCAGCTCGTTCATCTTGAATATTGCCGTTTCTACTATTCTGCCAGATATCTGAACGCTTCCGACTATCGAATTCGTCGGTGCAACCAATGCATAGACATCTTCTGTGTCCACATCGCACTCCTTAGCTATGAATTCCATGACCTTCTCGTCTGGTAGCTTGTTGGCTTCCAGAGCTATTACAGCAACGTCTGCATCATCCTCGTAGCCTATCCTTTCGTATGTTTTCTTTGGCTTCAAAGCAAGCGCCCTTGCAGGTCCGCTGCCCATTGCGAAGTATTTCTCAACCTTTATCGCCCAGCCAGCTTTCTGGCTTCCAAGGCAAGCTATTGCTGGATGATCCGTGTATTCAGTAATGAAAGCAAATGGGATGTCCCTTATTGTGTCCACGATTATTTCCACGTTCGCAAGACCTCCCATGCATACCTGTGTATACATTATTCCTGCCTCATAGCTTCCCGGCACGTTAACTCCGCAGTCTATAACTGTGGCTTTGTTTTCAAGCTTCTTCGACTGAATTCTCAGCTCCTCCTCATAATCCAGCATTGTTTCAACAATCTCAAGCGCAAGCTCATTTACACTCAGCATTTTATCACCCGAAAAAAGTTTAGCTAGAAGTTTTTATTCTTTTTCTTTTTTATCCAAATTCAAGTTTAGACTTTCAGGCTTTTCCCTAACACCGAGCAAGACCAGATACTCTTTCAGCATCCTCGGAAACTTGGAAGCCTCTACAAAACGCAGACCGAGCTTTTCGCTCCACTTCTTTATTCCAACATCGCTACTAACAACACCGGCTTCAAGCTCTTTTGCCAGTAATAGGACATCTAGATCCGGAGCGCTGTCCAGCAGTCCTTGTCTCATTACAGTCCTGTATTTGTCTCTGAATTTGGATATTAGATTTGCAGTATCCTCTTCAAGCTTTTCCGAAGCTTTTCCAATCGCGGAAGCTTCTAGGATGAAATCTTCAGCCAGCCTTCTTCCACGGTTCATCTTCTGCCTTACGGATATTATGTATTCATAAAAGATCGCAGCCGGAATCTTGACCTCATACCTGTTCGGCGTTTTCTTCACAAGCCAAGTGTCGAGCTTTATGAAAGTGCTCTCGCTGCACTCGCTCTTTTTGAGAAAGGTCACAAGCTCTGAGTAAACGGATGGATATGGTATATAACAGCTTATGTCCAATTTGAGCCTTGCAAGGGCTATGAGATCGAGTATTTCGTTCGCGGACTCGCAGATCGAAGAATATTGCTCTTTTTCCCTTAGGGCGGAATCTGTTATCGCAGTTGTATCCAGAACGAAGCGCTGTCGCATCCATTTTGTTTTTGCATGCAGAAATAAATATCTTTTGTTTAGAGCGAATTTATTAAATAACTTGGCAAGTTATTTTCGTGGAAGCTATAAGAAAACTGCCCACTGTGCTGACAGCTGAGGAGCTTTTGGACAAGATATTTCGAAGAAGCTCAAGAGTTGGTGGTGGCGATTTGAGAGAAAGGATTTTGAACAAGCTCGCGACGATTTCAAACGTTTCCAGAGATTATCTCAAAAAAATAGTCTCTTCTCATCCAAACTACGAAGCTCTGCCAGCTTTTTACAGAGAAATGGTGGACTTGGTAGTTGGAATTGAAAATTTGAAGAAGTCTCTATCTTCTTTGAACTGGGCGAACGATATGATCCAGAAGATTGTCACGAAGAGCATAGCTGAAATTCGAAAGGGTAAAAATCCACTGGAAGTCTACAGAAGTGCCTGCGGGAGAATTTCTTCGATAATCGAAGATATAGATGAAGATCTCAGATTTCTGAACGAGGCAAAGCAGAAGATGAAAGAAATTCCAACGCTCAGAGACATGCCAACTGTAGTTGTTGCTGGCTGTCCAAATGTTGGAAAATCTAGTTTTGTTTCAATTGTCAGCACCGCTAAGCCTGAAATAGCGGATTATCCTTTCACCACGCAGAAGATCATCATTGGCTATACTCCCGAAATTCAGATAATAGACACACCCGGACTGCTGGATCGTCCATTGGCTAAGAGGAGCAGGATAGAGAGGAAAGCTATTCTCTGCCTGAAGAATGCGGCAGATGCGATTCTATTCATCATAGATCCTACCGAGACCTGCGGTTATTCCATGCAGTCCCAGCTATCGCTGCTTGAGGAGATAAAGAGAACTTTTGGGAAGCCGATGCTGGAAGTTTACAGCAAGGCAGACATGCATGATCTAAGGGACAGAATGGCTTTTTCTGCAAAAAATGGGGAAGGAGTAAAGGAGGTCTTGGAAGAGATAACAAAAATTGTAAAAAAAGTTTACTCGCAAACGTCAACTTTTATTGCCGATTCTGGACAGACCTCTACGCAGGAGCAGCATTCCTGACAGTCCTCTGGTCTGGCAGGGGTGCTTTTGCTTTCGTCGTTGAATTCGAAAACGCTTCCCGGACAAACTGAAATGCACTCCCCACATCCGCTGCACTTATCCTGATCAACCGTAATGACTGCCATTTCCGATCACCTCCTGAAGAAGGAGAGAAGAAAATATTTATCTTTTTTGCTTTTTTCTCGATTTGCTTGGGAATCACATTCCAAGCATTTTCTCCTCCCATTTTTTAAGATATGCCGAGCTCTGGCTTATATCGCTGAAAATACTCGAAGCTCTCTCAATGTCTTCTAATTCGATTTTTCCAGATTTTCTTAGCTTCGAGAACTCGTATGCCGGGGCAAGAAGCTGGATCGCATATCTGAGACTCATCTTTTCTCCTATATCCGTTAGCTTCTCAATTGCTTCCTTTGAAATTATGATGCCCATTTCGGCCGCTCTGATCTCTATTATCGTCTTTATCTCTTCCCTCGTATAAGGTTCCGTGGTTACTATCAGAAGTCTGTCCAGCAAGTCCAATGGTATTCCATGGGGGGCAACGATGTCTGTGCCCCTTATTCTGGCAAATCCCCTGTTAGATGCCAGGATTATTATCGGAGACATCTCGGATTCCATGGCTCTGTTCATGAAGGCAAACAGCTCTATGTCCATCATGTGCGTTTCATCGATGAACAAAACTCCCGGCACGAGTTCTGCTCTTCCCTCTTCTATCCACCTTCTGACCTGCTCATCCACAGCCTGTCTGACTTCGTTGTCTATTTCTCTGCTTGTTGAACTGAAGAGACTGAATATGCTTATGCTTCTCTTTGCATTAGCTTCATCTAGATCATGGAGAGTGAGGACATAGGTAAATTCCCTTTCCTTTTCAACTCTTCCAGATGGAACCGGAACAACTTCATCTTCCCCTATGTCATACTTCTTCTTCGCCCTTTCGCTTTTTCCCAGCTTGCTTACTCTGCCCGTTTCCTTGTCTATTATTATTACATCTCCGACTTCGATTCCCTGATACAGGAAGTTCATTGCAACTCTTGTCCCAACGCTGAAGCTCCTCTTCTCATCTTTTGTCGCAAGTGTAAGAGTTGCAGATTCAGGTATTTTTTGCGTTGGATTGTATGGATTCGGAACCATGTTGTAGTCCAGACCAGCGACTTCTCCTTCAAGAACGATTCTTCTTTCTCTTATCCTCACTCCTATCGCCTTTCTCATTGCTTGAATCAGCGCTTCTGTTTTCTTCATTTCAGCACTGTAAAATTCGCTTGCAGAAACTTGGACAAATGGAATATCTTTTCCAAGTTCTTTGCTTATTGCAACCGCTATTGCAGTCTTTCCGGTTCCAGGCGGGCCAGCGAGCAGAATTCCTCTTCCAGCCATTTTTCCCTCCTTTATTAGTCTAACTATTACTCCTGCAGCCTCCCTTGCTTTCTTCTGTCCAACAAGGCCATCTGCCACTTCTTTAGCTCTCAGGTTCTCATCGAGTCCTAAGCCGCGAATGTGAGAATGGGCACTAATTCTCTCAAACCTTCCGAGCTCTCTTATCATCAAAAGAAATGCAAGGAACTGCTATATATCTTCCTCGCTCCGAAAGCACAAATTTTATTAGCATAAAATAAAAGAATTAATGAGGTGGATGCATGGGCATTCTCTCAAAATTGAGAAAAAGGCTCAGATTCTTCTATAGGCTCTTTCTTAGAAAAGATAGGCTCAAGATTGGAATATATGGGCCACCAAATGCTGGAAAAACAACTCTGGCGAACAGAATTCTCAGAGACTGGGTTGGAGAGATAATAGGAACCCCGAGCGAGATACCGCATGAGACGAGAAGGGTTAAGCTGAGGGAAGGAGTTAAAATTCAGGTGGATGGAAAAAGCATAACAATAGACGTCGTGGACACACCAGGAATAGCTGCAAAGGTCGATTTTCACGACTTCCTGAAATATGGTTTAAGTGAAGAAGAAGCCAAAAGAAGGGCAAAGGAGGCAACTGAGGGTGTAATAGAGGCAATAAAGTGGCTTGATGACCTAGATGGAATCCTTCTAGTAATGGATGCGACAGAAGATCCCTACACTCAGGTGAACGTGACAATAGTTGGAAACATAGAAGCCAGAAAGCTGCCGCTGATAATAGTTGCGAACAAGATCGATCTTCCAACTGCTTCACCGGCTAGAATAAAAGCTGCATTTCCCCAGCATCAGGTTGTTCCGATTTCGGCTTTGAAAGGAATAAATATAGATGCTCTATATAAAGCAATAGCGGAGAAGTTTGGGTGATGTTATGGAAGTCAACCTGATCTCTAAGGAAAAGCTGAGCAGGATGGGTTCAATGGAAAAGATAAGGATGATTCTAGACAGCGTTAAAGAGGGAAAGATCGTTGTTCTAGAAACTGGATTGACGCCCGAAGAGGAAGCGAAACTGATAGAAGTCACGATGCTCGAAATAGATCACGAGAACTTTGTTGGAATAGAGCTAGAAAGCTATCCTCAAAAGGAAAAATCCATAATTTCCAGAATTCTTGGCAAAAAACAGGGAAGGCTGACAATTATTGGCCCAGCAAACAGGCTGAAAACTTTGGAGAAAAGAGAAGATTTAATAAGAGCTCTTATAACCTGATATGCCCCACAGATGCACAAACTGCGGTAAGCTTTATGCCAACGGAGACATGAGATTGCTTCAAGGTTGCGAGTGCGGGAACAACAGATTCATCTATGTTCCAAAGGAGAGGAAGGAAAAGGAGGAATTGAAGGAGGAAATAAAGAGGGAACTCACGAGGTTTGGAATAGAGAGCATAAGGATAATAGCTCCGGGACAGTATGAAATAAACTTGGAAAAGCTATTCGAAAGGGAAGAAATAATAATTGCCCTTGAGGAAGATGGAAGATACGTCATCCATTTGCCTTCTTTGCTGAAAAAGAAAACTAAGGAATGATTTCCGTTGTGTTAAGGAACTTTGGATACTTTATTTCATTCCTGAACNTTTCAAGAATTTCCCTGTAGCTTAGAATGGAATCAACGAGGTTTTTAACTGTTTTGCAAACGAGCTTGAATCCTTTCTCTCCCCAGAGCCTTTCCCTGTTGAAGAAGAGACATCTTCCACCGCAGAATCTGAAATAGCTACAGCTCGGACATGGATCTAGGATTTCAATTTTTCTTTTAATTCCCTCCCAGATGCTTCCAGTTCTGTTCCATTCAAATTCCGGACATATTGGGCATGCCAGTATTCTTCCATCCGTCGCTATTGCGAATGATTCGAAGCCAGAGGAGCATGGA
>Ga0065719_100941_pt1 | contig 21630 bp, 18 predicted proteins | sample GBSCel85sediment_FD_59106 | JGI IMG/M metagenome (GOLD analysis project Ga0065719, IMG submission 59106) | Hot spring sediment microbial communities from Great Boiling Spring, Nevada - Cellulolytic enrichment CS 85C v3 (version 3) | ecosystem: Environmental > Aquatic > Thermal springs > Hot... | reverse complement strand
GAGGCACATCCACAGCCACGTTAGTGTGATCAGCCTGTCAGACCTCGAGAACGCTGTCAAGCTCGTAGCCGAGCTCGTGCTCCGCTTAGACGAGGAAACAGTCCGGAAGTTCACAGAATAACGCATGCCCCCGAGGAGCAACTAGAGGAGAAATTCTCATATATATATATTGAACCTTATTTTTTGAGCGAGGCGCTCGATGGCGCACCAGGACGGCGACCTTAGAGCAGCCCTAGAAAGCAAGGGCGTGAAACCGATGCAAGCTTTCGTAGCCTCGCTAAATCGCGGCCTTCCGCGAGGTAGGGGTCCTGAACTTCGGAGTAGTTTACATGGGCAACCGAGAAGGTGGGCAAGAGGCTGGCTGCCATCTACGGGAGGGAGGACAGCCCGGCGAAGTCGCTGACGAAGGTCGTGGAGATGCTCGAGCTCGGGGAGTTCAAAGTCGAGGAGCAGGAAGGCGGGCTTGTCTTCGCGATGCGGTCCGAGTCTTGCAGGCTGTGCCCNAGGCGCGTAGGCGGTCTGGAGCTGCCCGGGAAGCTTTGCCCCCTGCCGGGCCTGCTCAGCGGCTTCGCCGGAGTGCCGGCGGAGCTGGACGTGAAGAGGGATGGCGAGTACTGCGTTATCCGCTTGAAGCGCTGAAGCNTGCGACCGGTTTTTCACATTGCGCGCGCCCGCGTGCGCTGAGCTGCTGCTCGCTCACTCTTGATCTCAGCTAGCCGAGGATCTGAGGTTGAGCCATAGGTAGCCTTAAGCGTCCTCGACGACTCTCTTATCTAGCGATCCTTCCCTTCAGACCTGGTGGCTCCTATACGCTCTGGGGTGCAACCTAGAACTTCTGCTTGGCGCGCATCCCTCATAGCTTTTTGAAGCCGGTGCGCGCCTTGCGACTTTTCACGCTGGTAATATATCTGGGCACCGCCCCTGCAGTTTCGATGGAAAGAGGAGCACTAGCATTCCTCGTGCTGGTTGTTCTACTGCTCCCCCAAGCTGCCTTCTCGCAGCCAGCGCTGCCAGGCATACCGGCTCTTTCCCAGCGGGCGGCAACCCCGGACATAGGGCTGGGCAAGCCTGCCGTGGTGAAACCCGGCGGAAGCTTCCAGTTCGCGCTGCCAGGCTTAAGCGCGTCGAAGGGCTTTATCTACACGGTTGTGCTGGAAGGTGGGAAGCTAAGGCTGCTCAACTACACGGTCTCCGTGGCTGTCTCCGGCCAGCAGGTGACGGTGGCTGTGCCCAGCGAGGCTAAGCCAGCTCTCTACGACCTAGTGCTGGTGGGTCAAGGCAGGGTGGAGATACCGAGGAGCGTCTGGGTCATCAACCCGGGTGTTTCAACCCTGAGGGTTCTCCACGTGACAGACCAGCACTACGGCGCGGGGCAGCCCGACGTCATCACGGGCGATAGGAACAGGTTCTCCGGCTACGTTGTTGCGTCGCTGCTGTCACCCGACCTCATAATCGACACTGGCGATCTGAGCGACACTGTGAGCGAGCGGCAGTACAGGTGGGCTTACGCCTACGAGCGAGCTTTCCTGTACAGCTTCCCGATACTCGCTGTCCCGGGGAACCACGACACTCCGCCTGACGCCTACGCTAGCTACTACGGCTCCCCGTGGTGGTACAGGGTGATCGGCGACCGCGTCCTCGTCGTAGGCTTGTACTCCTACGAGCAGGGCTACGTGCCTCTCGACCAGCTGAGGTGGGCCGAGGAGGTGCTCAGGAGGCACGCTTCGATCCCCATTAAGATCATCCTAGTGCACCACCCTGTCTTCTACTACCAGGGCGAGCTGAAGACCACGTACGACGACGAGAAGGTTATCTACCCGTACGACCCGAAGGCGTCCCCGGGCTCGCCCATCTACTCCACCTGGAGCGGCAACATGGAGGCCACGCGCTACTTCCTCAGGCTGGTAGAGGAGTACGGAGTGAACTTCGTCTTCTCGGGTCATGTGCACCGTGACCTCTATGTCAAGTACACGAGCACCCGAACGGGCCGCACCACCTACTTCATAACCACAACGACCCTTGGGATGGGCTCCGCGATATACAACGGCCTAGGTCTATACGCGATAGACCTGAACACCGGGGCGATAGACTTCCCTGTGAAGCCTAGGACGTTTATAGGCTTCGCGAACGAGACTAGGAAGCTGGCCCAGAACTCTATACCGATCGGCACCTACCCGCCTGTGAACAACCTGGGTGTTGCTAACCAGGTCTTCGTGCCCGCCGCGCTTTACCAGTCGGAGCACGCCTACGTCGTAACCCTGGAGAACAAGCTGGACTACCTCCCGCTTGAGAACTCCGTGGTCTGGTGCCTGCCGTGGACAGGCGACTTCACCGTCGAGGTGGAGCAGAGCGGTGGCGCGGAGTTCACCGTCCTGGACCAGCTGCGCCTCGGCGACAAGCTGTTCCTCGGCGTCCGCATAAAGCTGCCGCCACAGGGCAGGCTCAAAGTAGTTCTTGCAAACGCCCCTGACACCGAAGCCCCTAGGGTGACCGTCGGGATGGTGAGCCCGGAGAGACCTGCGCCAGGCGCAACCTTAACGGTCCTCGTGGATGTCGAGGACAGGGGGTGGGGCCTGGCTAGTTTCTCCGCGAGCCTTCTCGCGGGCGGCGCTGAGACCCCCCTCGAACCCCAGCTCTACCTACCAAGCACGCTGGCGGATCCTGTGAGCAAGTACACCTTCAGAATTGCGGCAAAGGCTCCGAGCGGGGTCTCCGAGGTTAAGCTGGTCTTCACAGCAGTAGACTTCGCCGGGCACGCAGCGAGGCAGGAGTACGTGCTACCCCTAGCTGCTCCCGAGGAGAGTCCTCTGGCCGAGGAGAAACCGGGTGCTGTGCAGGAAGCTCCTCAGCCGCAGCAGCCTGAGCAGCCTCCGGAAGCGAAACCCGCTCCAACCACGCCACCCGTCGAGCAGGTGCAGCCCAGCCCGCTCGTGCTGGTTGCGGTCGCGCTCCTGGTGGTAGCTGTAGCACTGCTGCTCGCTGCCGCTCTGCGCAGGGGAGGAGGAGACCGCGGCAAGGGTTAACGTACGCGCTAGTTATTTATTGCGTAGGAGTTTTTCCTCAACCGATGAAAGCAGCAAAAGCCCTGATCGTACTGGCTGTAGCTGCTCTCCTTCTGGCTTCGTTCAACGCGCACGCGCAGCCTGTTGTCGTCGCTGTGGATCTAGGACACGGTGAGAGCAGCAAGTACCTAGACTACATAATGGGCAACATCACGTTCGTCACCTGGAAGGTGATAAAGGGCGCGATCAACGCCTCCGTGCTGAAGGGCGTGGACATCCTGCTCCTCGGGCAGCCGACCGTCGCCTTCAGCCCCGACGAGATCAAGGCGATCAGGGACTGGCTGAACACCGGGAACAAGGTCCTCTACGTCGCTGGTGACAGCGACTACGGACCTGGAGGGAAGACTATCGCCCAGATCAATGACCTCCTGGCCGGCATCGGCACGAAGCTCAGGCTGGAGCACGGCGCTGTCTATAGCGACTACCCAGAGATGAATGCCAAGGCCTACTACAGGCTGCTCACCTTCGTCGAGCCGGACAGCTACCCGGGTCTCAACACCGAGATGCTGAAGCGGGACATCACGCTCCCCGTGCTCATGCACGGGCCAGGCTGCGTGATCTGGGTCGACGAAAAGGGCAACTACCGCGACCCAGTCAAGGAGACGTTCCCCGGCCTCATCAGACTTGTCTGGGCACGCAAGAGCTACATGGGCGACAACACCCCGCCCACGCCCTACGTATACGACTTGATGTCCTACGGCAAGGGCACGGGGGACCACAGCTTCGTCATGTACGCGGCTGAGTACTGGCCCGAGAAGAACGTGCTGATAGTGGTCGCAGGCGAGAGCCTCTACGGCGACTACGAGCCGGCGTGGGCCTCGAGATACTACGGAGTGGACCTGGACGGACCGACCTTCGTCGCAAACCTGCTCCGGTGGTGGGTCTACGTGATCACCGAGGCCCCACTGCAGGCCAGGATCACGCAGCTCTCTAGCACGGTCAACGAGGGCATTAGCAAGGTGAACAGCGCGCTCGCCAGCCAGTCTAGCGAGATCCAGAGGCTCAAGGGCGATCTGCAGAGCCTGCAGTCCCGCCTGGACAAGCTCTCCAGCGACGTCAGCTCTCTCTCCGGCTCCCTGAGCTCGCTGGCGGGGACCGTCAACACACTGATGATAATCTCGATCGTCGAGGCCGTCCTGATCGTCGCGGCGCTAGCACTCATCCTGCTCAGGAAGCCCAAAGCGGCCCCTTAGGCGCAGCGCGCAACCCTCGAAAAAACGGGGTCTTCTTTAACCTTCCTCTACCCGCAGCTACCTTTAGCAATAGAAATTTGAGGCTGCGAAGGCCTCTATCGAGCGATGGGCGAGGCGGTTAAGCGGAAGACCGTCGTGACTGTCGCTGCGGTCGTGGCCCTCGTGGTTGTGCTCGCGCTAGCAGCTTTCCTCCTAGCGCCTAAACCCTCGCCGCCAGAGCAGCCTGTGCAGCCCACTCAGCCCAGCGGGCAGCCAGAGCAGCCTGCACAGCCCCAGCAACCACCCCAGACCGAGCAGCCCCCCTCGCCGCCAGAGCAGCCAGGCCAGCCCCAAGCTGGGGTAACCCTCTACGTAATCACCAGGCACGAGCAGACAATACAGGACGTGACCAGGAGGCTGTTCCTCAGCAGCGAGGTCGCGAAGAAGTACAATATCGTCAACATAGTGTTCCTACCGGTCAATGCGGAGCAGTGGCCCGAGTACATNAGGAATGCCATCGCTAAGGGGCGTGGCATNGACGTGGCTTGGGGAGGAGGNCCCACGCTCTTCAACCTCCTCGACGAGCAGGGGCTCNTGGAGCCTATAGACGAGAGCAAGGTGCCCGAGTTCAAGCTNGTCCTNGAGGAGCTGGAGAAGATCCCGCCCGTGATCGCGGGTGCACCCACCTACAAGGTCGGTAGCGACGGGAAGGTGCGCTGGATAGGTGCGAGCGTGAGCAGCTTCGGCTTCACGGTGAACCGGGACATACTGGCCAGGTACAACCTCCCAACCCCGCAGAAGTGGGCTGACCTAGGCAACACGATATACGCGCGGACACTACCTGCGGTGCCTCTCGTCGGCATAGCAGACCCCACGATGAGCACGAGCAACCTTCGCATGTTCGAGATAATCCTGCAGGCCTACGGCTGGGACCGCGGTTGGAGAACGCTCACTCTAATCGCCGCGAACGCCAAGGTGTACAGCGGGAGCAGCGACGTCAGGGACGCCGTGATAAGAGGGGACATCGCCGTGGGGACGACGATCGACTTCTACGGGTACACCGCCCAGCAGCAGAACCCTGCGTGCCTCTACATTACTCCCCAGCGGCGAGACCATAGTGAACGCAGACCCGATCGCTGTGCTGAAGGGGGCTAGCCACCCCCGCGAGGCAGCAGTATTCGTCGCCTGGGTGCTCAACGAGATGGGCGGCCAGGTAGTGTGGCTGGACCCGAATATCAACAGGCTGCCCATAAACCCGAAAGTGTTTGAAACCCCTGAGGGTGCCAAGAGGCCTGACCTGAGGAAGGCCCTGGAGGGCGTTCAGCGCGGGGGAGGCATCGAGTTCAACGAGACCCTCTCGTCGCTCTGGGTGACCGCTGTCATGTACTACTTCAAGGCGACGCTCGTAGACGCTCACGACGACCTGCAGCCTGTGTGGGCGCAGATAGCGAAGGCGTACCTGGAGAAGAGGATCACGCAGGAGCAGTTCAACAAGCTCGTAGACTCGCTCACAGCACCCATCACGTTCACAGATCCCCTGACGAACACTAAGACCACTTTCACCCTCGACTACGCGGTCAGGATAAGCAGGTACCTCGCACAAGACCCCTCGGTGTTCCAGAGCCTGATGAACCAGTGGAGAGAGGCTGCTAGAGCACGCTACCTGAGCACGCAGCAGCTCCTCAAGCAGATGCTGGGCTCGTAGCCTCAGTACCCTTCAGTGATTTTTTAACGCTTAGGACTGGCAGAGGGGCGGCTGTAACTCCCTATTGGCACACGCGGTGTTACCAATATAATCTCAAATCTCGCAACTGTGAACCGGTGCTGTAGCCCGTGCGTATTGGCAGGAACACTGTCTGGGCAGCCGGCTCCGCGGTTGCTGTGCTCTACACGGTGCTCTGGCTCCTGGATCCCGGACTTGCCAGCTCCGCCGATGCTGCACTCTGGCTAGCGAGCGCGGCATCGGCGGGTGCGCTCTACCTGCTCGGCTACGACTACCGCTGGGTTAAGTTCAGCTCGGGGATGAGCTTTCTCGCGGTATTCGCGCTGCTCTACGACTTCTTCGTCCTCGCGGTAGGTGCTCCTGGGCTCCCGCGCGCTGCCGCTTTCCTTCTGACACCCCTGCTCGCCGTTGCAGCGAGCGGGTACCTGCGTGAGAAGGTGGTGTACCTGAGGCAGGCGCGGGAGGCGAGGAGAGGAACCGTCCCGTTCACCCGAAGGGTAAAGAGCATGCTCTACGAGCTAGACCCCCTGATGTGGTTCTTCCTGCTTTTCGGCTCGGCCTTCCTGGTAACCTTCCTGATAGCCCCCCTCGCATTTGTGCTCGTCAATGCGTTCCGCGCCCCAGCAGGCGGCGCATGGTACTCGAACTTCCAGCGCATATTCTCCGCTAGGGAGTATGTCAGGCTAGAGGTACTACCTGGGGAGCAGTTCGCGTTCGAGATCCCCCTCAACGGCGAGAAACTCTACGTGGTCAAAGGCATCAACTACGGTGTGCTGGTGAACAGCCTGGTACTATCCCTCGTGGTGACAGTAGCTGCCACACTGCTCGGCGTAACTATCGCATTCGTGCTCGCCCGGTACACGTTCCCCGGGAGGGAACTGCTAAGGATCCTCTCCCTAGTACCCCTCTTCGTGACGCCCTTCGTCAACTCTTACGTGGTGAAGATACTCTTCAGCGAGTACGGCCCCGTGTCGGCGCTCACCGGTGCGCTCTTCGGGTGGAAGATCAGGCTCGACGGGCTCGTAGGAGTAGCTCTCGCGCAGATAATCTCCTTCTACCCGATCGTCTACCTCAACGCCTACAGCGCCTTCCTGAACGTGGACCCGAGCACGGAGGAGCAGGCCGAGAACCTCGGGGCCCGCGGCTTCACCCTCTTCAGGAGCGTGACCTTCCCCCTGGCGCTTCCCGGGATCATGGCCGGAGCCATCATTGTCTACATCTTCAGCCTGGAGGATGTAGGGGCGCCGCTGATCTTCCAGGAGTGGAACCTGATGAGCGCCCAGATCTTCAGGGGCTTTGTGACGCAGACAGGCATTGTGTCTCCGGAGTCCGCCGCGCTAGGCATAGTCATGCTCTTCGTGGCAGTGATGGGTTTCCTAGCGATCCGTAACTACGTAGGTATGAGAAGCTACGCGATGATCAGCCGCGGAGGGCGCCTCGTCTCCAGGCAGAGGCCTCTCGGCACCGCCGGCAAGCTCGCCGTCTACCTGGTCGTATTCCCCCTGGTGCTGCTAACTTCCTTCCCGCAGGTCGGGGTGTTCCTGCTCGCCTTTAATATGATGCCTCCCAGGGGCTTCGAGATAAACCCTGAGAGCTTCACGCTGGAGTACTTCTCCCGCCTCTTCCTGGACCCGGGAGTGTTCACTTACATCAGGAACACGCTGGTCTACGCAACTCTCTCGGTCGCGCTGGCCCTGGTGGTAGCGGTCATGGTGGGGTACGGCGTCAGCAGGATCAGGGTGAGCTGGCTCTCAAACGCCCTCGACACGCTTGCCACAGTGCCTCTGGCAATCCCCGGGCTCGTCATAGCGCTCGGCTACTACTACTTCTACACGACGCTCTTCTCTGGGACATCTCTGGATCCCGCCTCGATCGGTGCTTTCCAAGCCTGGGTCGTCCTAGTCATCGCGTACAGTGTGAGGAAGCTGCCCTACGTGGTCCGCTCGGTCTACGCGGGCTTCCAGCAGGTGCACGTAGGCCTTGAGGAGGCCGCCATGAACCTGGGAGCAACCAGGGCGAGGGTGGTCTTCGGGGTTACGCTCCCCTATGTGATCTCCTACGTCTTCAGCGGGGCTGTGCTCGGCTTCATCTACATGGCGACGGAGGTGAGCACAAGCATAACGATCGGGAACTTCAACCCGTCCCAGGCGCCGATGACCTACTACATGATGAACGTGTACAAGGGAGGCTCCCCCATCGGCGTGCAGATAGCGGCTGCCATGGGTGTACTGCTTATATTGATCCAGCTAGCCGCGATACTGATTGTGGTGAGAGTGCTGAAGCAGAGGTACGCCTTCATCGGGGTGTAGGGACCATGGTTAGCATCAGGCTCGTGGAGGTGAGCAAGGTCTACGGCCGCGTCAGAGCTCTCGACAGAGTCACCCTCGAAGTTAGAGAGGGTGAGCTCTTCACGATCCTTGGGCCCAGCGGCTGCGGCAANACGACGCTGCTCCGGGTTGTCGCCGGCTTCGAAGTCCCCGAGGAGGGGCGGGTCTTCTTCGGAGACCAGGACGTGACGTTCCTCAAGCCGTACATGAGGAACACGGCCATGGTCTTCCAGAACTACGCGCTTTGGCCCCACATGACGGTCTTCGAGAACATCGCCTACGGGCTGAGGATCAGGAAGAAGCAGCTGAGGCTGAGCGATGAGGAGATTGAGCGCAGAGTCAGGGAGGTCCTGAAGCTGGTCAGGCTGGAGGGCCTTGGAGGACAGGTACTCCCCTGCAGCTCAGGCGGGGGTCAGCAGCAGAGGGTTGCTCTCGCTCGCGCTCTCGTCGTCGAGCCCAAGGTGCTACTGCTCGACGAGCCGCTGAGCAATCTGGACGCCAAGCTGAGGCTGGAGATGCGCGAGGAGATAAAGAGGATCCAGAGCTCGCTGAGGATCACCGCCATCTACGTGACCCACGACCAGGAGGAGGCGATGAGCCTGGCCGACCGCATAGCGGTCATGAACAAGGGTAGGGTTCTGCAGGTGGGGACTCCGAGGGAGATATACTCGAAGCCCAGCAACCTCTTCGTAGCCACCTTCATCGGCAGGAGCACGTACCTGGCGGGAGAGGTAGTGGAGGTCGCCGGGGATAGGGTAAAGCTCAGAGTGGACGGGCAGGTGGTAGAAGGCTCTCTGACGCCCGGCTACAGCGTCAAGGAGGGTGAGAGGGCTGTCGCGATTATGAAGACCGAGGACTTTTCGGTGGGAGAGTCCGACAACACACTGGAGGGAGTCGTCGAGATGACGATGTTCATAGGGATGTTCAACCAGGTCAAGGTCAGGGTGGGGAACCAGAGGATCACAGCCCTCCTGGATCCCTCCCTCGACATCCAGCCGGGGCAGAGGCTGAAGCTCAACATACGTCCAAGCGACGTGAGCGTCTTCCCACTGACAGGCTGGGAGGAGGAGGTCTTCGCCTGAGTGCGGCGGGGGAGCCATGCGCGAAGCCCTCCTCTANGAGAAGCTCCGAGGAGGGCTGGTGAGGTGCAACCTATGCGAGCGACGCTGCTTGATCCGCGACGGTGGTAGGGGCTTCTGCGGCGTTAGGGTGAACAAGGGCGGAACCCTCTACACGCTCACCTACAACAACCTCTCGGCTGTCGAGTCGAGGCCCATCGAGATAAAACCCTTCTTCCACTTCTGGCCGGGCTCCACCTCCCTCACCTTCAGCTCATGGAGCTGTAACTTCCGCTGCCCCTGGTGCCAGAACTGGCACCTCTCCAGGATCCTGCCCGACGAGGCGCGCGGCTTCAGCATACCTCCCAGCGAGCTGGTGGAGCTCGCGGTAAGGCAGGGTGACGAAGGTATCTGCGTCTCTTTCAACGAACCCACGCTTCTCTTCGAGTACAGCGTTGAGTCCTTCAGGGAGGCGAGGAAGCGCGGGCTCTACACAACCTACGTGAGCAACGGGTACATGACCCTGGAGGCTCTCANNGNGCTNTGCGAGGCGGGGCTCGANGGNCTCAAGGTGGACGTGAAGGGGGGTGAGGCGGAGTACAGGCGCTTCAACAACGCGAGGGCGGATGTTGTATGGAGGAATGCNAGGGAAGCCAAGGCGATGGGCGTGCACGTCGAGGTAGTCTACCTGGTGGTGACCGGGGCCACAGACTCCGAGGACCTCATCCGCGAGACTGTGGAGCGCCACCTGAAGGAGCTGGGACCGGAGGTTCCCATACACTTCACCCGGTACCATCCCGCCTACAAGTACCACGAACCCCCTACACCTCTCGAGAAACTCGAGCGGGCCTACGAGCTCGCGAAGAGAGAGGGCGTGCTCTTCCCGTACATAGGCAATGTCCCCGGCCACCCCTACGAGAACACCTACTGCCCCCGCTGCGGGGAGCTGCTGCTCAAGCGCTACGGTCCCGTGCTAGTCGAGTCGCGCCTCAGAGAGGGCAAGAAGTGCCCGAGGTGCGGCGCGGAGGTGCCGATAAGAGGGCCCGTGGTCGCCAAGAAGCTGAGCTGGTGGTAGCTGCGCTGAGCTGAACAATCTTCTACTCCAAAGACTCTCCTGATGCCTTCCGAGCCTATCAAAGTCGGAATAAAAGGAGTAGATTTCTCGAACTCCGCGCTGTCGCATGGCCACGTACGCTATAGCGTCGCTCATCCCCGCTCTCTTCTCTACTGCGATCTTAAGCGCCTCGATACAGGTATCCCCGCCCACTGGGAGTACCTCCACGTTCGGAGCGTGCTAGCAGGAACCGCTCGACCTGGTATGCTGCCTCTCCCATGCGCTTTTCCGGAACATTCGCGATCTCCACCAGCTGGGCTACCGTCAGCACCACCTTCTCGCCTTCGTTGATCCTCCTGACTATTCTTTTCGCTGCTTCTTTAGCCTCGAGCTCGTGGGGCGCGTGTGCTCTCCTCGGTTTCAAGAACGCGTAAACGAACACGCTCGCGTCAACGAATCTCAAGGAGCTCGCCCTTAACAGCCTTCCAGTCCGCGAGGTCCGCCTTCAGGTCGACCTCAACAGAGTCGAAGAACCGGGTCAGGTCGGGCAGCACGAATGGCTCGACAATAATCCTTGAGCCTTCAACGTTCAGCAGAACGAGCCCGCTTCTCGCGTACCTGTCCCTTCACTCCTTAGGCAGCACCAGCCTGCCCTGTTTATCCAGAGTTTTCACTATCTCCATCTATCCATCAGTGGCACTTATGCAGATTAAGGATTGATGCCGCACACGAAGCACGTAGCTGGCGCTGCGAAAATTCGTTTACCTTCCTTGCTCACGTGCCATCTGCGGCGGAAAAACCAACGCGTGCGCGCAGCCTGGGCAGAGACGAGCCCGCTTTCCCCAGGCAGCCTGCCGCGACAGGTAGGCTTACCTGGGCTTCACTCCGTGCCTCTCGGCGAGCTCCTCGAGCTTCCTCAGGTACTCCTTCTTGAAGCCAAGGAAGATACCTCCCTCCTTGCCGCCCACGTAGACCACGCTCCTGGAGGGTCCCAAGGCCTCGGCAAGCTCCCTGCACTCGATCTCCAGCCTGCAGCGCCTCGGACCCCACAGAGCCACAGCTAGCCTGCCGCCCGTGCAGATCAAAGTCGCGTAGCAGCTTTCCCCTGGTGCCAGCACCTTGTTCAGCTCCTCAGCCTCCACGTCGATGTGGGTCACGCGTGCTAGCGAGTAGCCTTTCACGTGCAGGTAGACAGTGCAGGGCAGAGGTCTGCGAGGCCCCCCAGAGGCGAGGTAGACAGAAGCCCTTAGAGGGATCTTTCCCTCACCCGGTCCGGTCACGCTCAACCCCTCCGGAGTACACGTAGGGCCCCTCGACCGCGCGCGCTACGAGGGTCCCAGCCTCCTCGCCAAGCACCCGCTCAAGCACTCTCACGACGTTCTCGAGAGTAGGGTTCCTCCGCGCTCTCGAGACCACTTTCTTCAGCTCAGGGTGCTCGTCGATCAGCATGCGCGCCATCTCCTCGAACACCTTCCTGCCCTCCGAGTTCAACACGCCCCTCGAGAAGTAAACCATATACCCTTCGGCGAGCCTCCGAGCAAGCCGTACAACATCGGGACCAAACCCTCCCATCAACCTCCTGTGCGCGCTACACACAGAAGGGTAGAGAAAAACCTGTTTTTGTGTATTGTGCCCGGCTCGCTCGGAGGGCTAGGGAGTGCACGAGGTCTGCGCTCGTCTTCAGCGAGGAGACAGGGACTCCTGCCGCTCTCTCGCGTACCTTGCCAGGGGCACCCTGGCTTCTTCGAGCTCGCCGGCCACGTGGACCAGGGCTGCCGCCACGTTCCTCCTACTCCTACCCCTCAGGTGCTTCCCCGCCGGAGGCGAGGAGCTGTAGGGTCCTGCTCGTAAGGTCCTGCTCAGCCCCCTCCTCGTCGCTGGGATCAGGGGCGTGCGCTACAGCTCACGCCTAAGCCCGGATAAGCTTCTGGTCAACACATCCGGGCACCTCCAGCGCGCGGGTCTTGAGAAGGAAGCAGGGTGTAGGGGCGCTAGTCCTCCTCGGCTGGTCTCTTGGCGCTTATGCGCGTCGCTGTGATGGAGTCTATGCTCCTGACTGCGCACCCAAGCTCTTCCAGCTTCTCGAGCAAGAGGTCGAGGTCTAGGTCCTCTCCCTCCACGGTCATCTTGACAGTCTCCGTTTTGACGTCCACCTCGACTATGTCAGCGGAAACCTGCCCTGCTCCCACCTCCTCGCACACTGCTTTGACGAGCTCTGAGAGGCCTAGCTCCCTAGGTTTGAGCACATCGAGCACTACCCTTGTCAGCGAGACTGGCATGTGCTACGCACCCCCCAGCAGAGTCACAGCCACTGAGACCAGCGCTCCGGCACCTGCCATGGCAGCCCCGTAGAGCAGCGGCCTGCCCTCTGCTATCCTGCCCATGTAGTACCCCAGCGCGAAGAGGACGAGCAGGCCTGTCGCCGTGGACAGCGTGACCGCGGTTGGGAAGCCGACCAACCCCATGCTCGAAAGCACCACCGGCGCGGCCACGGTCATGGCTCCGGCTGCGGGGGCTAGGGCGTCCACGACCGCTGCCGCGAGGGCGGCGACGCGAAGCGCCCGGCCGAAGACCGTGGGCGTGAGGTCCTTGAGCATGGCTCTCTCCAGCTCCTCCAGCTCTCTAGCTCTCTCCGCGAACTCTGTGAGCAGCGCTCCCGTGAAGCCCGATACGCCCATCGCTATGCTGGCTGCCACGCCTGCTCCTACCGCTGTCCCGGGGTTGCTGCCCCCGGAGAAGAAGTATCCCAGGATGAAGCCCATCATGGTCATTACCCCGTCGAAGCAGTTCATGACGAAGTACCTCCTCGCTATGCTGGGGAAGTCCGTCGAGGCCAGGATCCTGAAAACCTCCCCGAGCCCGCTGCCCAGCCTGCGGGCGTTAGTCAGCCGAGGGGCTTGATTCATACAGCGAAGTGTAGTATCCGGAGCTGCGGCTTAAATCTTTTTGCGCTGCTGCTTGTCCTTGCGAGTGCCTACGCGCGGACAGCCACGCCTAGCTCCTTGGGAGGGTACTCGCCCGGGGACATCGAGGAGAGAAGCTTCACAACGTTGTTCCTGAGCCCGACCACCAGCTTGAGGATGTGGGAGAGAGTTTGCGGCTCCACCTCCCCATTAGGGTAGATCAGCTTGATAGCTCCGGAGACGAGCCTGCGGACAGCCTTCTCGTCTCTGATCGTGTAGCGCCCAAGCAGCTCCACGTGCCCCTCGACTAGGGAGCTGAAGGACTCCTCCCGGAGCCTGTGAAGCACCTCGGCGAGGTAGTCCGATGCTAGCCCGTAGCCGGAGGCGAGGTGGCTGTCGCTGGACAGGATCTTAGGTAGCTTCCACCCGTGTATGAAGCCGTGGATCCTGTCTAGGAACGCTGTGTCTCGCATGAAGCTGGGCAGGTAGTCCAGGGCGGATGCCTCGCGATCCACGACCTCGAGGTCTATGTTGCCTATGAATACCAGGGAGCATGTGCTGTGGGCGCGCTTCAGCATCCCTCTCTCGAAGAACCCATCTACCATGTAGTCCTTCAGCTTCGACACTATCTCGTCGGAGTTCGAGAACTTAACGCGGCTTATCTCGTCGAACACAACAACGTCGTTGACCGCCAGGTCGCCCGGTATTGAGAACCTAGCGTCGAAGAAGAGCCTCGCGGGCGTCACGACCCCGCCAGCGTAGATCCTAGAGTAGTACGTGAGGTTCCTGTAGACGAAGGTCTTGCCAGTTGCCCTCGGACCCAGCTCGAGGAGGTTCACGTTGGGCTCAGCTAGCGGGATGAGCCTAGCTAGGAGGAGCACCTTCTGATCGAAAGTGTAGGCAGAGGGGTTCAGCCCCACGCTGGTGACGAGAAGGTCCACCCACTCCTCAGTAGTGAACTCGCTTCTAGCCTCCGCGAAGAACCTGGTGTCGACTAGGTCGCTCTGGAAGGGCTCGAAGTCCACGAGCTCCACGGGAGTGAAGGACCTCTGCCCTGTCCTATCCCTCGCCAGGCCGCCGGGAACATACCTGAGGAGACCCAGGCCCCAGAGGCCCGAGAACATCCTCTCGTGNCTCCTGGGGATGCTCTCCGAGACCAAAGCGTCGTTGATCTGCAGCGTTGGGATTTGCAGCAGGTACATGTTCCTTTTCAGGTCCACCCGCACCCGGAACTCGTCGAGGATTTTCAGCTCCCCTCTCTCCTTGAGAAGCCCCAGGAACCGCTCACGCTCGCCCGGCTCCGGATGATGCTCAGCGATGAGCCTGGCGATCTCCTCAACGCAGTAGGGGCTCTCGTCGCGGCACCGGCTCGTCAGGAGGTACTCTGATATGAAGGCGGGCACGCGGGAGATGGAACTCCGCCTGACAAGCTTCTTGTTAACAGCGACCTCCCCAAAGACCCTGCGCACCTTGGAGTCCAGGCTCGTGTTCAAGGAGACCACCTCACAGCAGCCTCTCGATCCTATTTGTCCTTATCCTCCTGCCAGCCCTCGCTGCTAGGAGTTCCGGCGCCCCGAGACCTAGCGCCGAGGAGATCTCTAGCGCCAGGTTGTAAGCCCTCTCGATGAAGGTGTAGAGGCTGGGTCTGGGCTTTCTAAACTCGACTTCCAGCCTGATCTCGCTGCCACCGAGCCTAACCTGCACGCTGTCGATAGAGCCTGCCTCCAGCTCCTTCCTGAGCTCCAGCAGCTCCTTCCGCGGTCCCAAGCGCTCCTCTCCGCGTGCTTCCTCCGGAGGCTCCGGGCGGGCCCTCCTGGGTGCAGCTGTCAGGCGACGGGCGGTAAGCCAAGAGCGCAGGTCGAAGTCCTGGCTCACACCCTTGACTACCACCTCTCCGTGCTCCGTGAGCAGCACGAGGTCATAGGTCTTGGAGAGCGGTGAGAGCAGGGTGTTCCTCACGCTCACGCTCTTCACGCTCTCCAGCTCCACGACTTCCTTCCTCTCCCGGAGCCCGAGCTCGTCCAGCGGGATCCTGTGGATCCTAACCTCGCCGGGCGCGAAGATGTAGCGGGTCCACCTGGTGTCAAGCCACGCCAGCAGGAGGTACACGAGCCCCGCCAGCGCGCAGGCGAGCGTGACTCTCGTGTATGCATCAGGAGCGAGTTCAAGCCAGGGTGCTAGGGCGTAGGGGAGCACCGTGAGGAGCCGCTGGAGCCTGGAGAGCCTCCCGAAGGCGAGGGCTGTCAGGGATGCTGGGAGCAGTGGGATCAGGAGAGGCTCTGCTACCTGGCGGAGCGCAAGAGGGGCTGAGATCATGGCGAGTACGAAGAGCAGCCTCTCAGGGTAGGATAGGAGGGAGGGCGACAGAGCGCTACCCCCGCGCATCCCGAAGGTTTGGCCGCACGTGCTAAAAAGGCTGCTGGAGCTGCTACGCGACCATCTCTCCTGAGTCTCTGGCGTCGAACCCGAGTGCGTGCAGCTCGCTCCTGCACTCCTCGCTTCCCAGATACTCTATGAAGAGCGATACTGGGCGGTAACGTACTCCTTCGAGTCTCACCAGGAAGTCGTACTGCTCCTCCTGCAGCGGGATGAACTCGAGGCCGTAGCGAGCAGCCGCCCACTCGAGCGCAACCCCGACATCGGCTTTCCCTGAGGCTACCGCGTAGGCTACGGCTGCATGCGAGTGGTACTCTGTCTCGTAGCCTCTCACCGAGGAGACCACCCTCCTGAAGGCGAGCCCCTCCTCCTTGGCGAGCCTCCTCAGCATGCTGTCCACAAAGCTCCTCGTGCCGCTCCCCCTGTTCCTGTTCGCGAAGACCACGTCGGGGCGTGTGAGGTCTCTGAAGCTCCGGATCGACTTGGGGTTACCGGGTTTCACCAGGAAGCCGAGCCTGCGGCGGTAGCCCCTGACAAGGGTGACCTTGCCCCGGAGGCGGGGATCCTCCAGTAGGAAGCTGTTGTAGTCCTCCCCTGAGGGGTTCAGGAGGTGCACCCCGGCTATGTCGCAGTAACTCTCAAGGAGCAGCTCGACGCCGTTCCACGAGCCTACAGCCGCGTACTCGACCCCGAGCCCCCTGCCCCAGAGCCTCTCTGCGATCAACCTCACGCCAGGACAGTCGCTACCAGCTATCCTGAGGTCGGGCTCGAGGAGTTCGCTCAGCAGAGCCGCCTTCCTGCTCACGAACTCCAGCCTGGCGAGGACGAGCTTCCCCTCCGGCGTCAGGAAGCTCCGCCCCCCACCGTAGCCACCGGCAACCCGCTCCACGAGCCTCACCCCGAGCGCCCGCTCGACGCTGCTCAGCCTCCTCCACGCCCTAGCGTAGGCTAGCCCCCCTCGCTCCGACGCCCCTCTCAGGGAGCCCACCTCCTCCAGCTGCTCGAGAACAGCCAGGGTCTCCTCGTCCAGGACCGCTCCACCGACGAGCACCCTGAACAACAGCTTCTTCTCGGCTGAGGCTAGAGCCTCTGCAACCTCGAGCATGCGGGTNCCGCGAGAGCTCGGCACGCTATACGTGGGTGATCCCCCTGTAGATATTCTTGCTGTGCGAGCTTAGCTGCGCGAGAGTCGACAAGCAGCTAGCGTGCCCGTCACCCGGCTAGACCTTACGGGCTTTGTAGACCATGTACCCCTCGATCTTCCTCAGCAGCACTAGCCCGAGCGGTAGAGAGATGGCTGCATAGGCAGCTAGGACTGCAAGCTCGTAGCTCAAGGCTTCGAGCGCCGCACCCCGCAGCAGAGCCTTCCGCAACCCCTCGAACACGTAAACGTGGGGGAGAGAGTAGCTGATGGGCTTGAGCCAGTCGGGGAGGATCTCGACAGGGAAGTANGTGCCCCCCAGCACNGTAGCCGTTGTTGAGACGAGCCAGGTGAAGGGGGTTCACGTGCACATCCTCCTTATAGATGAAGAGCCAGAACGTGTTGGCTAGCAGGAGCCCGATGCCGAGGCAGGATAGGAAGCCGAGCGCGCAGAGGAACGCCGCCCCCGCGTAGTTCGCAGAAGGCCCCAGCCCAGCCCCGAAGAGGTGCGTCCCCAGCAGCAGGTAGAGAGCGGCTCTCGCAGAGAACTGGAGAAGGGAGAAAACGAAGCCCGAGACCGCCGCTACGCTCCTCGGCACTCCGGCTAGGTAGTAGTAGGCCCAGAGGGGAATCCGGAAGCCGCCTGTGCTCACGTGGCCTCTGTAAAGCGCTCGGAGAGCGGTCTCCGGTTGCTCAATCCCTATGTTGAGGAGGGGCACTATCGCGATACCGAGCAGTATGTATGAGAGGAACCACTCCGCCCTGCCTACACCCGAAGGACCCACCACAAAGCGTGTGTAGTAGTACCAGGAGGCCAGCCCTAGCGCGATGTTCAGCAGCTCTGTCGGGAGGTACGCGAACCACCACACGTAGACTTCGACCGTGTAGTCCTTCAGGCTGCGCTTAAGGCTGCGCACAAGCGCGCGTAGGTTATCACCCCGCATCTACCCACCACCTGTGAAGATGTAGCAGACCCTCGGCCGCTCGAAAAGCTTCTCCTCAGCAGCCCTCTCCTTGCTCAGCAGCGCCAGGTAAACATCTTCCAGCGTCGGCTCCCTCACTCTCACGTAGAGCAGCTTGTTCCCCCCGGCGTGCACCCTCTCCACCGCGTACTGCACGAAGTCCCTGCTAGATCTCGTGGCCACAGTGAGCTTAAGAACATCCTCCTCGACTTCAACCCTGAGGACGCGGTCCGCCCTCTCCGCAAGGCTCCCCACCAGCCTCCCGGNCTCCTCAACAAGCCTCACCTCGACCTCCACACTCTCCATCAGCTCCAGCTCCTTCGCCAGGTTGCCAGGGCTGTCGTCCGCTATCACCCTGCCCTGGTACAGGATGATCACCCTGTCGCACACCTGCTCAGCCTCGCCCAGGATGTGTGTCGCGTAGAGGATAGAGGAGCCTTGCTCTCTCGCAAGCCGCCTAACCAGCTCGAGAAGCTTGACTTTCACTTCGGGCGAGATGCCGGTGAAAGGCTCGTCCATCAGGTAGAGGGGTGACCTCTTGACAAGGCCGAAAGCTATCGCCAGCCTCGCCAGCTTGCCTGTGGAGAGCTCGTAAACCCTCCTGTGCGCGCGTCCTCCGCGAGCTCGACGAGCTCCATGGCGTCCCGGACTGCCTCACGGGGTATGCCAGCTAGGTCGGCGAAGCGCCTCAGGTTCCACTCAACGGTCATCTCAGGCCTCACAAACAGGTTCACAGCAGCGAGCCCCGGGACGTAGGTGACGAGACGCGGCAGTCTCTCATGATCCTTCACAACGTCCAGGCCAGCCACCTCGACGCGCCCTCTTGTAGGCATTGTGAGGCCAGCTAGGATCTTCAGCAGGGTTGTTTTACCGGATCCGTTGGGTCCGAGAACCCCCACAACCTCGCCCTCTTTCACCGTGAAGGAGACGTTGTCGAGTGCTCTCACCACCCTCCTTTCGTACTTGCCGAGCTTCTCGCCGAGCACGGTGAACAGTGCGTAGAGACCAAAGCCTGTCATCGGCACGAAGCCTGAGATCTCGTAGCTCTCGTACTCCTTCACGAGGTGCTCCACGACCGCGACTTCCTCACCCCTCACCCCCGCCACCTACACAGCCCACTCCAAGCTGTCCACGAGCGCTTTCTCGTAGAGCCGGATTATGCGTTTCGCGGTCTGCCTGCTAGAAGGTAGCTTCAAGACCCACTCGCGCCCACTCGCCCCTAGGGAGGCTCTCGCCTCCTCGCTACGCGCGAGCTTGAGCATGGAGCTAGCCAGCCCCCTCACGTCAAACGGCTTGACGACGAGGCCCCCACCGCTTTCCCTCACGTACTCTTCTGCCGCGCCACCGCGAACTGCTACGACGGGCCTCCCGCAGGCCATTGCCTCGAGCACTCTCCTACCGACGAGGTCGGAGGGGTTCACGTAAACGAACGCATCGCAAGCAGCGTAGTAGTGCGGCAGCTCCAGCTCTGGAACACACTCAGCCACAACCACTCTCTCAACCCCCATCCTCCTCACCGTTGACTTAACCTCTCGCGCTACGCCCGGTGTGGCGATCAGCAGCTTTGCGTTGCTGACCTCAGTTGAAACTCGCTTGAACGCGAGCAGGAGCTGCTCCAATCCACTCGTGTACCACGTCTCGCCGACGTAGAGAAACACGAGGTCGTCTTCACCCACTCCGAGCCGCTTCCTTGAGCCCTCAGGCGGGGACACAAACCTCTCCAGACCGATGCTGCACGGCACTACCTCGACAAGCCTCCTACCGATGCGGAACCCCCTTCTCAGCTCCCGCGAGAGAGTCTTCGTAGGCACCAGAACCCGGTAAGCGCCGCGGAGTACAGCCTCGCTCAACCCCCGCGCTGCCTCAAGCTTAGCGTACCAGCTCACCTCGCTCCCCACACTCAGCAGGTATGGTACGAACGCTAGAGATCTCACGAGGCTTGCGCAGACCCCGAAAGGCCACAGACCGAACGCGTGGACTAGTGACTCGCCTACAATAGCCAGCTCCGAGACGCGGAACATGAGAGCCGAGAGGTTCTTCACTTTATCTTTCGACCCCTCGACCGTGACGACCGAGCCCCCATAGCCTGGGCAGAGGAGGTCTTCGAGCGACGGTGCGCGTAGCGCGAGCACCACACACTCGACCCCCTCCTCGGTCAGAACGCGCGCGAGCTCTTGGGGCAATGCATGCGAGCTGCTGGAGAGGAGCACAACTTTCACGCATCCTCCGCCTCGAGCAGCAAGCCAAGCCTCAGAAGCCTCTCCACAACTCGTTTCAGAGTAGGGGCGGGCAGCCCATGCTCTTTATGCAGAGCTTCGATAGGTTCACTTGTCCCCAAAGTTCCGTCGCTGAGCTCCCAGACTCTGTAGGAGAGAGAGAGTCCAGCTGCAGAATTTTGCCTTTATGCGTGTAAACCCTGGGGAAAGCCGCATAAGGCAGGTAGGAGAGTATGACCCGAGGGTTCCTAACTAGCACTTTCATGGGGGCTGTCCTCTCAGGCTGAGGGTTTTCTCGACCACGTGGCATAAGGGGTCAGGGGCACGCGGGTCCCCGAAGAACGCGGCAGCCGAGCCTCTGCACCTGCCGTTGCAAGCGAGCCGGCAGGACCTGCATGGTTCCCACAGGTTCTCGCGTTTGAGCCCCCTCAGCTCGTTAAGAATCTGCGATTCGAACCACACGTCCAGCAATCTGTCCTTCTTCACGTTGCCGCAGACGAACTGAGGAGGGAAGTAAGAGCAGGGTTTTACGTCGCCGTTTGGGTCTATGTGGAGGGACGTCGTGCCGGCCGGGCATAAGGCGTACCTCGAGCTTGTGCCGAGGCTCCCGAGGGGCCCGGGCTCGCTCTCCAGCACCACGCTGATCACGCCGGAGTAGTTGTCCGCAGTTTCCCTCACTTGCTTTACTGCTTCGTCGAACTCCGCGGAGCTCAAGTGGATCTCAGGTAACAGGTGGTAAGCTCTCCCGCTTGGAACCGCTCTGTTCACGCTCCAACCGTCCACGCCGAGCTTGTTCAGGAGCTTGAAGAGCTCCAGCAGCTGGTCTCGGTTCTCGCGCTGCACTACGGTCTTCACGAGCACCTTAAAGCCCAGGGTCTTCGCCAGCCCTATCGCCTCCACGACCTTCTCAAAGCATCCGCGCGCACCCCTTATAGCGTCGTGAACCCTGCCCACGCCGTCCAAGCTGAACTGAACCACGCGCAGCCCGGCGTGTTTGAGCTCTCGCGCCTCCTCCTCGCCGAATAGCGTGCCATTCGTTGCCAGAATCACGTCCACACCTCGCGAGGTCAGCGCCCTGACGAGCTCCACGAGCTCAGCAAACCTCAGGAGGGGCTCCCCACCGCCCACCGAAACCTGAAGCACGCCAGCTTCAGCAAGCTGGCGCGCAAGCTCCACGAGCTCCCCACAGGTCATCTCCTTCCCCAGTCGTCTCGGCAGGTAGCAGTGCTTGCACTTGAGGTTGCACCTGTGCGTGATCTCGAGGAGGATTTGCGCTGGCGCGTGCAGGAAGTTGAGTAAGGGTCTTTCAGGCGGTGAACCCGTGATGCGCGGCTTCACATCGAGTCCTTCACCCCGCGGAATGATGAAACCTCTCCTCAACCCCTCTACTATTGTCCTGTACACGCCTATGGTCTTGCTCCACCTGCTTCCGGAGTACTCCTCATCGATCACTTCAATAATCTCTTCGACACTATGCCTACCATCACAAAGTTGAAGAATCCTGTAGGCGGTTTCATTGAGATAATGAATGCCTCCACCATAATCCAGAATCGTTGCTACTACATAGTCTTCGTTTATCACAGAATTCTCCTTCCTAATAATTTTAGGGATAAAAAGAGGCTTCATAGCCGCATTA
>Ga0065719_100232_pt1 | contig 21674 bp, 21 predicted proteins | sample GBSCel85sediment_FD_59106 | JGI IMG/M metagenome (GOLD analysis project Ga0065719, IMG submission 59106) | Hot spring sediment microbial communities from Great Boiling Spring, Nevada - Cellulolytic enrichment CS 85C v3 (version 3) | ecosystem: Environmental > Aquatic > Thermal springs > Hot... | reverse complement strand
CCCCAACCCCCGATAAATTAGGAGCCCACAACAAATAAGTGTCGCTAGCCTGGAAGACTTAACCCGCGCGAGGGCAGGGTGCTTTGCCAGCTCCAGGCGGTGGATAGACCTACAAACCTATTTTCCGAGTTCTTTTGTTTGAGGTTTTGGTTTTGAGGGTTGTTTTCGGTGTAGTTAACATGCACTTAACTTTACTGCGGTGTAGTTAACTCCCCGGCTCATTACCTACTTAGAGAATTCTCGAAGTATAGAATGGAATAACAAAACAACACCGTGTTGAGATCGAAAGACCTAAGTCAAAGCTCTCGGAAACCCCCCTATTAAGATACTTAAGAACGAGGATCACCAACCACACTAGATGATCAACGAGTTGATACACTAATTACTCACTGCCCACGCCCCAGCTTCTCAGCTTGGAGAAATGCGCGCGTTTCTCCAACTGTAGAATATCGTTCTACATATGTAGAATGAGGACCCAACATTATAGGTTTTCTAAAAAGGGTTTACGTGTGGGGAAGGTTTCCTCCCTATATGGGTAGCCCCATAAGCATCNCTACCAGGGTTGGCGCTGCTACTAAGGTCATGAAGAGTACTCCTAATGATACGCCCAGCTTCCATAACGCTCCCGATACTATGCTGATTATGAGGGTTCCGAAAACACCCGTTATTCTGGCGTCGTAGTAGGAGAGCATTATTACTATGGCTATGAATAGTCCGTAGAGTGCTTCCGCGGGCACCCTCCTGAAAACTGCTAGCGTTATCTTCCTGGAGTACCTCACTAGTATTGGGTATGCTATGAGGAAAGCTATTAGTGAGGCACCTACTAGGGAGAGAGCTATGGTGAGGTAGTCGTAGTTTGTTACTAGGTAATCCCTAGCGCTCATACCGAGGTTTTCTAGTTTCTGGAAGAAAGGCATTGCGGGGCCGGCTGCCATGGGTCCTGTCGGCTGCCCGATCACCAGCAAAGGTATTATGGTGCCGCCGATGTAGGTGGCGTTCTTAACCGCGTCTCTAACAGTGTAGGCTAGTATGGAGCCTCTCACCTTATCTTTCTTACTCTCCCTGAGTAGGTCTCCTATGAGTATCGTTAGTCCTACGGGGGACATGACTGTCGCCAGGATTGATGTTATAGCGGACCATAGAGTGCTTTGAGCTGCCTCCTCCCTCGTAAGTATCTTGAGGGGGTTTAGAGGTATCTTACCGATCCTGGCTAACTTAACCTCCTTAAGACCTCTCCTCTCATANGTTTTCTTGAGTTCTGCGTGAAGCATTGAGAGTAGCTCGAACATCATGGGGCCTATCGTTATCCCTAGGAAGAAGCTTATGTAGACAGACTTCCCGTAAACAGCTCTGAGACCCTGAATACCTAGAGCGAATGCAGGTATTGAGAGTAACGCAAGACCCTTATTCCTAGACGTGAGAGCTAACACGAGCAAACCGATTAAGAGTATCCAGAACCACCTAGCAACCTTAACGTTAGGTAATACCTCGTCAGTAGCCCTCAACCAATCACCTAAGGGCATTAAGTAGTAGGAGATCGTTAAGGTAGTCACTAAAGCCACGAACTGACCCACAACACTCGCCGCGATCCCCTTCCTCAATACAGTGTCAGCCAACCCAGCCTCCTTAGCAGTNAGAGCGTCGGGAACTTGAGGAACAGCCATAACACCGCCGGGAATCCCCGCTAGAGCTACGGGGATACTGTCAGCCATCTTGAAAGCAGCTATGCTAGCAATAAACCATACCAGAGCGAGTAGTGGGTCAACACCCACGAGCAGGAGAGTCAAGAGTATTGGAGCCATGGTAGCCGTCTCGTCCGTCCCGGGCAGTATGCCTATGAATATGTAGAGGATTGTTGAGAGAGCTGAGAGGAGGATCACTAACAACACGGTGAGTGGGTCCATGAATCACACCTCCCTAATAACGCGCTTAACCTTGGTGAAGAACACGCTTACCGCGAACCCTACTGAAGCCCCCACAGCACCTAGAGTGATGGAGAGTCCTGTCGCCGGCACGCCAACCAAGCTAGCTATGTGTGGGCTCACGAAGTAGAACGCTAAAGCTAAGATCGTGGAGATCAAGGTAGCTACCCCGAACTCCCTCAATGACACGTACTCACCATATAACTCATAATATACCTCCTCATCCCCCATAAATAACACCACATCATAAAACACGCTGGGAGGGATTTTATTGTTTAACACAGAAAGCAATACATCAATCAATACATCAAGTTAAGAATCCTAACATCGCAAACCCCGGAGAGCAAAACATAACCAAGAAAGCCTCAACGACCTCATCAAATAGATTTATATTTTACGAAAACGATAACTAAACGCGGTGTTAATTTTGGTCGAATATATCCCTAGAAAGAAGATTCTAGAAGAAATGCATAGTAAGGTAGCTAGGGGGGAGCCGATAATAGGTGTTGGTGCCGGGGTAGGCATAATAGCTAAGGTAGCTGAGTTAGCTGGTGCTGACTTAATCATAATATATAATTCGGGAAGGTATAGGATGGCTGGCTTCGGCTCCTTAGCGGGTCTCATGCCTTACGGTGACGCGCATCAAGTCCTCCTAGAGTTAGCTCCTGAAGTACTTAGTGTGGTTAAGTACACGCCTGTCCTAGCCGGGGTGACAGGCACACACCCGTTCTACCAAGGGTACAGGATGAGGAAGTTCCTCCAGGAACTTAAGGAGATGGGGTTCTCAGGAATCCAGAACTTCCCGACAGTGGGACTCATAGATAAGAACTCGCTGTTCAGGAGGAACTTAGAAGAGACTGGGATGGGTTACGACAAGGAGGTTGAGGCGGTTAGGATAGCTCACGAACTCGACATGCTCACAACCCCGTACGTGTTCGACGAGGAAAACCTCATCGACATGCTGAAGGCCGGTGCTGACGTCCTAGTCCTGCACTTCGGCTTAACAGCTAAGGGCACCGTAGGAGCTAGAACCACGATCTCCCTAGAAGAAGCAACTAAGAAAACACAAGGAGTGGTCTGAGCTAGCGAGGAGTCAGAAACCCGACGTGCTAGTCCTGATCCACGGAGGGCCCGTAGCAGACCTTGAAGACTGGAAATACGTAGCTGAGAGAGTTAAGGGGGTTCACGGATTCTTCGGAGCCACAACATTCGAGAGGTTGCCTACGGAGAAAGCAGTGGCGGAGCAGATAAGAGCCTTCAAAGCAGTACGTATAAGAACTTAGGGGTCTCGTAAAATGGTTAAGAAACCCACGATAGCAATCCTAGTAACCCTAGACACTAAAGAGTGTGAGGGCTACTACCTGAAGGAGAGGGTAGAAGCACACGGCGGTAGGGGATTACTGGTAGACCTATCAATGCGTAAATACGCCCCTAAGCTAGGCAAGCCAGACATAAGCAACGAGGAGATTGCTAGAGCCGCAGACACCACCATGGACTACGTGAGCAGACTCGACAGAGCGAAAGCTCAGGAAGTCATGGCTCGAGGAGCCATCAAGATACTCAAGGAATTCCTAGCAAGAGGGGAGCTAGACGGGGCCATAGGCCTCGGAGGATCCACAGGCTTCTCCCTAGTAGTCTCAGTAATGCGGGAACTACCTATGTTCCTACCTAAGTTCGCCTTAACCACGGTCATAACTGAGGCTGGCCCCATCATAGCCGGAGCAGACATAACGCCCGTCTGGTCTATCTCAGACCTAGCCGGCGGCGAGAGAGTTAACGCTATAGAAGCTGAAGTACTTAACAGAGTAGCTGCCGCGGCGGTCGCCGCAGCCTCACCAACCCCCTACACCGTCGAGAAACGCCCGACAATACTCTCCACACAATTCGGTAACACAACCCCGCACCTCATAGTAGCTAAAGACTACCTGACTAAGGAAGGCTACGACGTAATACCGTTCCACGCTCTTGGGAGGACAGGCGGGTACACCATGGAGAGATTAGTGGAGGCAGGACTAGCTGCGGGAGTTCTAGACCTAACCACACACGAGCTTGTGGACGAGGTTGCTGGAGGAGCTCTCAGCGCCAGCTTCGGAGGCAAGTTAAGGCTGACCGCGGCAGGACTTAAGGGGGTGCCACAGGTGATCCTACCGGGAGCTCTCGACATGATAAACTTCTGGGGTCCTGCGACGGTCCCAGAGAAATTCCGTGAAAGATGCGTCTACGAACACAGTAGGGGGTTAGTCACCTTAATTAGAGCAACAGCTGAGGAACTCTACGCTACAGGTAAGTTAATGGCTGAGAGACTTAATGCAGCAGTAGGTCCTACAGCCGTGATCTTCCCGCTCAGAGGCTTCAGCATAATAGATAACGACCCCAACGCAAAACCGAAGAACGCCCCTCCCGGAGCTTACTGCCAGAAAATGGTGTTCAAGAATGGCGAGGTAGTGTTCGAGAAGACCTCCAAGCCATGGCATGACCCGGCGGCAGACCTCCAACTACTGAAGGCCCTACTAGAGCATCTAGACCTCTCAAAACCAAACATAGATCTAATAGTGGTTGATCACAACCTAAACGACCCTGAGGTAGCCCTTCTCAGCGCTAAAATACTGGACGCCATGATTAAAGGCACTTGGAAGAAAGGCTACATCCCGGAAGTACCGGAACTAGAACCTCATAAAGTCCTCAAAGACCCGGAGAAAATCAAGGAACTCCTGAAAGAGAGACTCGGCTGAACTCCAAACCTGAGGGTTAAAAAGAAAATGCGTTTTTCACGTTAAGATCATCGTAAATACTTAAAAACAATCAACATTTCTTAGCTTTCTTCTTTTCCTCCTTTTTCTTCCCTTCCTTCTTGCTCATAGGGGTTTATCCCCATGATATATTCTGCGGAAAGACTTTTAAACGATTTCTCCAAGCCTTAAGAATGTCGTAAATTGATGTTTAGTTTGGGTTAGTCTAGCGGGCTCATTGCCCACGCCTCCGGAGCCGGCGGCAGAACCTGATCCCGCAATACCACACCTGTGAGGAACGCCGGAAATGATGGGGGTTTCGGGAGGTGCGGAACCCCGCCTTAAATGACGAGGCCGTCAGTAAGTATGTTAAAGTCTTTATTTACGGCTTTAGCGGAATTAGGTTGGGTGGGTGCTTTGAGTAAGGCCGGCTTGAAAGGGTACGTGAAAACTAACATATTTCTTACCGCATACGATGAGTCCTTCGTTAAGGAATTACTTAAGGAGCTTGAGAAGAAACATAGGATCCTTGAGTTTAGCAAGAGTGAGGTGGTTGACCACTTCTATTACATATCCGTTGAGGGGGACGCGAAAGAGTTTGAGGTCATCCTTAAAGATAGGACCTCGTGGTATAAGGTAGAAGTACTTGAGTTTAGTTAAGGTTTTAAGGAATAAAGCGATTTATATGTTGATGAGGAGCGGACCACGGACTGAGTAGTGATGTGATAACGCATTACTGATTCACGAAGTAGTGAACATGTGCATCCTTAAATGTGCTCGACCCTCATTAATACTTGGGGTGGTTAACCATAAACTCTTTTCGCACAGTCGTTAGGGTTGATGGGAAGGGCCGGATCACATTACCTCTCTACATCAGGAGGGAGTTAGGTATTGAGGAATTTTCCTCAGTTGAGTTGATAGTGGATCAAGTGAGGAGAGAACTGGTAATAAGACCCATAACATCATCCGGCGAGTACCTAATGAACCTCGAGGTACAGCTCGAGAGCCCTGAGAAAGTGAGTGAGTTAGTTAACTTGATAGTCGAGAGCGGGAGTGAGTTAAAGATAATTAACTGCATCCCTAATCCAAGTAAATGCTTGGTCTCCGTAAGCGTGGCTGACTCAACAGCAGGGGAGAGACTAGTTGAGGCTTTATCGAGTAAGGGCTTCTCAGTCAAGGTCGTGGAGGAGTGAAAGCGTGGCTGAAATAATAGTGGGTTGCTGCGGTTTCCCCACCTCAAGAAAAGAATACTATACCGCATTCAAAGCAGTGGAACTACAAGACACTTTCTATAACCCGCCGAACCCTGAGAAACTGAGGAGGTTGCGTGAGGAAGCGCCTGAGAACTTCATCTTCACTATGAAGGCTTGGCAAGCCATAACACACCCTCCCGACTCCCCCACATGGCGTAAGTCTAGGTTTAAGCCGCCTGATGAGGTAAAAAGTAATTACGGCTACCTAAAACCGACTAAAGAGAATCTTGACGCGTGGGAGTTGGTGAGGAAATCTGCTAAAGCTTTGGGAGCTACGTACGTGATACTTCAGATGCCGCCTTCATTTACCTACAGCTCGGAGAACTTAAGGAACCTCAAGAACTTCCTGGACATAACACGTGAGAGAGATTTCAGGATAGGCTTAGAATTGAGGGGGAATTGGCATAACCACGCAGAGGAACTAAGGAAAATCCTCGAAAATTATGAGGCAGTAACACACGTGACCGACCCCTTCAAATGGTTCCCGCCAGAAACGAGAACTAATAGCTACTACTTTAGATTACACGGTATAGGGCCTCGTGAGGTAAATTACGGGTATAAATATACCGCGGAAGACTTACTGAAGCTCAAGAACCTGATAGGGGTTTTGGGGAGCGTTAAAGAAGTCTACGTCATGTTCAACAACGTTTACATGAGGGATGACGCACAGAACTTCATGAGACTACTTCGTGAGAATTATTTAAGTCCTTAATCTTTTTAAGCTCACTAATGTTTCTTTCTAGGTGTTACGTGATGGCTCAAGTAAGCGAGTTTAGGAGTAGAGGGCCTGTGATAGTGGAGGCTGCAACGCCACCTACTTGTAGTAGTTGCGGCAAGCTGATATCCCCCAACGAGAAAGCCACTAAGTTCGTGTGCCCTAACTGCGGCGTGGTAGTTATTTGGAGATGTAGTAAGTGTAGGGAGCTCTCAAACCCGTATAAATGCCCTAACTGCTGGTTTGAGGGCCCGTGATGAGGTGGGTTGGTTGGGCAAGGTAATAGTATCGCTGCGAGTAAATCCTGAAAGTGATGAAGTAGACCTGGATAAGTTGATAAGCGATATTAAGTCTAAGCTACCATCGTACTACGAGATCTTAAGGTACGAGAAGGAGTACGTGGCGTTCGGGCTCTACGCCCTAAGACTCTACATCGCGATGCCAGAGAACTTTGAGGGGGGTACTGACGAACTAGAGAGGAGTCTCACTGAGTTAAGCGGGGTATCATCCGTCGACGTAGACTTCGTTACTAGAACGGACGCTCTATGAACCAAACACCGTATTATTGTTTTTGCTTTTAATACTGAGGTCGTGAACACTCTTGAGGAGCTACTCAAGACTTAAACACTGGGCTCGTAATACGGTGCTCGCACACATTATAAGCGCTGTAAGGTATAGTGTTGTGAGGGTGGATGATGTACAGTAAGAGCAAGGAAGTCATGGTGAGGGTCGCTGAAATAAGTAAGAACGACGCATTCAGAGGTAAGGTCAGAGTACCCACAAAAATCTTGGATTCTATCGGTGCTGAGGAAGGTGACGTTATAGAGATAATAGGTAGGAGGAACACGGTAGCTATCGCGTGGCCGGCACTACCGGAGGACGAGGAGAAGGACGTGGTGAGGATGGACGGGGTCATAAGGAAGAACGCAGGGGTAAGCATAGGTGATAGGGTTATCATCAGGCGTGTTGAGGTTAAGCCAGCAACTTCTGTTAAGCTAGCTCTAACAGATTCTTCTAATCAAATAAGCGGCGGTGAGTCAACGCTTAAGATGATTAAGAGGAGATTACTTAATTACGCTGTCATTGAGGGGGATCTAGTACCTTTCCAGCTATTGGGTTCAGTAATATTCCTGCAAGTCATATCCACCAGGCCTGCAGGCCCGGTAATAATTGATGAGTCAACCAGGCTGGTTCTGATCAATAAGCCTGCACAGACTCTCAGGATGATGCGCGTCACCTACGAAGACGTGGGGGGAATGAAGGAGGTGGTAGAGAGGGTTAGGGAATTGATAGAGTTGCCTCTCAAGCACCCCGAGCTCTTCAGGAAGCTAGGTATCGAGCCCCCCAAGGGCGTCTTGCTCTACGGCCCTCCCGGCTGCGGCAAGACCTTACTCGCTAAGGCCGTAGCAACCGAGGCTGACGCTTACTTCATAGCTATTAATGGTCCTGAGATTATGAGTAAGTATTATGGTGAGTCTGAGCAGAGGTTGAGGGAGATTTTCGAGGAAGCTAGGAAGAACGCTCCAGCAATAATATTCATAGACGAAATAGACTCAATAGCACCAAAAAGAGAAGAAGTAATAGGAGAAGTAGAAAAAAGAGTAGTAGCACAACTACTAACACTAATGGACGGGCTTGAGGGCAGGGGGGACGTCATAGTTATCGGGGCAACGAACAGGATAGAAGCAGTAGACCCAGCACTAAGAAGACCCGGAAGATTCGACAGAGAAATAGAGATACCGATGCCTAACAAGCAGGGAAGACTTGAGATACTGCAGATACATACGAGGAACGTCCCGCTAGCGGAGGACGTGAACCTAGTTAAGCTCGCTGAAATAACCCACGGCTTCACGGGCGCTGACTTAGCAGCCCTAGTCAAGGAAGCGGCTCTGAACGCCATAAAAAGAGTTCTTAACGGCGTGAACATAGATGAAGACATACCATCGGAGATCTACAGCAACCTGGCCGTGAACATGGACGACCTAATAAACGCGTTGAAAGCAGTTCATCCTAGCGGGCTCCGCGAGCTATACGTTGAAGTTCCTGAGGTTAGGTGGTCAGATATAGGCGGCTTAGAGGAAGTCAAGCAGGAGTTGAGGGAAGCTGTTGAGTGGCCTCTTAAGAACCCGGCGTCTTACGAGAGATTGGGCGTGGAACCGCCTAGGGGTATACTTCTTTACGGTCCTCCTGGTTGTGGTAAGACTTTGCTTGCTAAAGCTGTTGCTACTGAATCCGGTGCAAACTTCATAGCAATCAAAGGACCTGAAATACTAAGCAAATGGGTAGGAGAATCAGAAAAAGCAATAAGAGAAATATTCAGAAAAGCAAGACAAGTAGCACCAGCAATAATATTCTTCGACGAAATAGACTCAATAGCGCCTCTCAGGGGGTTCTCAGGGGACTCATACGTTAGTGAGAGAGTGGTGAGTCAGTTGCTGACTGAGATGGACTCTATCGAGAAGATAAAGAACGTTGTGGTGATAGCGGCTACTAACAGACCTGACTTAGTTGACCCAGCTCTCTTAAGACCTGGGAGATTAGATAAGCTCATATATGTCCCGTCACCGGACGTCAAGGCAAGACTAGAAATACTTAAAGTCCTCACTAGAAGGACGCCCCTATCACCTGAGGTGAATCTGGAAGAAATAGCTAGAAAGACTGAGGGATACTCCGGCGCCGACTTAACAGCATTGGTGAGGGAGGCAGCTCTTAACGTCCTGCGCAGGAATCGCGAAGCTATTCAAGTAAGTATGGAAGACTTTGAGTACGCGTTACGTAAGATACCGCCCTCACTAACGCAGGAAATCATTAAGTTCTATGAAGTATGGTCCAGCAGGACTAAGCAGAGACTACCGCACGCGCTCTCACACCCATACCAGATATAGGTCTTACCTCCCCGCCCTTTTAAGGCGAGGCTTTTAGTTGTAGAGTTCTAGTTATTCTTGTAGCTAGAAGTAAAAGAAGGTATTGTACAATTTGATAAAGACTAATTGTTTAATTTATTCGAGAAACACTAAGGCAAATTCCGAGATTTGGAGCCNAGCCAAGACCAGCTTTTATTGTTCCATCNCTATCTCTACAAAGATAAGTTCCCTCACTAGACGCAAAGATTTGTTTTACAGCTGAAAACTCTTTCTTCAGGGCAGGGGGAAGGTCGGTAATGCTTATAAGCGTGTTCATGGTAGTAATTTATAGGTGGGCATTATGGGTAGTTATATGACGGTTTCCACGAAAGTTAGGAGGGAAATTGTAGAGAAGGCTAGGAAGCTCGGGATTAACATCTCTGAGTTTCTACGGAGGAAGATTGAAGAAGAGGTTGAGAGGAGAGAGATTGAACTAATTACTCAGAGGCTTAATGAATTGAAGGATTTTCTTGACGCAATAGATGTTGAGAGAGTTGTGAAACATGTGAGAGAAGATAGGGAGATGGCTTAATGTCAAGACTCCTCTTCGACTCTTCATCACTAATCAAGGCGTTGAAGCAGGGTAGGGTCGACCTCTTAGCTAGGAACTACATACATTGGTTAACAATCTACGAGGTTTTAAACGCTATCTGGAAAGAGACACGCCTTCTCAAAACAATCCCTGAAGACAAGGTAATAGCATTCGCGGAAATATTGAAGCAAGTCACCGACCTCATGAAAATCCTTGACCCTAAAGGACTAGAGGAAGACATGTTGAGAACCGCGATCCAGCGGGGAATAACAACGTACGACGCATCGTACATAGTATTAGCCATGAAACACGGACTAATACTAGTCACAGAAGACAGCAAGCTACGAGCAAAAGCAAGAGGAGTAGTAGAAACCACGAGCTTAGACGAGCTAAGTGCGTCTCTGGGCAGTATTCGAGAGTAGCTATTCATGCTTGTTAAGCCTTATTAGCTTCAACAACACCTCTAGCAGTTCCATTCATAGTTGCTTAGAGAAAGAAATGCTTATATACCTTGCTACGCTTTTATTATTGGCTCTAGGACACGTCCAAGTCCTAGAGGGGACCTCATTTAAGTGGTGATAGCTAATTGAGTGTCTCTAAGACTACCTTTAACATAGCTTTCAAACTGCTTGATGTGGTGGTCAGGAATGGTTGCATGGTTAGGGAAGACCAGCTCTACACAGAGTTACGTAGTGAGTTTGGCATATCTTACTCAGAATTCATTAAGTTGCTCATGAAGTTAGAGATGCGCGGGTTGATTAAGGTTATCTTAGCTAAGGGGAGCGTGAAGAACATACTTTTGAGCGAGGCCGGGAGAGAGCAGTTAGGAGTTCAGGATAAGTGTGTTGATTAAGTACCCTACGGTGGTGACACCCCGTAAAGCAACACAACGTTATCTACTAAGTACTTTGTTAATGCCTCCTCGTAACCCCCTCCCCCACTCAACACCTTCTCCACCTCCCTACGTATGTCCCAAGGATACATGACGGCACCGGGTCTTTTCGGGTCGTCTATGAAGTCGCTCTCTATCAACGCTCTCGTAACCCCTACTTCCAGGATGTTTGTGAGGAGGTCTTCCCGACCCAAGACCGACATCATATACTTAAACTCTTCCACGGTCTTAGCTAGGAAAGTGCTTACGTGGTGGAACACAACTTTATTCTTAGGTACTTCAGCAAGTCTAACCAAGTAGTTTACGGACNCCACGGTTGCTAGACCTCCTTGCTCCGTGTGTAGGTGGATGAGTGAGTTCGTGTCTCTGCATATTTCTAAAGCCCTCAACAACGCGATCTCGTTAACTATTACTGACTCTGGTAGGGTCTTGTAGTGCGGTCGCCCGAACTCGCCTAACCCGTCTACCCTGCCATCCAGTATTAACTTCCTGAGATACTCTAAGGCTCTCTCAACGATTTCTAAGACCTTATCCGTCCTGTGAGAACCCGCAATCCTCACTAACTCATCCACATAAGCTGGGTGGATCCCTGCTAAGCAAGCTACCTTAANACCCTCCCTCCTAGCCCTACCACACTCAATCACGTGTNACTCAAAAGACTTAATAATACCTTCTAGACCCGCGCCGAAGCCGTAGTGATTAGGCGGTAGTGAAACTAAAGCCATGAACCACCCGCCGACCCCCCTAAACTTCCTAGCCACGACTTCAGCTCCCAAGCCTGAAGGGGATACGTGGGCGTGTGCGTCGGAGAGCGGTAACACCAATANCACGCTCAAAACTAATAGGTTAAGTCAGAGCTAAAAATANTGCTAACGACTAGGGATGNTGTTNGCAAGCAGCAGTTTCTTAGAAATAAATATAAATATTGCTTGCGTAGTAAATTATTGAGGATGTAGTATGAGCTCCATGATTAAGGAGTTTAACAATATTGCTGAGTTCGTGAAGAGTATTGATGAAGACTTAAATGATTATAGGAAGAAGCTCGCTGAACTTCTTAGGAGATTAGAAGAGCTGAGGGTTAAGGTAGAGCATGAGAGAAAAATCAAGGCGGCATTCACTAAGTTAGGATTAGCTGCTGAAGCGCCCGAACTTAAGAACGTAGTTGATTTAAAGAACATCAAGATAGTGATGAATCCGACAGCAGATCAAGAACTAAACAACCTAGAAAGTGTGGTTGAGTCCCTCAACAACAAGATAACTATGTTAACAGCTATAAAGAAAGACCTAGAAGTTTTAGGGAGTCTTGACGTGGAGGTAAAGTTAACTGTCGTATACTTAGAAGGGCTCCCGAAAACGCTCATAATAAAGTACGTGTAAGTAGATATTACGGTTTTAAATAACGAANAAAGAACGCTTTTATTAAATACTTAATTCAGCAACTAGAATAATGTTTCCTCTCTTCGCAACCTCTGATATATTACTGCCCTGAGCTTCAGAGTTCCGTAAACAGCTAACGCAGCTATTATTATGACCGCTATTATAGGCAAGTACCTGAAGAATAGCGTGAGTGGTTGCGGGTTCATGTACACGAGCAGNTCCGTATCCCTATCCAGAGTTATCGTTCTAATCTCGTCGNAATAGCCTGGCATGACTACCTCAACCCTTATATCACTATAGAATAGCTTCGTTTCAACAAACCCTTCCTCGTATGTGTTTAAAACCGTTATGAGGTTCCCTGTCTCTAAGCTATAGAACCTGACCTCAGCATTCTTTATGGGGGTCTCGCCTTCCTGAACCCTAACTCTTAAGTTGTAGTACTTCCTAGTCACCGGGATATTGAGCGGCATGTTGTCAGTCAACTTAACTAAGACTGGCTGCGACGGGTTATAAACTACCTCATAACTACTCGTAGGCCTTACCTGCACTACGTAAATCCCGTAAGGCAAGACGATACTAGCATTTTGAGCGACGTCACTCACTACTTTAGTGTCNTTGACGAAGACGTCGAACCTGCCTTTAAGAATGTTGACTGTAACGTCTCTAATACTTAAGTTCAGAGTATAAGTATTTCTAGGGATTCTCACGACCTTGGTTGTCGGGGAAGCGAGGGTCAAGTTTATTGTTGTCGGCCTGTATATAGCTTCATAACCTTCTAAAGGTCTGACAAGCACAGTATAATCGCCGTAAGGCAACACAAAATACGCTCTAGCCACTGCAGGATCTACCGTCTGAACCTCACCGCCTACCTCAACCTCTACGGGAGCTATTAACTTAGTAGTTAAGGCGTCTTCAACCCTTAACTCAAGTAAGTATATCTTCCTGAAGAGAGTTACATCAACAGACTGATTACTTAAGACCGTAAGCGTGGTCTCGAAGGGTTCGTAGACGTTCTCGTAACCCGGTGCTGGACCCACCCTCAAGACGTGTGTCCCGTACAGAACCCGTACCTCAGCATACCTACTACCCGTTGAGGGTATTACAGTCTTATTATCTACTATGACGGAGTAGGGAGCTATTAAATCTCCTGACACTGAATCGATCACGCTCAAGTACAGCGTGAATTCTTTATACGTTAACGGGATCTCTAAGTAGGTATCTGTGAAGGTGCTGATCTTGATAAGTGTTTCCGCAGGATTCACGTAGGGTCTTGAGTGAGTCACCGTTATCTCGTAGGTCACGTTGGGCAGTATATTATTGAAGACTACCACACCGTCTTCAGAAGGAGTCTTAGTCAGCGACCCTCCAGGGTATTTGAACGTTACTGAAGCTTCAGTAACGGATTCGTTGCCGGGCGGGATTACCTTAATAACCGCTTCACCAGCCCTAAAACTCTCTACAGAGACTGGTTCACCGCCGATCATTAAGTTCAAGTTCTTAAGTATCGTTAACTTATCGCCTCCGCAAGCTACACCAACACTGAAGTCGCTTAGTATGTCTGAATCTACGTGAGGTTCCTCAGCAAAGTTGAGGACTAAATCCCTCCTCAGCAATGGAGTTAAGTATGGGGTGAGCCTGAGTAGTTGCAGGCCTTCAGAAGTCTCCAAGAATATTGCTTGTGCCTCGCCGCCAGGGAATATCTTAACCTTACTTACCTCCCCTCCAGCAACGTAGGTGTTAAGTAGTCTGTAAGACTTACTATTATTACCCTCAACGAGTGAGTAAACCTTCACCCTACCATCACTTAATACGAGAACCGCTAATCTACCGTCATGCAGTGTTAAAGCAGTGTTTAATCTTGCTCCCGCACCAGCATACTCCGTAGTTACTGAGGTTTTGTTAAGTGAGGTGTTTACTCTAACTAGCTTCAAGTCCTCGTCTTCAGGGTCGTGGTACGTGATTAAGTACTCACTATCGTTAACTCCTTTAAGGAACGAGAGTCCGGAGGCCGTGGGCAGTATCTTGAAGTTCATGAAACCTACGTTAGCGTAGCTGTCCGGCGCCCCGCTCACGTCAAGTACCTGGAGATTAGCTAGCAGGAACTCAGGCGTCTTATAATAGGCTGAGGCAGGAGTGGTTATNGGTGGCGCGCTAAGGGTGAACGTAGTCACGTAGACCCTGTCAACNTATGATGNGAGGACAGACGTATCGTACGTGTAGTTNTAGTTCCTCCCGTATATGTCCCAGACACTCACCTGAGCCATTAAGCCTCTGGGAACAGGTATCTCGGCAACTCCTTTATCGTCGGCGTTGAGTCCGTACCTATAAGTCAGGCCTTGCTCGGTGTCGTAAGCGATGACCTCAACTAAAGCTCCTGAGGCCGGCGTTAGGGTGTCGTCAACCCAGTACGTCACGTTAAAGGTTAGGGTGATGAGATCCCCTTTCTCAACCCAAGCTATCGCAAACATCGACGCGTCGTAGTAGTAGCTGGACCCGTCAAATACTGTCAAGGGAGCTATGTCCTGCGGTAATATCCCCTCATATGACGTTGTGGCGTTACCAACCCTATTACCGATCTTCAGGACACCGCTAGACCCCTCACTAAACACGTAGATATAGCACGAGGTGCAGGGCCCGGTGGTTAGCGGGCCCTCACTAACTAACGCGACAACTTTATGCACTCCCGACGAGTTCCTAAGTATAGCTGTCTTCTTAACGTAGAAATCGGCTCCCAGCACGGCCTCAAGCATTTTATAGATCCTCCCACCGCTCACGCTGAATAAGAGTACCTCACCCTTATCAGTTCCTACGGAAACCCTGGTGATAGGCCACCCATCAGTAGAGAAGGAAGTAACCCTGCCTACCAGAGGGTATAGCTGCAGTACCACGGCATCGGAGTATGGGTTGCTGACGTCGAGTAACGCGACGTAATCCCTGGAAGGTCCTGAAGCAACAACCATTACGACAGACTCATTAATCATTAAAACCTTGNNCACGCTTAAGTTACCCACGATCTTAACCGGGATGGTGTAAGCGTAGGGTGTACTTAACTCAATACCATCCATCTGTGCTTGAGCCTGTGTGAGGGGAGGGACCTGACCCAACAATATGGCTAGAGACGCTGAGAACAACATCAAGGAAATAATCGCCGACAGGCGCTTCCCGTNAATCAGCTTAGATAAACCCATTAATTACACCCTAAGAATATGTCGTCATAAACATATATATCTTTGATATAGTATATTTTAGGTGAGTGATAGGATTTGTCGTCGAAACGCGGTGCTTCATTAAGCTTTCTAAGTAGGTTAAGGAGAGGTAAGGAGAAAGCGGAGAAACCCGAGGCCGTTGCCGCGCCGGGCATGAGCTTCGTCGAAGCTACTAGAGTGCTCTCGCACGAGTTATTCAGCGTTAAGAAGGGTTACAGGATAATTGAGACGTACCCTGTCGTAGAGCCTTTCGCGTCAATAAATATAGTGGAGGACGAGGTCACGGGTAAGCTCTTCTACGAAGTCTACGAGATATCGCTCACCAACGAGGAGAAGGAGATATACAAGCAAATCTACGAACACATGATGTGGGAGATAAAACCGATAGCTACGCTGTCCGGCGACGCGATAGAGGAGATCCGGAGTACCGCTAGGAGAATAATGAATTTATTCCAAATAAGATTCCCTAGAACCCCGTCACTATCTTGGAGTAAGATAAACTACTACATCGAGAGGGATTTCCTAGGGTATGGGATTTTAGACCCGGTGTTCAGGGATAGGTACATAGAGGACATATCGTGTAACGGTCCCGGGAAACCCATATACGTATGGCACAGGAAGTACGAATCACTACCTACGAACGTGGTCTTCAAGACTGAGGAAGAGCTTGACNAGTATGTTTTAAAGCTAGCTCACATGGCAGGTAAGCACATATCCGTCGCTTACCCGGTCCTAGACGCTATACTGCCCGGGGCCATCGAGTAGCGGCGACTTACAGTAAGGAGGTGTCTACTTCAGGCTCCTCGTTCACTATAAGGAAGTTTAGCGAGTCTCCTATAACTATAGCTGACATGATAAACTTCGGGACTATCTCCTCTGAGTTAGCAGCTTATTTCTGGCTAGCCATGGATTACAAGATGACTACCTTAGTGCTTGGTGTTACAGGTGCTGGGAAGACTAGCACGCTCAACGCGTTAGCAACCCTCCTNAGACCGACTTATAAGGTAGTTACTATAGAGGATACTCCGGAGCTTAGGCTACCTCTCGAGAACTGGGTTCAGCTAGTCTCGAGACCCTCTTATTTAGGCGGTGCTGGCGAGGTTTCATTATACCAGCTCGTGAGAGTTTCTCTTAGGTATAGACCCGACGTAATAATAGTTGGTGAGGTTAGGGGTGATGAAGCCTACGTACTCTTCCAGAGCATAGCGACAGGACACTCAGGAATAACCACACTACACGCTGAGAGCATAGATGCTGCGGTGAAGAGACTTACCTCACCACCCATGAACATACCGCCCTCATACATACCCTTGGTTAACGTAGCACTCTTGATTAGGAGAGTGACCCTAGTTGATGAGAAGGGTAGGTTAAGGCCTGCCAGGAAGATAACTAACGTGTGGGAGATCAGGGACTTCGGGGAGTACGAGGAGGTGGCTAGGTGGGACCCGGCCAAGAACAGGTTTAACGTAAGATTAGATAATAGCTTAGTGTTAAGTAAGATCACGGACCTCACAGGGAAGACTAGGGAGGAGCTTTTCGAGGAATTGGTTAGGAGGAAGATGCTTTTAGAATGGCTTGTAGCGACTAGGAGAACCACCTATAAAGACGTTGCTACGTGGATACAGAAATACTATCTAGATCCCATGAGAACTCTTAGAGAGGGCCCCCTGTATGGTTCTGCACCTAAATAAGAGGAAGAAGGTTGAGAAGAAGGCGGTCGTGGATAAAGAATTAAGAACTATAGCGAGACCCTGGTATAGGAAGCCTACATTCAGCGAGCTCTTCACCGTCGCGTCACTCTCTCTCTTCGAGTCTTGGGGGGCTAGACTAGCTAAGAGTCTAGAGCTAGATAAATCTATACTTAAGGCTGGGATGAACGTACACCCGGTCATATACGCNTCGAGAACCATAATGATTACCTTAATAACCTCGGTTACGGTCTTACTATCTGCTGCTATGGCTTTCATATTTGTCCCGATGCCCTTCATCGCTAGGGTGATAGTAGGTTTAGTAGCTCTGATGATACCTATAACCGTGTTCGCCATGATGCTTCTCCAGCCATCACTTAAAGCTTCTGATAGGAAGTCAGGCGTTGAGAATGAGCTGCCTTTCTTCATGGCTTACGCTTCCACCATGGCTAAGGGGGGTGTTAGCTTAGAGAGGATTATTGAGAGGGTCTCCACCCTTAAAGTGTTTAAGGCTATGAAGGAGGAGTGCTTGAGGGTTATGACGTATGTTAAGCTCTTCGGCTACGACCCTGTCTCAGCTCTTGAGAGGGTCTCGCTACTACACCCGAGCACTAAGTTCAGGGACTTAATGCTCGGCTACACAACTACCTTGAGGAGCGGTGGTGACGTAACGCACTACATGGAGATTAGGACGCAAGAGTTATTCAACGCGAGAATGAACGAGATTAGGTCGATGACTGAGAGGCTTGCTTCATTCCTGGAACTCTACATAGTTTTAGGGGTTATAATGTCTATAACAGTCTTCGTATTCTTCTCTGTCTCAGGAACTCTCTCAGCTGTCTCGGCTGGTAGAGCGACCGGTACATTAAGTGTTGACGTAACCATGCCGTCACTCTATAACTTCCTCGTCTTACCTATGCTTGGCTTAGTTGTTTTGATGATGATTCAGGTTTCCCAGCCCAAGACCCCTGTGAAGATCATGGAGCCTTACATAACTCTCGTCACTCTGATACCGATATCCATAGTCTCTTTCTTNGTAACGCTNTTCATAACNAGCGGTTCCGGGATTTTTAGGGGTGTTTTAGGGCTTCACGAGGTTCAGTCAACGATTATCTCGATGACCGTAGCTTTACTAATCCTCACCATACCCCCGTGGCTTGTTCACAGGAGTGTTTTGAGGGGTCATAAAGGGTTGGTTAAGGCTACCGCAGACTACTTGAGGGAGATGAGCGAGATTAGGAAGACGGGCTTATCCCCCGAGAAATGCATAATACAGTTATCAACCAAAGACTTCAGGAACCTGACCCCGATAGTTAGTAAGGCNGGCGCTGCCGTCTCCCTAGGGCTTAGCTTAGAGGAGGCTTTGAGGAGGGTTTTGAGGGGGGTTAGGGAGTGGTTCGTGATAGCTATATTCAGGTTCTTAACAGACTCGATAGTTGTCGGCGGTGGCGCGCCGGACATAATAGACGCTCTAGCCAGGTTTACTCAATCCTTAAGCGAGCTTGAGGAGGAGCTTAGGAGGAGGCTTAAAGCATACGTAGTACTCCCGTACTTCGGCGCTATAATGCTTGCTTCCTCCCCGATAATAATAGTCAACATGCTCATAACGGCTGCCGGAGCGCCTGCTGAGGCAGTAGCGCCGCTGATAGGGGTCTTAGGCGTTGGCTCAATGATAAACTCATTCATAATGGGCTTAATAGCCGGCAAGTCTAGCGAGATGTCCGTCGCGGCAGGATTCAAGCACTCAGCATTAATGACCCTAGTAACAGCGATAACAATACTCTTCACGCTAGCCTACATAAGCGGAACCATATTCGTTTAAACACGTGAGGCGAGAACCTTGCGCGCCAACACGGCAATCTCAGACTTCATGACAACACTAATACTGGTAGCGGTAACCGTAACAGTAGTAGCAGGATTCCTAACATGGTTCCTCACAACCTACAACACGTTAAGCAAACCAGAAATACTGAGAATACTTCAAGAAACAAGAATCTACTACGACCAAGAAAAAAGTAAGTGGGTACTGAAACTACACGTAAGAAACGTCGGCGATGTAGCAGGGGAAATATATAAGGTGGAGATAGCTGGGTGGGAAGAAATAGAGACTGAAATAACCGTAAACCCAGGGACAGGAAATAATACAGGAAATAGAGCTAAGCAAAAACTACACGANAGGNACNTGNTACNTAGTAAAACTATACCTAAAATCAGGAACCACTTACCTAGCACAACAACATCAAATACTAGCATAAGAAAAATAAAACACGAACCACAACAACTGAACCAAGACAATTAGACTTAAGGTTTATATATGTATGCGTAGTAGTAATTATTTGGTGAAACATTAAATGAAGTTAAATAAAGCAATATCACCAATACTAGCAACAGTAATACTAATCGCGGTAACACTGGTAATAGCGATAGGAGTAATAGGGTGGATAATGGGAATATGGGGCACGTTCGGAACAACAGAAACAATACAAATATACCCGGACAGCAAACTATACACTAACGGGAATATAACTCTGTACGTAAAGAATACNGGAACTGCTACAGCAGTAATATATAAGGTTGAGATAGTGGGTGTTAACACAAGTAGTATAAACGACATGACTTTAGCTCCCGGTCAAGATACGGAAATATCTGCTAGTGTTAATGGTACCCTTACACCGGGTGCTCAGTATCAAGTAAAGATATATACTAGAGCAGGTCACGTGTACAGTATAGTCTTGACCGCCGAAGCTCCTCCATCAGAATAAGCTTAGGATTTTATTTACAAAAATCATAATTTTCGTTTCTCAATATCTTTTATGTGTGTGCTTTATGAATTTTGAGACGTTATGGGGGAGCTGGGTTAAGGTTCTTTTCTTGTTTTTATGTTTGTTTATCTTAATTAGTGTCTCGATATGTCTACGCCCGGATGTTCTTCCTAGGTACTTAGATGAGGTTGTTTACGTTTCTTGCGGTAGGGAATATGTTGCTAATTTTACTCCGCCATATCTTTGTAATTTTGAGCACCCGCCTCTAGGTAAGTACTTGATTGGTTTTGGTGAGTTGTTTGGTTTCGGAAGGTTTCTTTACTTGTTTTTCGTGTTTGGTTCTTCTTTTCTTATTTTTGTTTTGGTTAGGTTTTTGCTTGGTTCTGAGTTGCTTGGTTTTCTTGCTGGTTCTTTCTTGGTTTTAGATACTGTTTTCTTTAATTCTCATAGGTTTCTCCTTCTGGATCCTCCAGCTATCTTCTTTGTTCTCCTCTCCCTGTATTTCATTCTCGTTCGTTCCTCACTCATAGCTTCAGCTTTTTTCTTTGGTTTAGGTGTTGCTAGCAAGCTTAGTGTTGCTCCTTACTTTATTGTCTTAGCTTACGTTCTTTACCGTGGGTTCTCCCCTGGTTTCAGGGTTAGGTTTTTTCTGAGGCGGTTACTTGTTTTCGTTGGTGTTGCTTTCTTTACTTACTTGACTACCTACGTCGCTGACTTTAGGTTAGGTTCTTACACAATCATTCAGCACCATCTCGATATGTTTTCTTATGTTTCGTGGAGACACGGTTTCTCAGTGCCCGTAGCTCTTAACGGGTTGGTGAAGTTGATTAGTAAGATTGAGGTGTGGCGCTACGGTAGTGAGTATATCCTGACTTTTTCCTTAGTTGATTCTTCCTTAACGTTAGTTAACTCCACGTTTGCTCAGGGTTCCGGCTACCTCCTTTACGTTGGCTTAGGCTTAGGGTCTATACTCTGGTATCTGATGTTCCCCTCCCTACTAATCAATTCCTACTACATCTTAACTGGGAGGTCTGGGTTTGGGGAATTTCTTGCTTGCCTAGCCGGGTGGGTCTCGCTAACAACTATCTTACCAGGACCTCTCGACTGGTATTACGTGAACTCANTACCGATTCTCTACGCCAACATCACCTTAATGATTAAGCGCTTAGTAAGCGGCAGGGAATACTTTCTTAAGCCCTTAATCACTTGTTTGTTGGGGGCACAGATCTTAATTACCGGCCTGACTTACTCCGGGGTAATACCTTATAGGATCGAGCTTCCCCTACCTAGATAGCGGTATTATGGATATTATCTCGAAACCTATGGTGAAGTCGGCGTCGTTCGTAAGTCCCTATGCCGTAGGGATCCATTATCTCTATGAGGAGCCAGTACCTCCCCGTGCCGGGCACGGGCGCGTAAATCTGCTGAGATATTTTCGTGTAGTAGTTATCATTTATGAAATCCTTAATCACTGTCTTGTGGTAGTTACATATCTCTTGATAATCAAACTCCCTGACCACGTACCTAGATGTTATGTTTCCTGAGTCATCCTTTTGAATAAGCGATATCCTCAAAACAGTCCTGGTGTCGTCGTTATCGCTTAGCTGAGCTTCCCCGTCAGGGTATGAGTTGTCGTGGAATATGAAGTTAATATTGAGTAGCAGCCCCAGAGAATACTGAGCCAGGTATTGAGCC
>Ga0065719_106644_pt1 | contig 21745 bp, 26 predicted proteins | sample GBSCel85sediment_FD_59106 | JGI IMG/M metagenome (GOLD analysis project Ga0065719, IMG submission 59106) | Hot spring sediment microbial communities from Great Boiling Spring, Nevada - Cellulolytic enrichment CS 85C v3 (version 3) | ecosystem: Environmental > Aquatic > Thermal springs > Hot... | reverse complement strand
CCCTCGCTTCTGGCATTTCCGGGCTTCCCATTCAGTTTCTTTGCAGTCTCTCTGCTGTGCAGATAGCTTTTCAGAATCCCATTTTCCACCAATATTTTCCTTTCAGCCTTTATCCCTTCATCGTCGAATGGAAAGAATCCAAATTCCTCTATGTTAGGATCATCCACTATAGTCACATTTTCTCCAGCTATTCTCTCTCCAATTTTCCCGCTCAAAACGCTCGATCCTTGCAGAACATGGTCTGCTTCGGCAGCGTGTCCAAAGGCTTCATGTATGAAAACACCTGCAAGTTTTGAGTCCATAAGAACGTTCATCTCTCCAGCGGGAGGAGATCTTGCGTTGACAAGCTTGGGAAGAACTTCGTTTATCTCATCAGAAAGCTCAAAAGCTCTCTTTAGCTTTTCAAATCCTCCAACGTTCATGAGCCTTTTTGAAATGAACTGAAGTGTTTTCCCCTTTTCGACCGCTATGATCGATATTCCTACCCTTGGAACAGCGTACTCGACTTCGCTGCCATCTGAATCTCTGTATCTGAATCTCCTCAGGCTTTCTATATAGCTAATCTTAACACTCCTTGCAGCTATGCTTCTATGCAGATCCTTTAGCAGGCTGACCTTTTCTTCTAAATCTACGTCCCATGGCGGAATCTTTGGTTTCATCTCATATCTTCCTTTGCTCGTGCATCTCTCTATTTCCGAATCTCCTCTTGCAATCAGGTTTCTCTTTGCCTCCTCAATTCCCTCTTCATCGCTTACGTTTCCAATAAAAACTCCCCAGAAACCATCTTTTAAAACTCTAAAGCACTTCGACTTTATGTTCACAATTTTTGGCTTCTCAACAACTCCGTCTTCCAAACTGATCGTAAAGCTCGATACTTCTATTTCTCTGATGTCGTAGAACATCAGCCACCACCGAGAATGCTTTCGGCAGCGATAAGTCCGGTAACAGCGGCTCCTACGATTCCACGACTTATCCCAGCCCCGTCGCCGATTGCGTAGATGAATGGTATGCTAGTTCTCATTTGCTGATCGACTTTGAGCTTTAGAGAATAAAACTTCACCTCTGGGGCATAGAGCAAGGTTGAATCGTCTGCCACTCCGGGAATGACCTTGTCAAGCCTTTCTAGGGCATCGAGTATGTCATCTATGACCCTTCCGGGATATGCTAGGCTTATATCGCCGGGAATTGCTGTTTTTAAAGTTGGCTGGACAAGGCGGTTATTCCTTATTCTGTTTTCAGTGCTTCTTCTGCCAAGACGGAGATCCTTAAGCCTTTGAACAATAGGATTTCCCCCTCCAAGCTTTGTAGTTATTCTTGCAAGATCTCTGCCCCATTCATTCGGTTCTTCGAATGGTTCTGTGAACTCGTAATGTCCAAGAAGGGCGAAGTTTGTGTTTCCAGTTTTTTCTTTAGCTTTGCTGTGCCCATTGACAAGGCAGAAGTCGCCATAGTCTTCTCTTATAACCCAGCCTCCCGGGCAGGTGCAGAAAGTCCTCATGTAGTCGTCATGCCTTCTTGTTATTATCCTTAGCTTTGGATCGTATATCGTTGAAGTTATATCGCTCATTATCGAAGCGGGAACTTCTACTCTAACGCCAACATCTATTGCCTTTGCGTTCTCGGCAACTGCAATTCCGTATTTTTTGACCCATTCCTCAAGCCAGCTTGCTCCAGCTCTTCCGACAGCTAGTATGAGATTTTCGTATTCGAACTCTGAGCCATCCGCTGTTTTTATAACCTTATTTTTTGGATTTATGTCCACGACTACCGTTTCGGTCTTTATCTTTACCCCGCTCTCTCTAAGCTCTTTCTCTATGCTCTTTATAACTCTTGGAAGCTCATCGCTGCCAACGTGTCTTTGCCTGAGTGGGACAAATTCTATACCTGCTGCGTTTGCCATCTTCAGAAATCTGTTGATCTTCTCTTCATCAGTGCCATAAAGCTCTCCATTTACTCCATGTTTCAGAAAGATGCTGTCTACTTCTTCCATTTTTTCGATCAGGTATTTTGGATCAAGAAACTCAAAGTCTCCGCCGACTGAAAAGCTTGAAGGATAGTTTGGATTAACGTAGTTCAGCTTTCCATCCGAAAGTCCTCCAGCTCCTCCAACACCGCAGGTTATGTTGCAGGGATCGCATTTTCTACAGAAGCTCTGTGACAAATCGCTCGGACACTTTCTCTTTTCCATTTCTCTTCCCATTTCGAAGATAGCAACCTTCTTCTTTTTTGCAAGTTTGTAAGCTGCAAAAAGCCCCCCTGGACCAGCGCCCACTATTATGACATCGAATTTCATACCTCTAAACTTTTGACTGTCTGTCATTTAAGTTTTGTCTTTCATTCGCATGCAGTCATTGATGGGAACAGCACTTTCAGGATTTTTCATAAGGGAAAGCATTTTTAATAGACTGTGGAATTCCAATCGTGAAGGTAAAAGATGCCCCCAAGACTGCGACTTCAGTCATAGTCCGCTCCACTGCAACTGCAAGAGTTTCACAGTCGAAGAATCCCATGCTGGAGCTAATGAGAAGAATTTTCAGAAAGGAAGAAGTGGCCCTGAAAGCTGTTAAGTTTCTGAGCATAATCGAGGAAAGACAGAAAAGTGGAAGACCCCTGAGGGTTGAGGAGTGGGAAAAAGTTGCCCAAGAACTGAATATGGTAAGATCGTCTTTTTATTCAATGCGAAACAAGTTGCTCGCAGCTGGCTTGATAGCGATAAGAGATGGCGAGTATTCTCTATCTGGAGCATTTAGCAAGGATCTCGTCGACATGGCGAGATGGTGGTGGGTCGCAGTTCTTGGCTACGACCCGGATAGCCTCTAGCATTTTATTTTCCGGATTCTTCTCTCTATTTCTTCGAGCATCACTGGATCGTTTGCTGCAAGGAACTTTGCCTCTTCAAGTTTCTTTAAATCCTTGCTCTCCTCTCCCCACTCCATCAGAAGTCTTGCAAGCCTTTTTTCGATGCTCGGCTGATTTTTAATCGCTTTGTATATTTCATACGCCTTTTCGTAATTCCCGAGATTTTCGAAGATCTCCGCCATTATAACTCTGGCCGATGGCACGTCTTGAATTTTAAGCGCTTCTTCTATCATTCTTAAAGCTTCTTCCGGATTGCTTGCAGACAATTTTTTGCCCCATTCAACCAAGACATATGCTTTTGCGCTCAGAACTTCATCGCAGTTTGGCAGCAGATCCAGAATCCTGACAGCCCTTGCATGGTCACCGCTGTCAGCTACTTCCATCGCATGGAACACAAGCTTTTTAAGGCAGTTTTTCAGTCCCAAGTTTTGGAATATGCTCAAAAGCTTAGACGCGCTCTCATATTTTTTCATGACAATTCTGCTCTCCACAGCTTCCCTGACGATTTCGAAGACATCGTATGCCGTTTTTCTGTCCCTGAAGTTATCGAGATACGAAAGGCTACGGAGAAATATGTTCAGGCACTTCTCTTCGTCATCTTCATCCAAGTGTCTTCCTATGCTTTCCGCAAGCCTTGCAGCGATGAAGATTGCATGAACGTTATCTCTTATCAGTATCAGGTATTTTTCGGCATTATCCGGATCTTCAAACAGTTTTTTAAGGACCTCGAAAGCTATTGGATCCCTTATCACTGCCCTGAATATTTTCTGATCTCTATCAGATAAAAACTTGCTCAAAACTTCCACTTCTTTGTCCATGGATGAAGTTGAATATAAATTAAAAAGCTTTTGTCTACGGTGGTATAAAATCTGGAGGTCGAACGGCTTTGAGTCTAATTGCATTCTCCTCGCAGCCAACAACGCAGACACCGCAACCGAAGCACTTCTCTGCTATAACTCTTGCTTTGAACTTCTTGCTACCCTTTGGTTTATACATCTCTATTGCATCAAAGTGGCACCTTTCCAAGCAGGTCTGACAACCCTTGCACTTTTCTTCATCGATCACGGCTTCGTATCTGCTCTTTTCCAGTAAGCTCTCTATTGGAACGCCGGCAAACTTGGCAGAGAGAAAGAATTCGCAGCAGTCGCTGCAGCAGTTGCAATTCACAGTAACCCTTGGGTCGACTATTTTTGCAGTGTTCGGCCATGTGTGAACAAGTCCATCTTTTTCGATCTCGTCTATCAGCTTAAGCGCTTCTTCGACCGTTATCTCTTTCCCCGATCCCCTTTCTATAACGTATTCAGCTCCCCTTCCAAGCTGGATGCAGTGCCAAGTTTTCTCGTCTGTATACCTGCATCCGTCTCCGGCTAAAGCAGTTACGTTTCTGCAGGAACAGGGAACAACTGCTATCTTTTTCTGCGCTTTCAGCATCTCTTTTATATTCTCGTAGGGTAAAACATCTGGCAGATCTTTGATTGCGTTGTAAGCTGGAACTACCCTCCAGATCTTTATTCCAGCACTTGCCATTATTTTGCCAATCTTCGCATGCGCTTCTTTTTCTCCAAACTCCTTCCAAAGCTTTGCGTATTCCGCATCTTTCATATGCTGACTTGCGAGAGTTGCATCGTGAAGCTGTATTATGTCTCTCGCGAATCTGAAGTAATCCCTATTTCTGAAATCCTTGGGTATCACAACTCCTTTGAAAAAAAGGCCTTCCAGTATTCTTCTTACTTTTTCTTCTTCCATTCCAAGCTTTTTGGCAATTTCTCCAACACTTCCGGGCAGTTCAGCCGCAACTCTGGCTTCTTCTTCGTTCATGATATGCTTTAGTATCTTTCTGAGAAGCTCCGATTCCGGAAATCCCAAGTTGTTCATCAGGGTTTCGTAGCTCATGAAAATTTAATTAAAATTTGGATATTTAAGACTTTGCAATTAAAAAGCACAAAGCTTTTAACCTTCGCAGGGATCTTGATTTATGAAGGTGAATGGTGTAGAAATCGAGGATACTTTTGCAGAGGCCTTTGATATAAAAATTGCGAGGGTTTTGATTACAGCTTATGACTACTACTGGGCCTGGGTTGCTGCAAACGAGGCAACTGGCTTTGGCACGTCTGTCATCATGTGCCCGGCTGAAGCTGGAATTGAAAAGAAGGCTTTGCCAAGCGAAACACCAGATGGCAGGCCTGGTTACTACATCCAGATATGCCACATGAGCAAGAAGGGTCTTGAAGAGCAGCTTTTGGCAAGAATTGGACAGTGTGTTCTAACAGCACCGACTGCTGCAGCTTTCAACGGCCTGCCTGAAGCTCAGGACAAGTTCGACACGGGCTTCAAGCTGAAATTCTTTGGAGACGGTTATGAGAGAGAGGTAGAAGTAGCTGGGAGAAAATGCTATGCAATTCCAATGATGCAGGGAGAATTCATCGTTGAAAGCCATTTTGGCTATGTAAGCGGAATAGCTGGGGGAAACTTTTTCATACTCGGCGAAAATCAGCCAGCCGCTTTGGCAGCTGCTAAGGCTGCAGTCGATGCAATTGCAGATGTGGAGGGAGTCATAACACCCTTCCCAGGGGGAATAGTGGCATCTGGATCAAAGGTTGGGGCAAACAAATACAAGTTCCTGAAAGCTTCTACGAATGAGAAGTTCTGTCCAACGCTCAGGGACAAAGTCGAAGGCTCTCAGATTCCGCCCGGCGTAAATGCTGTATACGAAATAGTGATAAATGGTCTGAACATAGAATACGTGAAGAAAGCGATGAAGGTCGGAATCCTTGCGGCTACAAAGATTCCGGGGGTTGTAAAGATCACCGCCGGAAACTATGGAGGAAAGCTCGGAAAGCACCTGATATATCTCAAAGATCTATTCTAAATTTTTATGAAATTTATTTTAACAATTTCTGCTTTAGATCCAACTGGCGGCGCTGGAGCATCTGCTGATATAAAGGTTGCCAGGATTCTTGGCTTTTTTCCGTGTTCTATAATAACTGCTTTAACAGTTCAAAGCAGTTCAAGACTTTTTTCAGTTCATCCGGTTGATTCTGAAATAATAGAGAAACAGTTCGAATATTTGCTTTCTGAATTCGAATTTTCAGCAGTAAAAATAGGTGTTGTTCCGAAACTGGAAATGTCTGAGATAATATCAAGATACTTGAAAAAATTAGGATGCCCAAAGGTTCTCGATCCGGTCATTGAAGCAGGAGTTGGGGGAAAACTTGGAGAAAGGGAAGCCTACGAAGTTCTGATGAAATCAGTCGAAGTTGCAACTCCAAATTTCAGCGAAGCAAAGCAGTTTGGCTCATCATCGAATCCGGAAGATCTTGCGCTCGAAATTCATAGAAAATTCGGATGTAATGTAGTGATAACTGGCGGGGAGATCGGAGGAAAAGATGTTGTATGTGAAAATGGAAAAATCTACTTCGTGGAGGCGGACTTGATTCATGGAGATTTCCATGGAACAGGCTGTGTTTACAGCACGGCTCTTGCCTGCTATTTGGCCAAAGATGACTTGGAGAATGCAGTTAGAAGGGCAAGGATATTCGTTTTAGAAAGTGTAAAAAGAGGATTCAGAGTTGGACAAAGGCTTTTTACGAATCCTTGATGACCATAAGTTTACCGAAGCCTTCTTCTACTCTCGCCTTAATTCCCTGTCCTTCGAAGACTTTTTCTAGAAATGTTTTGACAAACCTTTTTATTTTCAAATCGTTTAGCACAAGCGTGTAAGTTTTATCGTTCTCGATCTTTATTTCATACCAGTTCGCCTTTTCCACGTATTTCAGAATCTTTTCCACAGTGTCCAGGCCTTTTAATTTGTACTGCTTTGCGTGACCCAGTCCTATTTCTTCCATAATGCGCCAGAAGTTCTCATTGTTCAGTTTTTCTATCTCTGAAAATATCACCCTCCAGTGCTCTATGTCGAGTATCATATGCTGTCTTTTTGCTAGATAATCTATCCACACTCTTAAACTTTCCAGATCTACGTCGTATATCATCAGTTCGTAACCAAGATTAATTAGCTCCCTTACGATCTCGCTGGCACTCTTCTTGGACATTTCCATCATCTTTTTGAGCTTATCCTTTGTTTTTTCATCGAGTGCGACGCTGAGTCTCTCTACCATGGATTTTGTTGGAATTTTTTTAGTATATGTCTCTTTTCTTTAATAATAGATGCTATCAGATAATAATTTTTATATCCTAAAAAAACTCTGATTAATTTTTTAATAATGAATATTAAAAAATTTTTTAAACAATTATGTTTATCAACTTACATGGTAATGGAAGCGACAGAAGCTATGAAGAAGGAGTTTGAGACTTACATAATTCCAAAGGGCTGGGAAGATAAGATAGAGACACTCGAAGATTGGAATCGCTTTTATGAATCGACAATAAAGGACAGAGAAGCGATGGAAAAGTTCTGGGAAAGCTGGGCTAATCAGATATTCTGGTTTAAGAAGTGGGAAAAAGTCCTAGATGACAGCAATCCGCCCTTCTACAGATGGTTCATTGGTGGAGAGACCAATTTAGCTTATCTATGCACAGACTGGCAACTGGAAAAGGGAAGGAAGAACAAAGTAGCGATAATATGGGAAGGTGAACCAGTAGATGAGAAAGGAGAGCCTAAAGAAGTCAAAAAGCTTACATACTACGACCTATGGAGGGAATCAAACAGAATCGCATATGCGTTGAAAGAAAAGCTCGGAGTCAAGAAGAACGAAATAGTAACTCTTTATCTCCCGATGATCCCAGAGCTCCCACTTTTCATGCTCGCGCTTCAGAGAATTGGTGCGGGGCACAGCGTTGTTTTCAGCGGTTTCAGCGCTGAGGCTTTGGCAGTTAGAGCAATCGATGCTGGGGCGAGGATAATAGTTACAGCAGACGGCGTTTGGAGAAGGGGAAAGCAGCTGAATCTGAAGGCGATAACGGATGAAGCCGTAAAGATCTGCGAGTCACAAGGCCATAGGATTGAGAAGGTCATAGTTGTCAAAAGGCTCGGGATCGAAGTACCGTGGAGCGATAGAGATGTCTGGTATCACGAGCTTATGGCAGATGTCCCGAAGAACGTTGTAGTTCCATGCGAACCCAGAGGCTGTGAGGACTTTAGCTACATCCTTTACACTTCTGGAACAACCGGAAAGCCAAAAGGTGCCCAGCACAGCGTTGGGGGATATGCTGTCTACCTTTACGCAACGATGAAGATGATCTTCGACATTCGCGACGATGACATTTACTGGTGCACCGCTGACATCGGCTGGGTCACGGGACACAGCTACATAGTCTATGGCCCATTCATGCATGGTGCCACAGTAGTGATGTATGAGGGTGCACCAGATTATCCGGATCCGAGCAGATGGGCTGCGATGATAGAGAGATATGGTGTTACGATATTCTACACAGCTCCCACAGCAATAAGAATGCTCATGAGATATCCGGAGGAGATATACTTGAAGCACGACACCTCAACGCTCCGCATAGCTCACAGCGTTGGTGAACCCATAAATCCTGAAGCGTGGAAATGGTATTTCAGAGTCTTTGGCAGGGAAAAGACCTGCAGTTCGAGCACTTGGTGGATGACAGAAACTGGGGGTATACTTACCGGTCATTATCCGGGGAGAGGCAAGATTCTACCGCTCAAGCCTGGAACAAATGGGCCGATATTCCCGGCTGTAACATTCGCAGTTGTCGACGACGAGGGCAATCCGGTAAAGCCAGGAGAAAGGGGTTACTTCGTAATCACTTCACCATGGCCAGGAATGCTAATGACACTCTGGAAAGATCCGAAGAGATACATCGATGTCTACTTTGGAAAGTACAGGCATAAGGGATGGTGGTACTACACGGGTGACTTTGCAATGGTCGATCAGGATGGCTGGATCTGGGTTCTCGGAAGAGCTGACGATGTCCTTAAGGTTGCGGGTCACAGAATTGGAACAGCGGAAGTTGAATCTGCGATGATAAAGCATCCTGCGGTTGCGGAATCGGCATGCGTTGGCAAGAGCGATCCATTAAAGGGAGAAATTCCACTGATATACGTGACCCTTAAGAAAGGCTATCAGCCCTCGGAGCAACTCAGAGAGGAACTGAGAAAGCATCTGAGAGCTACTATAGGACCAGTTGTTGCGAGCGATGCTGTGATAACTTTCGTGGAAATGCTACCAAAGACAAGAAGCGGGAAGATTATGCGCAGATTGCTCAGAGCTGTTGCCGAAGGAAAACCGCTGGGAGACGTTACAACGCTGGAAAGCGAGGCCGCAGTTGAGGAGGCAAAGAGAGCGTACGAGATTGTTAAAGCGGCTCTGGAAGGGTCGCGAGCATCGTAAATTTTTCTATTAAATTTTTTATTTGGAACTGTTTACTTTCGAATTTTCAGCAACCAATATATCTTCCCTTAAGCTCATCATCGCATGGAGCTGCTGAATATTTTGAAGAACTGCGAAAAAAAGAAAGCTCTGGTTTTTGGCATCGGTGGAGGAGGGGACATAGTCAGCACAGTTCCAATCTCGAATTTTCTGAAGTTCTTCGACTTCAGGGTAATCCATGGTGGAGTTATTTGGGACAGGCTCATAGTTGATCCAAAGCCTGGACCTAGGAGTGCAGATGAACTTGTGAATGCAGAAAAAATTGCAAAAACTCTAGCTTTTATAAGCGAAGATACCAGAACTGTCGATGGTGTGAAGCCGAATCTTGCAAGGGCTGCCAAGTTCTTTGGTAAAGTTCTTGGCTTGGATATAACAAAGGGGGTCAGGCAGCTTTACGAGGATCTAAGGGATTTTGCAGAATTTGAAGGAATAGATCTCATCATCGGCGTTGATGCGGGAGGAGATGCGATAGCTGTTGGCTATGAATCCGGGGTCAGAAGCCCTTTGGCAGATGCGATAAGCGTTGCAGTTTTAAGCCTTCTTGACGGAATAGTGGCGATTTCTGGCTTTGGAAGCGATGGAGAGCTAAAGATCGAGGAACTCCTTATGAACATATCGGAATTGTATAAAAATAATGGTTTTTTGGGATGCACTTCCCTCAGCAAAGCAGACTGCGAGGAAATGCTGAAGCTCTGCGGGGAAGTTGTTACAGAAGCAAGCATGATTCCATTGTTATCTTATCGTGGAGATTTTGGTCTTAAAAAGATAAGGAAGGGCAGAACTGTTCTCATTACTCCGCTTTCTGCGATTATATTTTACTTCAAAGCTAGAGCAGTTCTGGAGCTGAACGAATGTGCTAGGCTTGTTATTAATGCTGGAAACATAGAAGAGGCAAACGAAATCCTGAACAAAAATGGAATTATGACCGAGCTCGACTACGAAAGAATGCTCAGAAGAGATCGTTGAGATCCAGAATCTCCTCCTCAATGCTTTCTTCTATGCTCTCTTCTTCCTCCTCTTCTGTGATTTTTACTTCTTCCTTCAGCCTCATGAGGGCTGAGATTACCATTTCCCTGTATTCTTCGAGGTTCGGATTGTATTTTTCCCTTGCAAGTCTTGCAATTTCCGAATCCCCCTTCATCATCTCGATCCTTTTTATAGTTGCCTTCGCAGTTTCTAGGATCCAGTAATCCCTAGTATCGAAGTCCGAAGGGTTTATGCTTTCCGGTCTTATGAAAGGAATAACCTTTCCGCCTCTCTCTAAAAGCTTAGCCTTTGCCGTAACGGCAATTGTTGAGGGTATCTTCATATCCATTAGAGAAATCTTTGCTTCTGGATCAAACTTTCCAACAAAGCCCAAAAAGGATCCCGTCGGATCTGCAATTCTTATCCTAATGACTTCTGATTCCGGTCTAGTTTCTTCCTTTTCTATTAAAGTTCCGATTATGAATAATCTGTTGCACTTAAGACCAAGCGGGGTCAGGACATAAATAGGCTCCTTCTCAGCATTTCCGCCGATCTTGTATCTGGATTCATTGAACTCCTTTGCAAAAACTCTTCTGGCAACTTCTCTTCTTGCTCTCATAGCGCTCTCGCCTGCTCAAGAACCCTTTCAACTTCTTCAATTATTTTAGTCTTTAAGAGTTCTGCCCTCTTTACGCTGATCGTTCTGAACCTCAGTTCGCCTGAAATCCGGAAATACTTTCCAAGCAGTTTCTTCTTCAGCTCCATAAGAACAACGTTTCGATCGAGATGCTCGAATGCCATCTTCTTTGCTGTCTTCAAATCAAGACCCGTAAGTGCTTTTAAGCAGTTTTCATCCATTTCAATATCATAAATTCTCTCTCCATCATCTATTACTCCACGAAGGCGCAAGACCTCGCTCCATTCAACCTTTCCATGCTCCTTGCAGATTCCAGCTTCAACAACTCTTCCGCAAATCTTGCAAATCTGAACAAGGCCGCTGTTCTGGTAAATGGAAACCAGTGCCCCCGTTATCTCTATTTCTCCCCAGCTCTCATTGACCTCTATTTCCTCGTCTATCTCTTTGACTTCGCTTATGCTTGTCACCTTTATGCTCTTTATTCCAGCGAATTCATCGACAAAGACTCTTTCAAAGATGTAGTTTTTCCCTTCTTCGACTTTTCCCTTTCCAGACTTAGCCCATATCACAAATCTGGCAGTTCCGGTTTCATCGCCTATTATTCCCCACTGCGCTATCGACTGGCTCATCGGCTCCCATAGCTGGATAACTTTTGCCTTTACAGTTACACCTTTTCCGGGTTCAAGATCTGCAATCTTTGTAAGCGGAAATCTAAGAGCATCCCTTGACAAGTTTAAATCTCTCCTTAGTCCATTTATTATCGTTCTTTTTGCCTCTTCTTCCGGAACTTTGAATTCGAAGACAAGCAGCTTGAGCCTTTTTTCTATCTCGCTCCTTGAAACGTTGTAATCTTTAAAGATTTCGTAAATTTCGTTCACGATGGATTGGATTTTGTCCATGTCAAAAGATTTGGGAAAGCTTAAAAAAACTTTTCTCTGAATTCTTCTGATGGAGCTTTTAAACCCGGATGAAAGAGGTATCGGAAGGGCTGTGGAAATACTTAAGAGGGGCGGCCTGATTGCTTTTCCGACTGAAACAGTCTATGGCCTGGGATGCGATGCGATGAATGAAAAAGCTTTGGAGAAACTTTTCGAGGTAAAGAAAAGGCCAAAAAACAAGCCTTTGATCGTGGGAGTTTCGAGAATAGAGCAGGTCTACGAGATAGCTGAAGTAAACGAACTCGCTGAGAAGCTAATGGAGAAATTTTTCCCGGGTCCCCTTACGCTGATAATGAAAAAGAAAAAAATCCCTGATCTTGTTACTGGCGGAAAGGATAAAGTTGCGGTCAGAATGCCGGCTCATGAAGTTCCCTTAAGATTGATCGAAGGCCTTGGGAAACCAATAGTTGTTCCATCTGCGAACATATCCGGCAGATTTACCCCGACAAAGCCAGAACACGTGATCGAGGAGCTGGGAGATAAGATAGACGCATTAGTCCTTGGCAACTGCTATCTTGGCCTAGAATCCACGATCCTAGATATAACAGTTGATCCGCCCAAAATTGTAAGGCACGGGGCTCTTAGTGTTGAAGAGCTGAGGAAGTTCCTGGAAGTTCAGTATGATGAAGGAGTGGATTTTGAGGAAAAGTTCGTGACTTCTGCAGAAATTTACGTTTTCATCGGGGATTCTAGGAAAATGATAAAGGAGTTTCTTGAAAAAAGACCGGACGCAATTGCAGTGGCCACAAAAGACTATGGCAGGACAATAGTTGTTGGGGAAACGGTTGAAGATTATGCAAGGAACCTTTTCGATGCCCTAATCAGGGCTGAAAAGATGGGGGCAAAGCTTATTCTGGTTGAGGGGGTAGAGGAAGTTGGAATCGGCAGAGCAATAATGCAGAGACTCTACAAGTCTGCAAGCAAAATATTTCGTTAAATTTCTGCCTCGAAGTCCTCTACTGTGTAGTTAAACTGCTCACCCTTTGCCTTCTTTATTTCTCTTGCTATCAGCCAGTAAACAAGTGCAAGAGCCTTTCTTCCCTTGTTGTTTGTCGGAATTACGAGATCTATGTCTGCTGTGGAATTGTTTGTATCGCAAAGGGCTATTACTGGAATTCCAACCTTTGTCGCCTCTACTATGGCTTGCTTGTCTATAGCTGGATCGTTTACGAAAACGATGTCTGGTTCGATGTATTCTTTAAGATTTGGATTCGTCAGAGTTCCGGGGACGTAATCTGTCGATTATGTATTTCGTCCCTACGACTTCTGAGAACATTCTAACGGGCTTATGCGCATACTGCCTTGCAGCTACTAAAAGGATCTTCGATGGCTCGTATCTTAGCAGCAGCTTTACACAGGCTCTAATTCTCTCGTCTAGCTTCTTTATGTCCAGTATGTAAAGCCCGTCCTGCCTTACTTTGAATATGAACTCCTTCATGTCTCCTGTCTTTACCTGAGTTCCAATGTGGACTCCGGCTGCCAGATATTCTTCTGGAGCAATCAGATATTCATAGCCCGTTTCTATCATATCCTCACCATCCTCGCTTTCAGCATTTCTTCTATCCTTATCATCTCGTTCAGCTTCGAGATTCTCTCTCCCCCAACAATACCTGTCTTTATTAACTTTGCGTTGAAAGCTACCGCAAGATGTGAAAGATAGCTGTCTTCTGTTTCTCCGCTTCTGTGACTTAGAACTATTTCATAGCCATTTTTCCTCGCAACCTTAACAGCTTTAAATGTATCTGTAAGAGTTCCAGCTTGATTTGGTTTTACAAGCAGCGCGTTTCCAGCTTTCATTTTCGCTCCAATTTCTACTCTCTTCCAGTTCGTTACAAACAGATCATCCCCGCAGATCAGGCATTTTGCAATTTCTGTTAGCCTTGAAAATCCTTCAAAGTCATCTTCGTGTAGCGGGTCTTCCACGTAAAGAAGATCGTAGCTCTCTATAAGCTTTGCGATGAAATCTATCTGCTCCTCTGTGCTCAGCCTTTTATCTCTGTAAACATATTCTCTGCCATTCCACAGCTCATTCGCTGCAACGTCGAGACCAATACGGATTTTTGTTCCAAACTCTTTTTCAACCTTTTCAACTGCTTTAGTGAGCAATTCCAATGCCATCTCATCCTTTATCTGAGCAGCCCAAGCACCCTCATCGCCTTTTGCTGAAAAGAAGCCCCTGTCTCTTAAAATCTTCCCAACTTCTCTATGAACTTCGGAATTTATCCTTTGAGCCTCTAAAAAGCTCTTTGCTCCAACTGCTACTACTAAAAATTCCTGAATGCTTGTGGATCCTTCTGCATGCTTTCCTCCCCCGATAACATTTCCCAGCGGAAATGGTATTTCTCTTGCAAAAATTCCGCCTAGGTAAAGGCACAGCGGCTGACCAAGGATAAGAGATGCGCATTTGGCAACTGCGATGCTTGCGGAAATTGCGAAGTTTCCGCCGATGTTTGAAAAATTCTCAGTTCCATCCAGTTCCTTAAGCCTTTCATCTACTTCTTCCTGATCGAATACGCTGATACCTATCAAGGCTTTCGAAACCTTTTCCTCTATTTCTTTGAACTTTCTTGGATCCACTGCAACAGCTTCTCTACTCCCCTTCGAAGCCCCGCTAGGGGCTGAAGCAATTGCAACAAAGTCTCCTGCTTCAACTTCGCATTCAACAGTTTCTCTCCCCCTGCTGTCAAAAACGATTCGATATCTGACATCTTCTATTATCAAGCGATCACCTCAAAACATGTCGTATTTCTCAAGCCAGACGAATCTGTTGGCCCTTCTTTTAACAGTTATAGGAATAACCCCCTTCTCGAACTCCTCCATCGCTATATCAACGGGATCTTTTTTATCCGTATCGATCAATACAGGCGCTCCCATTGCTATTTGCAATGCCCTCGCCCCTATTATTCGGGCCTTTTCAAATCTCGTATACTTGAATGGGAATTTAATGCTCATCACCTCTTAAAATGGGGCCGCCGAGATTTGAACTCGGGTCTCCGGCTCCCGAAGCCGAAAGGATATACCAGGCTACCCCACGGCCCCATGATATTTCGCAATTTCTCCAATTAAAGATTTGTGCGATATGAACATCCTTCTGCAGCAGTATCTCTTTATGCCAAGGGAGTCAAGGGCTTCCTTTGGACTTTTACCGCTTTTAAGAATTTCCAGATATTTCACATAGAGATGACCAATTACGGCACCGCAGGAAAAGCATCTTATTGGAAAATCTGTCGCCTCGTACAGAAAAATCACCTGTATGAAGTCTGCCTTCTTTTCCTTGCTCCCCTTCCGCCCTGTACCTTTGGCAGTTTTCTCCTTACATCGTTCACAAGCAATGTCCTGTCGTATTCCAAGAATGCCTTCTTTAATTCTTCGTCTCCGAAAAATTCCACTAGGCCTCTTGCAATCGCAGTTCTGACTGCTTCAGCTTGACCCATAACTCCTCCACCTGAAACCTTGACGTCTATGTCTACTTTGTTCGCAAGCTCCCCAGCTATTTTCAAAGGTTCCATCATGACCCTTCTTGGCAGCTCCATGGGCCAGATTTCAATCGGTATTTTATTTACCCTTACTCTTCCAATCCCTTCTCTTATAACTGCTTTTGCAACTGCGGTCTTCCTCTTTCCAGTGGTTATGAGCACTCTCACTTGGCCCACCCCAGATGTCTGCTAACTTCTTCCAATAAAACGAACTTCTCTGTTTTTGAAACTTTCTCAAAAAGAGCAGACTCAACTATTTCAAAGCTTGCATTTTTGAGCTCTTCCGGAACTCCTATGAATACTCTCAGTCTTCTGTAAGCTTCTCTACCCCTTCTGCTACTCCAAGGGAGCATACCTCTGACCGTTCTCTTGAATATCTTTTCCGGATGCCTGGGGAAGTATGGTCCCTTTTCCTTGCTTCCCCTGTCGTATTTGTCCTTGTATCTCTGAAATACGTTTGCTTTGCTTCCCGTTATTATCGCCTTTTCCGCGTTTACTACAACTATTCTTTCTCCATTCAGCAATCTCTTGGCAATTACGCTGCAAAGCCTTCCGAGTATATGCCCTTCAGCGTTTATGACCTTGTAATCCCCGCCGAGCTTTTCTATAACCCTTTTGACATTCACGCTCATTATACCACCTAAACGAGGATTCTGACACCGCTACCTTTTGGATTTATCCTTATCAGATCCTCTATTTTCATCCATTCTCCACCGGCTTCAGATATCTTTGCCTTAGCACTTTCGGAGAAGCTAAAAGCTGCTACCTTCACTTTCTTTTTTATCTCCCCGCCAAGAACCTTCCCCGGAACTACAACTGTTTCCCCTTCTTTTGCATATCTCTCTATCTTGCTCAGACTGACTTCAGCCCATCCTCTTCTTCTTGAAGCCAGTCTTTCAGCCACTACTTTCCAAATTTTTGCATCATTCTTCGCACTTTCGCTCAGCAACAAGTCGATGAGCTTTAAAAGCCTTGGATTCGTCTTTCTCTTCAGCATCTTCCTAATTCTCCCCATGTTCCAGCACCCCGAAGTAATCACCTGGTAGCCCCGCGGAATTTAAATTTTTGCGCTTTAATTCACGAAATCTTTAACTCTTAAGACAAACATCTGCTATGATCGAAGGTTACGAGTTCGGAAGGATCAGGATAGCCGGAAAGGTATACACTTCGGATTTGATCGTTTTTCCGGATAGAATTCTGGCTAATTGGTGGAGAAAGGAGGGGCATAGATTGAGCATCGAGGATCTGAAGGAAGTGTTGGATTTCAAACCAGAAGTTCTGGTAGTTGGGACTGGCTATTACGGCAGAATGGAGGTTCCGGAGGAAACAAAGAAATTTCTCGAAAGAAATGGGATAGAGTTGATTTATGCTCCAACACAGCAAGCTGTGAAGATCTTTAACGAGATTTCAAGAAAGAAGGCTGGAGCGTTCCATCTAACTTGTTAGTAAATCTTTTTAACCCTAGTAGAAGCTATGGACATGCTTCCTCAGAGATATTCGCCAAGAGAAATCGAAGCTGAAATATTCAAGTTCTGGGAGGAGAAGAGGATTTACGAAAAGTTGAAAAAAAGGGAAGGAAAAAAGTTCTACTTTTTAGACGGTCCTCCTTATACGACCGGTAGAATTCACCTCGGAACTGCCTGGAACAAGATCATAAAGGATACGATCCTCAGATATCTCAGAATGCGGGGTTTTAACCCGATCGATACTCCGGGCTGGGACATGCACGGGTTGCCGATTGAAGTGAAGGTTGAACAGGAGTTGGGATTCAGGACAAAGAGGGACATAGAGAACTTTGGAGTTGACAAATTCGTTCAGAAATGCATGGAATACGCCTTGAGGAACAAAGACGCTATGACCGAGCAGTTCAAAGCTCTGGCAGTCTGGATGGACTGGGAAAATCCATACATGACTGTCAAGGCGGAATACATGAACTCTGCCTGGTTCACTATAAAGAAAGCATACGAGAAAGGTCTGCTTTCAAAAGAGATGATGGTCGTAAACTGGTGTCCCAGATGCGAGACAGCTTTGGCAGACGCTGAAGTTGAATACGCTGAGAGGGAGGATCCTTCGATATATGTCAAATTCAGGATTAAAGATGGGCGCTTCATTTTAATTTGGACAACGACTCCTTGGACTATTCCAGCTAACATGGCGATCGCTGTTAATCCCAATCTTGAATACGCTCTTGTGAGATCCTACAGAAATGGATTTGCCGAAGAAGTTATAATTGCAAAAGATCTGGTTCAAACGCTTGCAAAGGGCTATGAGAAATGGGAAATAATCGACGTCTTTCAGGGCAAAGATCTGGAGGGACTTGAATACGAACATCCCCTAGCTGAAGAAATCCCTGCTCAGAGAAATTTCAGGCATAGGATAATACTTGCAGACTTCGTTTCTGCTGAAAATACTGGCTGTGTTCACATCGCTCCAGCACATGGCTTAGAAGACTTTGAAATAGGCAGGAAATACCAGCTTGAGGTTTTCAATCCAGTGGATGAAAAGGGTTATTTCAACGAGCTTGCAGGAAAATACGCTGGTATGAGTATAAGGGAAGCGAACGAAGCCATCGTGGAAGATCTACACAAAAAAGACCTGCTATTGGCTGAGGAGAAGATATTCCACCGCTACGGCCATTGCTGGCGCTGCAAAACGCCGATAATATTCAGAGCTACAGAGCAGTGGTTCATAAAGATAAGCAAGCTGAAGGAGAAAATGCTAGAAGAGATCGAAAAGGTTCGCTGGATTCCTGAATGGGCAGGCAGTGCGAGATTCAGGGACTGGATAATGAACGCAAAGGACTGGTGCATAAGCAGGCAGCGATACTGGGGAATTCCCCTTCCGATATGGATATGCGAGTGCGGAAAGATCAAGGTCGTGGGAAGCATAGAAGAAGTTCCTTGGCAGAGCGATTTAGATCTTCATAGGCCCAAGATAGATGAAATTACTTTCAGATGCGAATGCGGAAAGGAGATGAGGAGAGTAAAGGATGTTTTTGACGTCTGGTTCGACAGTGGGGTTGCAAGCTGGGGAAGCATAGGTTATCCATTAAGGGAGGAAAAATTCCATCTCTGGCCGGCGGATTTCATAACGGAAGGCCATGATCAGACGAGGGGCTGGTTCTATTCCCAGCTTGGAGCTTCCATGATCTGCTTTGAAAGAGCACCTTATAAAACTGTCCTAATGCATGGCTTCACTTTGGACGAGCAGGGAAGGAAGATGAGCAAGAGCCTTGGAAACGTTGTTGAGCCCGAGGAAGTCATTGAGCAGATAGGTGTTGACTGCTTCAGACTCTATGTTTTAAGCTCTGCAGCTTGGGAAGATCTCAAGTTCAGCTGGGATGAAGCTAGAAATGTCTTAAGGAACATGAACATCTTCTGGAATTCTGTTAGATTTGCATACACCTACATGGCCATAGACAACTTTAAGGCTGGAAGCAGGATAACGACTTTGGAAGACAGATGGGTTCTTTCTAGGCTTGAAAGCTTTAATAAAGAAGCGATCGAAGCCATGGAAAAATACAACTTGCACAGAGTCGTCAAGGCTTTCTTCGATTTCATCATCGAGGACTTCAGCAGATGGTATATTCCGCTCATTCGCCATAGGGTCTGGGAAGAGGCTGAATCTGAGCAGAAACTTTCGGCTTATGAAACAATGCTCAGGGTTATAGACAAGTCGATAAGAATAATTGCGCCGTTTGCACCATTAATTGCTGAATGGCTTTATCAGAACTTCGTAAAAAGATTCAGAGAAGGGCTTGAGAGCATTTTCATGGAAAGTTATCCAGTTCCAGAGGAAAGCTGGATAGACAAAAATCTTGAAGAGAAGATGAGAATCGTAAGAGAAATAGTTGAAGCCTGCAATTCTGCAAGGAACAGAGCTGGAATAAAGCTCAGATGGCCTTTAAAAGAGCTTGTAGTTGAGGGTGTTGAATTGGAAGAAATGAGCAACATACTGGCAAGAATGTGCAATGTTAAATCTGTAAAATTTGGTACTGTGAAAAAGGAGCTTATAATGAAGCCAGACTACAGAAAAGTTGGGCCTTTGCTCAAAGAAAAGGCAAAGGCATTTGCAGAGTTCCTTTCAACTCTAAAAGAGCTGCCAGCTGAGCTTGAGTTCGAAGGGGTTAAGATACCGAGAGACTGGATCATCGTCGAGGAAAGGCTTCCAGATAAAATCGTTTCCGAAGAATTCTCTCTTGGAAGGGTCTACTTGAACATTGAAATCGATGATTCGCTAATGAAAGAAGCCTTTGCGAGAGAATTCGTTAGAAGAATCCAATTCATGAGAAAAGAGCTCGATTTGAGGGTTGAGGAGTTCATAGAAACTTTTATAGAAGCGGAACCAAAGCTGGTGGAAGGTTGGATTGATTACATAAAAAATGAGACGAGATCCATAAAGCTGAGCTTTTCAAAGGCGGAAGGATTCGTCAGGGAATGGGAGATCGAGGATTTGAAGGTCAGAATAGGGATAAGAAAATGGAGCTCTGGAAGTGGATGAAGATATACGAGCAGATAATCGCCGACTTTGGATTCTCAAGGGAAAAGGATGAAGAATCTGCGAAGCTTTTGGCTGAGCTGGGCAAAGGAAAGCTCTTGGATTGCAGCGTTCTTAACATTATAAACGGCAGAGAAGTAGCTATAATCGGTGGAGCTTACAGCGGAGAGAAAATTTCAGGGGATTTGGTTATAACAGCCGGAAAGGCTGTTGAAAGATTTCCCTTAATTCCCTCTGTTCATGTAACCGATTTGGAGGAAAGTGCTGAAAAATTGCTTGAACTTGAAAAAAATGGCTGCATTCTCGTAATACACGCTCACGGAGACAACATGGAAAGAATAAGGGAAATAGTCCCTAAGCTCAAATCTTTTGTTGCAACGACGCAAAGCTATCCCTTTGACAGAGTTTACAACTTTGGAGGCTTTACAGATGGGGATAGAGCAGTTATAATTGCAAAAACATTTGGAGCAAAGAAAATAAGATTATACGGATTCGAATTTGAAAAAGCAGAAGGCTTAAAGCTAAAAAAATTAAAATGGGCTAAGAAGATACTTGAAATGGAAGGATGCATCCAGCAAAAGTCCAGCTGAGAGGATTCGATGAAAAAGAGGTTGAAGGCATGTTAAAGGCAGTCGATGCTGAGATAGTTAAAGTAAAAGACGGAATCGATCTTTATTTTGCTGACGTCAATGATGCAAGGCTTTTCATATCAAAGCTGAAGCGCCTTTTCAGTTTGAAGGTTAAAATGAGCACAGAGAATCTGGGATTCAAGGCTAGGGGAAAATATCTCTTCGTTTACTCGGTGAGGAGGGAAAGATGATAGATTTCATCTTCAAGGTTGCTGCGATAAGCTCTTCCGGTGCTCTAGCACCTGGGCCTTTAAGTGCTGTAACAGCCGCAATAGGAACTAAAGAAGGCTGGAGAGGAGGATTCAAAGTTTCAATCGGTCATTTCATAGTCGAAGCACCGCTGATATTTTTCATCGCCTTTTTATTATCAATTGCAACCATCGAAAGCATTATGAAGCCACTGGCAGCAGTTGGGGGAATTTTTCTCATCTTTTTCGGATACCTGACGATAAAAAGTGCATCAGCGGATTTGGAATCTAGAAAATCCAGCTTCAGCCCTATTATGACTGGCATTCTTTTAACTGCATTTAACCCGTTTTTTATTGTATGGTGGTTCAGCATCGGCGGAGCGCTGATTGCCGAATCGATAATTCTCTTCGGAAATCTTGGAGCCCTTTTCCTGCTTTTCTCCCACGTTTGGATAGATTTTGTCTGGTTATCAGCAATAGCCTATTTTACTTCCTTAAATAGGCTTATCAGATTTCAGAGAGCGCTTCTGACAGTTTTAGGAATCTTGGTAATCTTCTTCGGCCTGGACTACCTATATTTCGTCTTTTTCGATTCCCACCTGATTTAGAATTCGAAAATCAGAGTTCTGTTGAAGTAGTATGGATGAAACTGGATTATCCAGTGCGGAAAGGTTGAATAGTCGAAGCGCATAAAAACCCTTATTTTGCCTTTGAAATGCTTTTTAAGCTCATTTTCTATATTTCTGTCCAAATCTCCAAGAGTTTCACCTTCAAATCTCATTCCCTTTCCTTCTGCCACCCATTTGCCGTCATATCTCAAGATTAGCTCGATCTCCATAAAAAATAAAAATTGTAAAAATTTAAAGGTGGGCGATCATCTGCCAGCTTATGTAATACAGGATGCCAAGCAGCACTAATGCAAGAATCAGGCTTGCTGCGACCAGTCTCTTTTCTATTGGAAGGATTTCCTCCCTGCCCACAATGACCCTCTCTATTCCGCAAGATGCACACCTGAGTATTTCTCTGTCGCCCTCTGTTACTATCTGGGCAATCTTTCCGCAGTTCGGGCAAGGTTCTTCTCTTGCCATCTTTGTCACCTCAGGAACAGCATGTGGACATCGTGGAAGAACAGCCAGCTTATCAGCAGTCCAATCCATATTATGAAGCCAAAGAGGCAGATGAAGTAGACCAGTGCAAGTCTG
>Ga0065719_106781_pt1 | contig 21765 bp, 20 predicted proteins | sample GBSCel85sediment_FD_59106 | JGI IMG/M metagenome (GOLD analysis project Ga0065719, IMG submission 59106) | Hot spring sediment microbial communities from Great Boiling Spring, Nevada - Cellulolytic enrichment CS 85C v3 (version 3) | ecosystem: Environmental > Aquatic > Thermal springs > Hot... | reverse complement strand
TATGGATACAGTAAAGAATATGATGTTGAAAGGTATTACAGAGACGCGAGAGTGGGAACAATCTACGAGGGCACGAGCGAGGCTCAGAAGATTGTAATCTCAAGACTTCTAACCGGGAGGATGAGAACATGAAGATTGTTGGGGATAAAGTCTACCTGATAGATTCCTTCAGAATTCCGGGAGTCTTTTCAACTTACCTTCTCGACTTTGAAAAGAAAGTTTTGGTAGAGCCCTGCGTTGCCAGCGGAGCGGAAATAATCTTGGATTACCTTTCGAAGCTAAAGATTAGCAGACTAGATCACATCGCAGTCACTCACGTTCACATAGACCACGGCGGCGGCGCTGCAACGATTGCAAAGAAGACTGGAGCAAAGATACTGGTCCATCCAAAAGGGGCAAAACACATAGCAAATCCCGAAAAGCTCTGGCAAGCATCGAAAGAGGTTCTTGGAGAACTTGCAGAAATTTACGGAAAGCCAGAAAGCATTGAAGAGGATAAATTGATTCCCGTAGAAGACGGGCAGATTTTTGATCTTATCGATGATGAAATGGTCGCAATTCACGCTCCGGGACATGCGCCGCACATGGTTGCCTACTATTTAAAGAGGAGAAAGATTCTGTTTCCATCGGATTCGATCGGAATGCTAGTCAAAGGCAGAGTTTTTCCGCTGACTCCACCGCCTTTTGACTTTGAAAAAGCAATTGAAACGCTAGAAAAGTTTGAAAAGATGGAAATTGAAAAAGTAGCCCTAACCCATTTTGGAACTGCACCAAAGGATTGCATAAGGGAGGTAAAGGAAAGACTTAAGCTCTGGTTTGAAGTTGCAAGGGAAGCGAATTCGATAGAGGAACTGGACTCAAAGCTCAGGAAAGCGGATCCGGATATAGAGCTGATCGAAAAGGGTTCGCTGTTCCATTCTTTCTACCTGACCTCCATAAGAGGGTTGCTCCCAGCCCGGAAAAAATAAAATCCGGGCTCCAATTTTTATTAAATAACGCAATCTTTAAATCGAATTACAAAAACGGCTCCGCCTCCTGGCCTGTCTTCGATCCAGATGTTTCCATTAAAGTTCCTAACTATTTCCCTGACAGCTTTCAGCCCTATTCCACTTCCGGTAGCAGAATAGCCTTCGAATATTTTCTCCTTCAGTTCTTCAGGCACGCCTATTCCGTTGTCTGCTATTCTTATCTCGCAGTCTCTGCCCTTTTTTTCAATTGTCACCTCAATCCTGCTAGCCTTTCCATGCTTCACAGCGTTCTCGAATATGTTGTTGAAAACCGAAAAAAGGGAATCGTCTGCAAGAATTACGCAGTTGCCCTTTATTACAATTTCAGCATCTATGTTGTCAGAAGCCCTTTCAGCCAGTTCTGCGAGATCAACAGGCTTCAATTCCTCTATTTTAGAATGCTCCACTATTTCGAGAGCTTTCCTTATCGAGTTCTCAACTTTTTCCAGACTCATCTGGCCTTCTTTCAGCAACTCTAAGCTCATCAGCGCTGCCGAGAGGGCATTCTTAAGATCGTGTCTGAGAAGCCTGTGAAGGGTCAGAACTATGTTTCTTTGCCTTATATGTTCGTCCAAATCATATACCACTCCCAGAACTGCCGGATTTCCGTTGTATTCTATCCTTCTCGGGCTTATTATGACCCATCTCTCGCCGCTTTTCGTCAGAATTCTTATTGGGTAATCCTCATCAAGCCTTTCCCCTTTAATCCTGCTCTCGTATCGCCTCTTTACCTTTTCCCTATCTTCGGGATGAACGAATTCGAAAGGTGATTTACCGAGAAGTTCCTCTTTAGCATATCCGAGAAGCTCGGAAAACTGGGAATTGACGTAAACGAACACTCCGTTCTGCACTATGAAAATTGGAACCGCAATCTCTAGCAGAGTCCGGTAGAATTTCTCCTTTTCTTCAACCTTTTTCAGCAGCTCTATTTTTTCCGTTATGTCGACAATCAGATGGAGAAATCTGGAATCAATTCTGCTAACCTTTACGAAGAACCATCTTTTTAAGTTCGGTTCATAGAATTCTTCCTCTCCCTTTCCGCCGGAGATCAAGTTAAGAATTGCACAGAAGCTCGGAGGAGAAGCTGTTGCATGGATCACTTCGTAGCATTTTTTGCCTACTGCGTTTCCAAATAGTTCGGTGAACTTTTTGTTCGCATAGATTATGGTGAAATCTTCTATCACTATTATGGGAAAGTTGATCTCGTCGAGTATTTCGTAGCCCATCCCGACACCTATACCCTGCTTTTTGAGCAGTTCCCTGGTGACCTATATAACGCTTTCTTCCAGTATTGCAATTAAAAAAGTCCAATATGCTAGGGATTTCCAGACCTGTGTTTAACGAAGTTCTGGATTGACTTCAGGACTTCGACTTCATTCCTGACAACCAGAGATTTCGAACTGATCTCGGAATAAATAATCTCCGCCACTTTCCCCGCAAAGTTTCTTCTATCCAGCCGATCCTTCTCAATCACTATGAGTTTTCCCAGTTCTGCCGCAACCTTTGCAGCAATTAAATTTTTCAGATTTCCCCTGCCTATGCTCAGATTTGCCAAAACGACGAAGTCCGCATTTTCAACCATTTTGATATTTCTTTCATGACTTTCATCGCTTATATCGCAGAAGGGAGCTTCAGATATGACCTCGCATCCAAGCTCTGTTGCAATTTCCCAGTCGCTGTCGAGAGCATTCAGAACTCCAGCAGAAACTTTGTATCCAGCCTCCAAGAGCATTTGTATTATCTCCGCCCCGCTTCCGCCTCCACAGATTACATGAACGTGAATACCATTTCCTGAGCCCCTTGCAGCGGGTATCACGATAACGTATTTTCCAATCTTTCTGACACTAACATCAACACCGTAGACTTCTCTAACGGATTCAGGAGTTATGACATCCTCAGGTTTCCCTACAAGATGAACTTCTCCATTCTTCAGCATCAGAATTTTGTCCGAAAAAGCTGCTGCAAGGTTTATGTCATGCATAGCTATTATTGCCGAGCAACCGCTGTCAACCTGACGTCTGATCAGTCTCATTATCTCTATCTGAGCAGAAAGATCGAGATGCGCTGTTGGTTCATCCAGGAGCATCAATTTGGGTTTTTGTGCAAAAAGTCTCGCCAGCATAACCTTCTGCTTTTCCCCTCCGCTTAGCTCGTCGAATATTCTCTCCTCGAATCCTCTAAGCCCCACTTCTCTCAAGGCTTCCAATGCAATCCCGTAATCTATTTCTCCTGCTCTTTTTATTCTGCTCAGATGCGGCGTTCTGCCTAGAAGGACAACGTCTATGACCCTCAACTTGGTCTGTGGAACTTCCTGCGGAAGATAGGCTGCAATTTTTGCGATTTCGTCGAACTCAAGTTTTTTTCCGTCGAATAAAACGGTGCCATCTAGAGGTTTCAGAATTCCGAAAATTGTCCTCAGCAAAGTAGTCTTTCCACTGCCGTTTGGGCCCAAAATTGACAAAATCTCTCCCTCTTCGAGTCTTAGGGTGACATTTCTCAAAACTTCCCTGCTTTTTAGCTCAACCCTAACACCCCTTACTTCGAGCTTCATAGCCCGCGTCTTAATATGTAAAGGAAAAATGGAGAGCCCAGAATTGCCGTAACTGCTCCAACGGGTATTTCCCCAGTCGTGCATGTTCTAGAAACTAGGTCAACTAGTGGCATAAGTGTTGCGCCAAACAATATAGCTGAAGGTAGCAGCCTCTGATGGGCTTCGCCAAAAATTAGCCTCATCGTATGCGGGACGATTATTCCAACGAACCCTATAATCCCGCAGACCGCAACACTTGCAGATGTCAAAAGAGAAGTGACTGCGATAAGCTCTTTCCTGAACCTCTCAACGTTAATTCCAAGCGATCTCGCATGCTCTTCACCAAGAAGTATTGCGTTGAGGTTCCAGGAATTTAGCAGCAGATAAGTTACCCCTATGAAAAAGGGGATTGTCAGAAGCAGCACTTTCTGCCAGATTGCTCTTGAAAAACTGCCCATTATCCAGAAAAGGATTTCATGAGCGCTTTGTTGCGAGAAATATATTATTATTGCTGTAATTCCAGAAAGAAGCGAGGAAACCGCTATACCAGCAAGAAGAACTGCATAATTCTCTCCACGCCTGCCAAGTCTGTAAACTGAAAAAGAAGTAACCAGAGAGGCGAGGAACGCTGAGAGCATTATATTCCAAGTGCTCCCGATTCCCAGAGAGATCACAACCGCAGCCCCAACACTGGCTGCGCTGGAAACACCCAGAACATATGGATCCGCAAGAGGATTGCGAAAGAAAGCTTGCATGGCACAACCAGCAGCTGCCAGAGATGCTCCAACGAGCATTGCCAGAAGGACTCTTGGAAGTCTATACTCGAAAACAACTGCCTGCATTAAGGGATCTTTGATGTCTATGAATCCAGCTGGGCCAAAAGAGATGCTAATGATCAAAGTCGTCTTGCAGATCAAGAATAGCACAAGGATCTTTGCAAATTTCACAAATTGCATGGAGCACAGGTAAAATAAACTTTACTCTACAAGTAAAAAAATCTTGATTTCAAACCAAAAAATTTTTATTCAATTGCCCTAGGCTTGCTTATGAAGCTATGGCTCGCTCTTTCGATGCTTTTAGTTTTTGCATCCGTGACTATTGCAGGCACATTCCAGGGAGACGTCTCGCACTTGGGAAATTTTTCTCAAGGTATTGAAGGACAGATAATCCCCAAAGTTGGTTGGAAAACCTATATAAGCGGACTTGTTGGAGCGCAGCCTGTATACAGCAACGGAATGATTTTCGTAACGAACTGGTATGGCTGGGGCGAATGGAATCCGGGGCTCTATGTTTTAAACGCGAGCAATGGGGAAATAATGATGTCATTTCCTGAAATCCAAGGAGCTTCGACAGCTTTTGTCTATGGAGACAAAGTCATAGTTGGAGGCATGAAGTTCAATAAAAACAGCTACCAAGGCTATCTTTACATCGTTAACCTCACGAGTTCAAGCGTTTCAGAAGTCCTTCTGGATCCGCAGGAATCATGGTATGGCATAGCCTCTTCTCCAATAGTTTACAACGAAAGCATTTACGTTTTAACGCATTCAAACGGAACACTCTGGAAACTTTCGCTGGAGGGCGAAGTAATAGGAAAATTCATCACGGGGGGAGAAATAAGTCCCTACACGTCCCCAGCTACCATCGATGGTTTGATCTGCTTCGCTGGAAACAAGAGCGGAAATGCTATTTTCTGTGTTGATGAGGATCTCAATGAACTTTTCAACATCAGCGTGGATTCAAAAATAACGAACACTCCCACGCTCTACGGGGATTTGCTTATCTTTGCAACCGAGAAGTCGCTTTACTTTGTCAACGTCACGGAAAAGAGAATTATAAAGACTATGAATTTTAATGGCTCCCTTTCCAGTGCGGCTGTCGGTGATCGCATATATATAGGCTCCAGAGATGGCAAACTTTATGCGATAAATAAAACAAAGCTTGAGATCGACTGGTTCTTTGAGGCAAACGGAAGAATAGACAGCTCTCCGGCTTTTGCAGATGGTGTTGTTTACTTTGCAACGAACGTTCGCGAGGGCACAATTTACGCTGTTAGAGAGGGCAAAGAACTCTGGCACTACAGACTAAAACCCCCTGAAGGCAGCTATTACAACATAATGTCCTCGCCTTTCATAGCCGATGGAAAGCTATTCATCGGAACCGACAGTGGCCACGTTTATTGCTTCAACTCTACGGGAACAATTGAGTTCGACGTAAGGCTTGCTCCGGGAAAATTATTCATTGACAATATAGAGATAAGCGGTGTATCAGCACTAGCAGCCCTTTACGAGGCTTCGAAATACCAGCTGGAAGACGCCCAGATTTCCTTTGAGGTAAAAATCAGTCAATTCAACGGAAATGTTTTTGTCAGTTCGATAATGGGTCTTGAGCCAACTCCCGACTGGTCATGGTGGTGGTCTATTTGGAACTCGACCGATCCGCTTGAAGTTTCCGCCGATGCGTATATATTAAAGGACGACGAGACTGTCTACTACTGCTATGGAAGTTCTGCAAACTTCATCCACGGACCCGAAAATTCGAAAGTTGTATTAAAGATCACAGCCAAAGTTATGCCCTTGAGAATAACGGGATTTGAAGTCTCAGATGGAAAAAGAGGAGGAAATGTCACAGCTAGTGTCAGCATCGCAACAGCCGAAGAGGGCTGGTTCCTAGTTGTCGTGAGCGGTGTCAGCGAGAGAGGGGACTACATTGCGGGAATTTCCACTTTCCATCTGTGCAAGGGTGAGGAATTGACAGTTCCAGTTCTTATACATGTTCCGCAGAGAAATGAAGCTGGAAACTACAGGCTGTTTGCAGCGGTTTACAGATTGCAGGATTATCCGAACAACTTCATAGCAATTTCCCAGCCAAGGGTTATCTTAGTGGGGTGATGAAGATGAAAATTCTGATCCCCCTACTTATCATCCTAATTCCAGTTTCAGCCCTTCAGCTACAGATTTCCGGGAGTTGCGTTGGAGAGGAGTTCAGAATTTCAGCAGATAAGCCATCTCTCTTTGTAATCCGAATTAACGATGGCACTCCAATTTTTGCTGAGGGAAGTGAGGTTATTTTCAGACCGCAGGTTGAGGGCTATTTGAGGATTACAGCCATTTCCGGAAGTGAAGTTGAAGAGAAGATCCTAAAAGTTTCATTATGCCCGCGGAGAGATAAATCAGAAATTCATGTGCTACCATCTGGGAGCTTTGAAAAGGTAGTAGAAGGGAAAAGCTACAGCATAGAATGGAGAACGGCTTTGGGAGCACTGGAAATGGCTTCGAGAATAAAAGGATTCTCATATACACTGAAGGCAACGGATTGGGGGCTTTTCGTGGACTGCATAAAGAACTTATGCACAGGCCATGCCGGGAAGACTTCCGGATGGATGTACTGGGTAAACTATCCGAGAGATCCGCTCCCAAATACTGCGGCGCAGAAATACAGAGTAAAGCCAGGAGATGTCGTTACATGGTATTTCTCTAGGGGAATGAGTGATAATCCCGAGAACTCACAGTTCTTGGTCAACATCTACATAGGAACAGACTACGAAATCTTCGTGCAGCTTAAATGGGAGGAAAACATGAAACCAGCTGCAGATTTTGATTTTGATCCAAAAAATCCGGCTGTAGGCGATGAAATTGTTTTCGACGCTTCGAAGTCATACGATCCCGACGGATTCATAGTGGACTATATCTGGGAATTCGGTGACGGTGAAAAGGCATCAGGAAAGGTCGTGAAACATGCCTACAAAAAGGAGGGATCCTACCAAGTGATTTTAACAGTCTGGGACAACAACGGCGCTACAGATTCTATATCAAAAATTATAAATGTTTTTGAAAAAAAGAGAGAAAAGGAGTGGCATGAGTTCTGCGGTACTTCGATAGATTTAAATCTAGGAACGCTCAGGAAAATAGAATTCAAAACTCCTCTGCCTCTGGAAGTAAAGATCAGAAAAACTGATGTCCCGGATGTAATCTATGCGGACGTATACGAGTGCTTCGAATTCTACGCAAACAGAAGTGTTCAGGCAGAACTGCTTTTCGAGATTCCGGCATCTTGGGGGAACGTTAGCTTTTACAGATACAACGGGAGCTGGATAAAACTGGAGAGCAGACTTTTAAGCTATGGTGAGAATCTAACTTTCAGAGTATTCGTCGACTCCCTTAGCCATGTAGCCGTTGCCAAGGATTGGGAAAATTTCCCGCTAAAAGAGAAAGACCCAAGAATAATTAAAGCCTTGAGCTATCTAAAAAGTCTGCAGAGAAGTAGCGGAGGTTTTGCAAATCCAAACGAAGAAGAAAGCGTTGCAAAAACATCTTGGGCTGTTATGGCAATCGTAGCTTCTGGGCAGAATCCAAGACACTGGGTTAAAGACGGGATGAGCCCAATCGATTACATCAGAGAAAAGCTTCCTGAAGAAATTGGAAGGATGGGCACAGCAGATTACGCCAGAACGATTCTAGCCCTTTATGCTGCGGGAGAAAATCCGAGGAATTTTGCGGGAATCGATTTGGTTGCCAAGCTTAAGGAAAGAATCAAGGATAATGGCCAGATAGGAGATTTCGTTTATACGACAATCTGGGGAATCTTAGCACTTTCAGCAGTGGGGGAGAATGTAAGTAAATCGGTAGAATGGCTGAAAGCCCAGCAGAATCCTGATGGAGGATTCGCATGGGCTCCGGGTGAGGAAAGTGATTTTGATGACACAGCAGCGGCTATTCAGGCCTTAATAGCTGCTAATGAGCCAAGAAAGTCTGAGGTGATTAAGAGAGCATTGGATTATCTTAAAAGTGGCCAAAATGAAGATGGAGGAATGAGATTTTTTGGAAATTCAGCAAGCAATGCCGCAAGCGACGCTTGGACGATCCAAGCTTTGGTTTCAGCTGGAGTAAATCCGATGGAATGGAGGAAAAACAACTCCAGCGTTGTTGAGCACCTTCTCAGCTTGCAAACTAAGTCTGGGCATTTCAGATATACCAGCTATAGCGATGACAATCCCGGCTACATGACCGCATGCGCGATAATCTCGCTTCTGGGAAAAACCTTTCCAATAAAACCGCTAAGGGTTTCAGATGAAGTTATAGTCGAAGAAAAAACTCCAGCACCTCAAGAAACTCCGACTGTTCAAGTTTTAACTCCTGAAAAAACAGTTTTCAAGACTCCTGCAGAGAGAACACCGGGATTTGGAGTTCTTGCTGCAGTTTTGGCGATTGCGATAGCTGTTGCAGGGATTAGAAGATGAAGAGGGCAATAATCTTAATCCTGCTACCCCTATTCCTATCTTTTTGCGTTTCCAATGATGCTCCAGATGGAAATTCAGAATACATAGTCGACGACACGAATTACACGGTCAGGATTGAAGATGTTCCGAAAAGAATAGTCTCTCTGGCACCCAGCAATACGGAAATACTCTTCGCAATCGGAGCTGGAGAGCAGGTTGTGGGCGTTACCGATTACTGCAACTATCCTCCAGAGGTTATGGAATTGAAGAAAAAAGGAATACTGAAAACAGTTGGTGGGTATTCTACTGTAAGCATTGAACGCGTTATAGCGCTTAAGCCAGATTTGGTCATCGGAGCCTATGGCAACGGGCTTCAGACGATAGAGATTATGAGAGCTCTTGGGCTTAAAGTCGTTGCATTTAATCCGAAGAACCTCTCGGATGTCATGGAAAGCATTGTAAAAATAGGAAAGCTTACCGGGCATGAAAAAGAAGCAATTGAAGTTGTAAGAGAAATGGAGAAAAAGATAGAAGCTGTAAGAAAGTCTGTTTCGGGAAAGGAAAGGGTAAAGGTTGCCCACATCCTATGGCATGATCCAATATTTGTTAGCGGAAGGAACACATTTATAGACGAGTTGATCCAAGTTGCAGGAGGAGAAAATGCCTTCAACTTCGACGGCTGGAGAGCAGTGAGCGTTGAGAACATAGTTTCCGCAAATCCTGAAGTAATAGTTGTCAGCAGCGGAAGCGGGATGGGTAAAGGAGAAGATATCATATACAGCTGGGTATTAAGCGATCCGCTGCTTAGAGATGTTGAGGCTGTGAAAAATGGAAAGGTTTTCGTAATCGATGCCGACATAATATCCCGCCCATCACACAGGTTATGCGAAGCGGCAATTGAACTGGCCAAGTTTATTCACGGTGTAAATCCCCTTGAGTGATCAGTTCTGAAAGCTTGCCGAAGAATGAAATTCCAGAAATAGGCTTTTTGAAAATTAATCCTCTTTTTAGTTGCTATATAAGAAAAAAGCGCCGCCGGCAGGGTTCGAACCTGCGACCAATGGCTTAACAGGCCACCGCTCTACCAGCTGAGCTACGGCGGCTCGAACCTATTTATCCTCAGGATATTTAAGATTTTTCACCTCTTCAACTATCCTCGGCAATATCTCGCCTGCCTTGCCCTTTATTATATAATCCGAGATACCTTCCAAAGTCAGGGACGTTTCATACAGATTTATCTCTATCACTTTCGCCCCATTCCTCTTTGCAACCCTCGGAAGTTCAGCAGCTGGATAGACAACAGCAGATGTCCCGCAGACTAACATGAGATCGCATTTCATCGCTTCTTCAAAGCTTTTGACATATACATCCATTGGAATTGGTTCGTTGAAGTGCACCACATCCAGCTTCAAGGCGCTATCGCATTTCCTGCATCTCGGCACTTCTCCGGATTCTATTAAGCTGATGAAATCCTTTTTATCAAATCTGCTATTGCATCTTATGCATCTCAGCTTTGAAACGCTTCCATGGAACTCCAGAACATTCCTGCTTCCGGCTTTTTGGTGCAATCCATCGATGTTCTGCGTTATTATGCAGACCAAGATTCCAAGACTCTCAAGCTCGGCAAGGGCTTTATGAGCTGGATTTGGCAGTGCCTTGTCAAGAACTGGATAAATTGTAGACTTCTGGACTTCTTCCCAATACTCCTTTGGATTTCTTAGAAATTTTCCATAGATCTCGTAAGCCCTTTTCTCAGCTTCGGGATTCTTTCTCCAAACTCCATTTGGGCCACGATAATCTGGGATTCCAGATTCTGTCGAAATTCCAGCACCTGTAAATGCCACTGCATATTTAGAATTGATAAGATCCATTGCAGCTCTCTTGATCAGATCCATAGAAAATGTGGTCAAACTTATTTAAACGTTCTCCCTTCAATCCCTATGCTCTGCAAGTTCTGCAACTCTAAGCTCGGCTGGGGAGAAAGCAGAGATTGTGCTGTTTGCTGTGGATTCTTTGAAAAACTGGACGACATTGCACTTGAAATTGTAAAAAATCTCGAATTTGAATTCGAAAGTTTTAAAGTTGGAATAAAGAGCGAAGGAAGCTTTAAAGCTCTTCAGGAAATCCTAGAATATGACTTAAAAGAGGAAATGAGGAAATCGCTGCAGAGAAAAATTAGAGAGCTCAGTGGAAAAAGAATTTCAAATGATCCAGATTTGCAGATAATCTTCAATCCAGAAGACTTCTCGTTTGAAATCCACGTNAAGCCAATTTTTATTTATGGAAGATATATAAAGAGGGTAAGAAANATTTCCCAAACGAGGTGGCTATGTGGTTTTTGCAAGGGAATTGGTTGCGAAATCTGCAACTTCAGCGGAAAGAGATATCCAAGTTCAGTTGAAGAACTTATATCGGTTCCGGCAATAGAGATATTCAAAGCAAAAGATGCAGTTCTTCATGGTGCCGGAAGAGAAGACGTGGATGCAAGAATGCTCGGAAACGGAAGACCCTTTGTTCTGGAGATCCTGGAGCCAAAGAAGAGAAGAGTGAGCATTGAAGAAGTTGAAAAAGCCATAAACAGCTTCTGTAAGGGAAAAGTTGCTGTAAGAGAGCTCAGATTTTGCGATGCAGAGGAAATAAAGAGGGTAAAGGAGGAGAGGTTCAGAAAGGTTTACCGTGCAAAGGTGATCTTTGACAGAGAGGTCAGCAGAGAGGAACTGGAAGAAGCTTTGAAAGAACTGGTTGGAGAGATAAAGCAGAAGACACCAGAAAGGGTTTTGCACAGAAGGGCAGACATCTTAAGAATTAGAAGGGTCTACAGAGCTGAAATAATCGAACATTTTGGAAAATGGGCGGTTATAAAATTCGAAACTGATGCTGGACTTTACGTTAAAGAGCTAGTAAGCGGGGACAATGGCAGGACAGAGCCAAATCTATCGAAAAAATTCAAAGCTCGGGTTGAGAAGCTAGATGTTATAAGCGTAATATGATGCCGACAGTTTCCGCGCTTCCCGGGCCCTCTCGGAACCCAGTACAACGCGGAACGGAACGGGGCTTAACTTCCGGGTTCGGAATGAGTCCGGGTGTTTCCCCCGCTCCTATGACCGTCGGCAGAAGATGTTATCGATGAGATATTTAAGTATTTTGCTCTGGTTTTTTAGCATAAAAAAGGCATCTCTTTGCGCCCCTCTTGCTTATCAAAGTCCCTGAAGAATTTCTCCTTTGAACGGGTATTTCTTCAACGTCCAATCTGAGACAGTAGCCATCCCTGCTTATCAGAAATACTTCTCCATCATCGCATATTTCAGCAAAAGCAACTTTTCCAGTCTTATCGCTCACCTTAAATCCCAGAATTCCCATCGCTCCCCTGTTCATTGTTCTGAACTCCGAAACCTCGCATCTCTTCCCGTATCCTCTATCGCTGAAGATCAGCAGGTATTTGCCCTTTCCTGAAGTCATGCAGGCTATTTCGTCTTCTTCTTTCAGATTTATCCCTATAACACCCTTTGAATTTCTGGAATATACTGGAATCTTCTTTGCATCCAGTCTCAGAACGTAGCCTTTCTTCGTAATGATGAAGAGATCTTCGCCCCTCAGCAATTCTGCATAAGCTATTCTTTCAGTAGAAGCCAAAATCCCGGCTCTCTTTGCATTCTCGAATTCTTCCGCCGGAACCCTTTTAACGTGACCTGTCGCTGTTATTATGACAATATGACCATCTGATAAGCCAAATGCGGAAACTATTCTTTCATTTTCGAGCTTTATCATCTTCTTCAGCGAAATCGAAGCCCCCTTTTCGAGCTTTGGAATTTCCTCTGCTTCAATGCTAAAAGCTTTGCCCGATTCTGTGAATATCAGAATCTTTTCATCGCTTCTGCAAATTTTAAAAACAGCCACTTCATCATCTTCGCCCACTTGAATTGCTAAAACTGCAGAGCTTCCTTTTTCCTTTCTAAATGCATCCAAGCTGATCCTTTTTGCGAATCCCTTAGAAGTTATTATGAGAGCTGATTCCTCCACTTCAGCTATTTCTTCAGCTTTAGGAACGATCCTAGTTCTCCTCTCATCACCGTATTTTTCCTTTATCTCCTTTATCTCCTTCAGAAGTATTTCGTCCACTTTCTTTGGATTTGCCAGAATTTCCTCCATTTCGCCAACAGCCTTTTTCAGGTTTGCATATTCATCCAGTAAGGCCTGAATTTCAAGGGATGTGAGCTTTTGAAGCCTTGTTTGTAGCACAGCTTCGGCCTGAACATCTGAAAGATTAAAAGAACTGATAAGAGCTTTTTTAGCTTCAGAAGGAGATTTGGATGATTTTATAATTTTCAAAACCTCTTCAAGGTTTTCAACAGCTTTTCTCAGCCCTTCAACAACATGAAGTCTTTCTTTTGCTCTTTCAAGCTCAAATCTGATTTTTCTTATTATCACATCTCTCCTATGATCGATGAAACAGCGAATCATTTCCAGAAGGTTCATGATCTTGGGTTCATTGTTTTGCAATGCAAGAAGTATTATGCTGAAAGTCGTCTCAAGGTTTGTATAGCTGTAGAGCTTTTTCAGAGCAGATTTTGCCGACCCTTTCAGCTCTAGGACTATCCTTATCCCTTCACGATCGGATTCGTCTCTTATAGACCTTATCTCCTCTATTTTTCCCTCCCTTACAAGTTCAGCTATGCTTTCGATCAGTTTTGCCTTGTTGACCGTGTATGGAATTTCTCTGATCACAATGCAATCATCTTCGATTTCAACCTTTCCCCTGACAATAATCTTTCCTCTTCCAGTCTTATATGCTTCAATTATCCCATCTATTCCAACTATTTCTCCCCCAGTTGGAAAATCAGGGCCTTTTATAAATTTCAGCAAATCTTCTACGCTTGCATTCTCGTTTTCTATGCAGTATACGATTCCATCGCAGACTTCTGAGAGATTGTGTGGCGGAATATTGGTGGCCATTCCAACAGCTATTCCACTCGCTCCATTTATCAGCAAGTTTGGAATCCTAGAAGGAAGGACAACAGGTTCTTTAAGGGTTGAATCGAAGTTAGGAACAAAATCGACCGTATCTTTTTCTATATCTGCAAGCATTTCTTCGGCAATCTTTGTCAATCTTGCTTCAGTATATCTCATCGCAGCTGGGGAATCGCCATCTATGCTTCCAAAGTTTCCCTGGCCTTCTATTAAAGGATATCTCATCGTGAAATCCTGAGCAAGGCGAACTAGGGCTTCGTAGACTGCAGCGTCTCCATGGGGATGGTATTTGCCAAGGACTTCACCAACGATTCTAGCGCATTTTTTAAATGAGCTGCCGCTCTTCAGCCCCATTTCATACATCGCATAAAGAATCCTCCTCTGCACGGGCTTTAGTCCATCCCTGACATCTGGTAAAGCTCTGCCAACGATCACACTCATGGCATAATCGATGTAGGAGCTCTTGAGTTCTTCCCCTATATCCCTGACAACTTCCACAGAGCAAGATCGAAAGAGGATTTAAATCGATTCCTCTATTTTCTTCATGCAGGAAAAAATCGCTTTAATCGTTGAGAAAACTGTCAGAAAAATCCTGTCTCCTTACCCGATAACGCCGGCGATCGAGGTTGTCAACTACATAAGGGAAGCTGTTGAAAAGATAGTCTCGGGAATAATCCAGATCTATCAGGGAAAGGATGTCGCCATAGATGATGCTATAGAAGATCTGATGCGCTATCTTGCGACAGACAGAAACTTCTCACCGAGCGAGAGCGTTAGAATAATAGGTGATCTAAGAAAGGAGATAGCAAGGGAGCTGAACCTGAAAGATAAAGAAGCCCTGAAGCTTTTTGAAATAATCGAAAATGCAGTATACAAGGCATTTGACGCGTACTATGCATGCAGGAGCAAGATCTTCGAGCTTAGACTGAAGGAAAAGGACAGGGATATAGAGATTCTTAGAAGAATAATTGAATTTTCTGAAAGGGCTGAAAAGGAAAATAATGGCTAGCTAAAAAGAAAACGAAAGATTAATTAGATTCGAAGAGGCTTCCATTATGAAACACCTGCTTTCGATCTCGGATCTCAGCGCTGAAGAGATCATTTCGATCCTGGAACTGGCCGAAAGGCTGAAGGAAGAAAGAAAAAAGGGAATCTTCAGAGATTACTTGAAAAACAGGATTCTTGCTATGATCTTCGAGCTTCCATCAACAAGGACAAGGGTTTCATTTGAGGTCGCAATGCTAGAGTTAGGCGGCCATGCTTTGTATCTGAACTGGAACGATCTCCAGCTGGGAAGGGGAGAGCCGATAAAGGATACATCCAGAGTCATGAGCAGATACGTAAGCGCAGTTATGATGAGAGTCAGAAAGCATTCAACTCTCGAAGAATTCGCACGCTATTCATCTATTCCAGTCATCAACGGGCTCAGCAATCTCGAACATCCATGCCAAACGCTTGCAGATCTGATGACAATAAAAGAAAAGAAAGGAAGACTTAAAGGTGTAAAGATAGCTTGGATCGGAGATGGAAACAATGTCTGCAATTCTCTGATCTTGGCTTCCGCAAAGCTTGGAATCAGAATGGACATAGCCTGCCCAGAAGGCTATGAACCGAATGAAAGCATAATGAAATTTGGAATGCAAAATGGAGAAATAAGACTGGTCAGAAATCCGAAAGAGGCAGTTTTAAATGCCGATGTTATATACACAGACGTATGGACTTCCATGGGGCAGGATGAGGAGAGAGAAAAGAGGTTAAAGGTTTTTCAGGGCTATCAAGTCAACGAAGATCTTCTGAGCCTTGCAGAAAATGCTATCGTCATGCACTGCATGCCAGCGCGTCGTGGTGAGGAGATAACAGATGAAGTCATCGAAAGCGAAAGGAGCGTTGTTTTCGATCAGGCGGAAAATAGATTGCATGCGCAGAAAGCATTATTGGTTCATCTCCTGAGCGGCAGATACATGTCGAACTCGTAATAAGGGGCAACAACTTCAAATCCAAGTTTTTTGTAAACGTGTATTGCTCTGGTGTTCGTCCTCTCCGTTACAAGGGTTATTCCATCAAATCCAGCGTTTCTGCAGTATTCTATGATGGCCTTCATCATTTCCTGTCCAAGGCCTCTGTTTTGATAATCCTGATGAACGAATATCGTAAGATCAACCCTATTTTTATCATCCGGAACTATAACGAGATGCCCAACAAACTTTCCATCCTTTTCAGCTATTATCGAAAAGCCGTTCTTTCCGAGGTAGTCCACCCAGTTTTCGATGGCTTCCTTTGTAAGCGGTGGAAGGCCAAGGCATCTGTACTCTGGATCGTAGTTCGCATACATCTCGACAAGCTTTTCTCTGTCTTTATCGTGATCATACTGTCTGACCAGAAATTCTTCCCCAAACTTATCTCGGATCCTCAGGCTCCTGAAAGGAGGAAAGAGCACGGTAGCCATAGATCAAGTCGCTTTTCAAAGTTTTTAAAATTTTTTGGGATATTAATTTAAATATATTGTTTAATCAAAACTGACTCCTTTTTTCTATTTCTCCGACTAGGTTTACTTTCACAAGCTCTTTGGCTGTTTCGAGATCGTAGTTGCCGAGAAGGAACATAAGCTTGACCAATGCCGTTTCAGGAAGCATGTCTTCGCCCTCTATAACTCCCGCTTTAAGAAGATCCCTTCCTGTGTCATAAACTCGATCGCAAACTCTGCCATAAAGGCACTGGGATGTCATCAAAACGATTGAATCTTCGCAAACCCTTTTAAGAGTTTCAATCCAGTCAGTCGAAACGTGTCCAAGTCCAGTTCCTTCTATCACGAAGCCACGGTAGCCTTTTGAATGGAAGAAGTCGATTATTTCAGCACTTAAGCCGGGAAAGAACTTGATAAGGACAACTTTTTCCTCAAGTTTATCCCTAAGAACTAGCTCCCTTTCTCCCCTTCGATAGCGCCAGGATAGCCATTCAACTTCGAGCGATGGATAATTAATCTTTGCAACCGGTTTTGCATTTATCGACTGAAAGGCATCCCTTCTCGAAGTGTGCATCTTTCTAACCTTGACTCCCCGATGGGCTAAGCAGTAGTCATCGCTCGTCGATCCATGCATGCAAACCAGAACTTCTCCGACATCGCTTATGCTGAGCTTTGCCGAACATAGAAGATTCATCGCAGCATCGCTGCTGGGCCTATCGCTGCTTCTTTGAGCCCCAACAAAAACTACGGGCTTTGGAGTTGAGAGCATGAAAGAGATTGCTGCGGAAGAATAATGCATCGTATCTGTTCCGTGCGTTATTATTACTCCTTCGTAGCTCTTAAGAGCTTCGTAAACCCTTCTGGCAAGTTCAATCCAATGCCTTGGCTTCATGTTCTCGCTCAGAATGTTAAACAAAAGCTCTGCAGAAACGTTGCAGATTTCTGCAAGCTCGGGGATGTCTGCGATTATTTCCTCAGCTGTGAACTGACTGGTTACGGCTCCAGTTCTATAGTCTATTTTGCTCGCTATAGTACCCCCGGTGGAAATTATCTTGACATCCGGCAATCCATCTTTTCTTTTCAGCTCCGATATGATCGGAACTCTTTCAACGTCTTCAAGAACTTCAAGGAGCTCGTATTCTGCGAATCCAACGTTGTATCCGTTTTCAAGCTTTAATACGAGATTTCCCGTAAAGCTCGGCATCACTATTCCTTCAAATATTTTCCCCTTTGCCCTTATCCTAACTTTCTTGCCAGTCAACACTTAAACTCCCTCCCAATTTGCTAACTTCTTTCTCCATCAGGCTGAGGTTGAATGAAATTCTTCTCTTCAACCTTTTCAAAACCCTCTTCCAGCTCAAAACCTTTTCTCTTCTTTTCTTCAGCATTCTCTCAACTTCAACCCTTGCAGTTCCGCCGATGTTCCTTCTTCTTTCAACAGCTTTTCTCACATCCAGAACCTCATCGAGCTCGGACTTCTCAACCTTTATCTCGTAACCGAAATCTCTCGCAACTCTTTCAAGGACTTCCGCATTTATTTCCATGTTCTGGGAAACTATTCTACCAACTATTCTATGAGCATCCCTGAATGGAATTCTGAAATTCCTTACAAGCATGTCTGCAACTTCTGTTGCCAAAGCAAAACCTTCTTTGGACTTCCTTTCGAGCAGATCTCTGTTGAATTCGATGCCGCTGAGCATTCCGTTCATGATCTCCACAGAATCCAGAGCGATCTTCAGGGTTTCATAGAGAATTCCGTTGATCTCCTGAAAATCCCTGTTGTAGCTGAAAGGCAGAGCCTTATAAATCGCCATCGCAGAAGTCAAATTTCCGATCGCTTTTCCAGCCTTCGCCCTTATTAGCTCCGCGATGTCTGGATTCTTTTTCTGAGGCATTATAGAAGATGTCGATGCGAAGTCATTCGGAAGATTTAAGAAGCCGAATGCTGAAAAGAGGATCAATTCCTCAGCTATTCTTGAAAGACTGAGCATTATAGAGGAGCAGACGAATATCGCTTCTATGGCAAAGTCCCTCGATGAAACAGCATCTTCGCTGTGCTCCAGAACTCCATCGAAGCCGAGAATTCTTGCCACATATTCTCTGTCCAGCTCATAGCTCGTCGATGCAAAAGCGGATGAGCCAAGTGGACATAGGTTTACCCTCTTAAAAGCTTCCATTGCCCTTTCTAGATCCCTTTCGAGCATATCGAAGTAGGACAGAAGATGATGAGAAAGCCTTGTTGGCTGTGCAATCTGGAGATGCGTGAACCCCGGCATGATTATGTCTTCTCTTTCGGCCAGATCCAGAACTGTCGAAAGAAGTTTTATCAGATTTTCTGCAATTTCCAAAAGTTTGTCTCTTGCGAACATTCTAAGGCAGGTAGCAATTTCGTCATTCCTAGATCTGCCTGTGTGCATCCTCTTTCCCTCTTTTGTAATCCTTGTAACCTCGAACTCAATAGCTTCATGGACATCCTCGAATTTCCCGGAAAATCCTGTCCTGGCTACTTCTCTCAGCGCATTTATTATCTCAAGAGCCTCCTCTCTTTTCAAATACCCGCTTTTGCAGAGATTGAGCACGTGGGCAACGTCTACGAGGATGTCGTATTTGAATATATTTTTATCGTGCTCAATGGAGCTTGAAAATTCCAAAGCCTTCTGATCCATTTTTCCAAGCCTTTCCTCGCGGTACATCAGACCCATCTCTCCCCATTTTCTAATTTTTCCTTTTTCCATATCGGCAATTCCTTTTTCATGAGCTCAACTGCCAATATGAGTGGAGCCCAGATGTCCCTTCTGTGCTCGCCTATGACTGCGATGTAGACTATGTCTTCTCCTGGCATAATCCTTCCGATTTTGTGGTAGAGCTTTGCATTCCTTATCCCAGGGAATTCCCTTATTCTGTTCTCCACTTCTCCCACCTTTTCCCGAAGGATTTCATCATATGCCTCGTATTCGAGAAATTCTACCTTCTTTCCGTCTGAAATTTCTCTCGCAACACCGACAAAGATTCCAATGGCTCCGCAGTCTTTCACTCCCTTTTTTATCTTTTCCACGATCGACTTCAGCGTTTCAAATTCTGGAGCAATTAAAAAGTCTTCCGATTTCTCAGCCCTTGGAATCCTTAAGCCAAGTTCTTTTTCAATCTCTTCCATTTCGAAGCCCTTCAAAACTGCAAAATCGAAGCCTAGATCTGCCAAGCACTCGATCGTCTTCTTTAAGTTTTTATTTCTTATTTCAAGAAATTCCCCTGCTGCAAGGCATTCATTTCCATTCTTTATAACCAGAACAGCTTTTCCGATCTTCTTAGCTTCCTCAAGGGTTTTCTCGTCTCCAACCACGAGCTTCAAAGCAGTCCACCTCCATGGAACATATGACTGGCTTTACAACATGATGCCTTATTGAAACCCTTTTTCCATCTACCTCTATCTCAGCACAGCTCGCAACTGACATCCTAGGCTGCGTCGGGCTTCCAGGGCAAAGTATTATCTTTCCTCTTCTCTTTTCTAAAACAAATCTGTGCAAGTGGCCAAAAATTAGGACATCAACTTCAAGCTCCATTGGCTTTATAAACCAAATCAGAGAAATCGTCCAAAAAGTTCCCCTTATGGGTCAAACCAAATCTTAAACCTCCAATGCTGAACTTTTGAACTTCTTCAAGCTCAGCTTTTATTCTTTCATCGTCTGAATTCCCTTTAACTGCAACAAGATTGTATCTCGTGAGTTCTCTGTAAACTTCGTAACTTACAAAGTCGCCAGCGTGCACGATTAAATCCGCTTTCTCGATTAGCCACAAAAGCTTTTCTGGAGGCTCCCATTTCGTCATGTGGGTGTCTGCGATTGCAATTATTTTCATTACCTAAAGCTGAATCTGACGATTAAAATTTTTATGCAAAGCACATTCTATGCTCTGCGAATGTGGAAGAATTGCAGAATTCAAATGTAGAAGATGTGGAAAAAGAATCTGCAAAAAATGCTACTTTCACCACGGTCTCTGCACAGAATGCTGGAAAAAACTGAGGGGATTTTAGTCAATCCAGATTCCTGATTGCCAGAATAATTCTTTGCGCAGTTGTGAAAAATCCAAGGATTATGAGAAGCCACATAGATATCAAGATTCCTCCAAAATTGCTAAAAATAAGCCCAAGCATTATAATCAGAATTCTTGTATCTCTACCGGCGATTCCTATCTTGCAACTTAAGCCTTCCTTTTCAGCCATAAGTCTTGTTGTGGGGACCATTAACGTTGCAAAAAGTGCGAGAAATCCCTCAACCCAGAGATTTGAGTATGCAGAGATTGAGAAAATAAGTGCAAAGTCGACGAAGCGATCCAAGAGTCTGTCAAGATAAGCTCCTTTCGCTGAAACCCTTCCACTTATCCTTGCCAGATCACCATCGACGCAGTCCAGAATCTGCGATATAAAGATTAAAAATACTGATAAAATTAAGTTGTAAAAAACAGCGATTGCAGAAGCTGACCCAACGATGAAAGCTACTACTGTTACAAAATTTGGGGTGATTTGAGTTTTGCTCAATTTTCTCGCCACAGGCACCGAAATCTTCCTGTAAACGAGATTTGTCAAAAGGTATTCCCACTCTATATTTAACACCTCCTGACAGAAAATTTTAAATGTCTGGGCTTTTAATTTTTTTTATGCAGGCTGTAATTCTTGCAGCTGGCATGGGCAACAGATTGGGAAATTATACAGCCGATAATCCAAAGTGCATGCTCAAAGTTGGCAGAAAAACCATAATAGAGCACATAATTGAAGTCCTATCAAGCAAAGGGGTTAAAAAATTCATTGTCGTTACTGGCTACAAGGGCAGAAAGCTCCGGGAATTTTTGCAAAGAAAATTCGATTTCGACTTCACCTTTGTCCACAACCATGTGTATCGAGAGACAAACAACATATACAGTTTTTATCTGGGAATAAAAGACATCTCTGATGACATGTATCTTTTAAATTCGGACGTATTTTTCCATCCCCAAATCTTTGAAAACTTGCATCTCTCTGCTGGCGATTTTCTGCTTGTAGTTGACGATTTCAAGCGTTTGGGCGAGGAAGAGATGAAAGTGATCACTGAAGGATCAAGAATTCTGGAGATCAGCAAAAGAATCCCGCCAGAGAGAGCAAATGGGGAATACATTGGAATCACGAAGATTTCTAAGAGGGTTCTTGGAGTGCTCAAGGATACTACAGAAGAAGTGATGGAGGAAAAAGGTGCTGGAGTTTTTTACGAAGATGCATTCCAGAGAATGATTGATTCAGGATACGAAATTCACTACGTTTCCACCAATGGATTACCATGGGTGGAAGTCGACTTTCCGCATGAAATTTTGATTGCCAAAAGATTGGCAAAAAATTTATCGAAATCTCATTAACTATTATTTTTAAAAATTAAATAGATTTTATAATTCCTTCTCCTTTTACATTCACATCTCCAACCCAGCCCTTGTCAGTTTTTCTGAAGCTTGGCAGAAGGTCAAAGCTCCCCTTTATTCTTATTTCACCGCCTCTCATGTCTCCACCGACATAGCCACAGGATCCATGGATTTCGATCACTCCAGCTCTCATTTCTGT
>Ga0065719_100075_pt1 | contig 21815 bp, 22 predicted proteins | sample GBSCel85sediment_FD_59106 | JGI IMG/M metagenome (GOLD analysis project Ga0065719, IMG submission 59106) | Hot spring sediment microbial communities from Great Boiling Spring, Nevada - Cellulolytic enrichment CS 85C v3 (version 3) | ecosystem: Environmental > Aquatic > Thermal springs > Hot... | reverse complement strand
TTGTGAATGAGAATTGTTAGAGAAGTCTAAGCATCTTCAGTAGTTTTTCTCGCCCTTTCCGCTGATCTTTAAGGGCCTCTAGGAATTCGCTTGGATCGGAAGCTTCGAGAGCCCCTTCCTCGATCATCTTCTTAGCCATGATACGTATCATCATATCCGCTCCCTGTCCGAAGATATTTTTCACCGCGAGGTAGAAGCGATGAGGCTCACTGCATAGAACGCTATACGGATCTTCCTGAAGGAGTTTTTCAAGATGATATTCCAAAACTCTTAGTCCAGCTTTACCGAGAAGTGCTTCAAGCACTGGCCGCATAATCTGGGTAACGCGCCTTCCAANAAGNCTCTCNAAACGCCCTCCATACGACATTAATCTCATTATGGCTTAATATGACATGCTTATAAGACTGCCGCTCAATAATCCTCAATAATCCTATAAAATTTACACAAGTAAATCTCAAAATNCTTCCAGATCTGGAACTTGCATNAGGCGGCGAAAGAGATATTACTAGTGGCATGGCCTTACTTATGCTATGAATGGGTTTGATATCGGGATCCTCTTCTGGCTCTTCCTCCTATTATTGATCTTCCTCTGGCCACAGTATAGGCTGAAGGCTCTTCAGGGTGCTAGGCTCGGCTTGATCAGGAAGCTTGAGCATAAGCTGGGGTGCAGGGTTGTAACGCTGATCCATAGGCAGGAGAGGATAGGCCTCTTCGGGATACCATTCTACCGCTATATCGATATCGAGGACTCGGAGCATGTGCTTAGGGCGATTAGGATGACGCCGCCAGACATGCCTATAGCAATCATAATTCATACGCCTGGAGGGCTTGTCCTCGCGGCGGCNCAGATAGCCTTGGCCCTGAAGGAGCATAAGGCGAAGAAGATAGCGATTATACCGCATTANGCCATGAGTGGCGGGACGTTGATAGCCCTAGCGGCGGATGAGATCTGGATGGATGCGAATGCCGTGCTCGGCCCGGTTGACCCGCAGATAAGCGATCCGAGGCATGGCGCTATCCCGGCCGCCTCAATATTGAAGGTCGTGAATGAGAAGGGCAGGGATAAGGTTCGAGAGGAGTATCTACTCCTCGCAGATATCGCGGAGAAGGCCATGAGGCAAATGGAGGATCTCGTCTACAAACTCCTAAGGGATAAGTTTGGGGAGGAGAAGGCGAGGGAGATAGCGAGGACCATGGTTGAGGGTAGATGGACGCATGACTACCCGATAACGGTCGAGGAAGCTAGGAGCCTCGGGATACCGGTTAAGACCGAGATCCCAGCCGAGGTCTATCAGCTCATGGAGCTCTATCCACAGCCAGCCGCGATCAGGCCGAGCGTCGAGTATGTGCCGGCGCCATATGCTCCGCCGAGAACCCGGAGGGGTGAGCAGCAGAGGTAGTAGCCGGGGAGGCGTGGATATGGCTTGAGGAGGATCGGCGTCGTCACGAGTGGTGGCGATGCGCCGGGTATGAATGCCGCCATCAGAGCTGTTGCGAGGCTCGCGGCCTGGAACAATATGGAGGTAATCGGGTTCGAGAGGGGATGGACTGGCGTGATACGGAACGAGTATATCGTGCTTGATCCCAGGGCGGTTAGCGGAATACTTCACCTAGGCGGCACGATACTGAAGACTAGCAGGTGCCCCGAGTTCAAGACTAGNGAGGGCCTCGAGAGGGCTGCGAGGAGCCTAGCCGAGGACAGTCTCGACGGCCTAATCGTAATAGGCGGTGATGGCTCGATAAGAGGNGCGCTCGAGCTAAGCAAGCTGACGGATGCGGCGATAATAGCCCTACCAGCATCAATAGACAACGATGTCTATGGGACTGATGAGACGATAGGCTTCGACACGGCTGTGAACACAGCGCTAACCGAGATAAACAAGATAAGGGATACAGCGGTATCTCTCGAGAGGACTTTCATCGTCGAGGTCATGGGGAGGAATAGGGGGTTCCTCGCAGCCGAGGTGGGGTTGACTGCCGGGGCGGAGGTAATTCTTGTCCCAGAGATCCCATATAATGAGGACGCCGTCCTCGAGAAGCTCCGGAGGGATGCGGCTAGGGGTAAGAGATCGAGTATAATAGTGATCGCCGAGGGTGTTGGTAAGACGCATGAGCTCGCCGAGGCAATAGAGAGGAAGGTTGGGGTGGAGGTTAGGGTGAGCATTCTCGGGTATGTTCAGAGGGGTGGGAGCCCGACCGCGAGAAGCAGGCACCTCGCATCGGTATTCGCTGAGAAGGCGATAGAGCTTCTACTTGATGGTGAGAGGAGCAGGGTCGTCGGGATACAGGGCGGGAGGATAACCTCGATAAGCTTGGAGGAGGCATGCAGTAATCAGAAGCCGCTCAATATAGAGATACTCAAGCTCGCGGAGAAGCTCGCGATATAAGCCCGGGCGAGGCATAATTTCTTTATCCGACGAGATTCTTCAGCCTTATGGGGATGATGAGCACGTCCTTCTCCGAGCACATGTGCTATGAGGAGGGGGCGATGGGAGGAGCTGATCCCCTATCCTCCACGTAGACCCTGCCATAGCCGACATGGAGTATCTTGTCGGGCTCAAGCTCCTCCAAGAGCTCAGCCCTATGAATGCTCAGGATCATCGTTAATCCTATGCTTCTAGCAAGCCTGGTGATCCTCCTCGCTATCCTCCTAGCGGTCTCCATGTCAAGGTGTGCAGCAAATTCATCGACGATAAGCAGGTTCGGCATCTCCGCCAATAGGCTCGCTAGCTTAACCCTCTCCTTCTGCCCTGTGGAGAGCTCGCCATATCTAGCCCGATAGAGGACAGCATCGCTTATCCCCATTATGCTGAGAAGCTCGAGAGCCGCTTGAACATCACCCGCCTTAGATGCTATATGCTCGAGAATAGTCTCCTCGCCGAACATGGGCTCAATCTCCCCCGGAAGCATACATGAGAGCCTAACATTATCGGGCACCCTCACCTCGCCCTCACTAGGCCTATACCTCTCCTCCTCAAGCCTAGCACATGCCCCTATCAATATTCTAAGGAGCGTCGTCTTGCCAGCCCCAGAGATCCCGACAACAGCGACGATCTCGCCAGGCTTAATCTCGAGATCGAGATCCCTGATTATCGCCCTCTCGATTATCCTCCTCTCAACCCCGAAGGCCTTCAGGACGTCCCTCATAGCCGGGCTTAGAGCCGAGAGATCGAGAACACTCCTATAGGTCTTCGAGATCCTGCGAATAACTATTGGTCCTGAGAGGGGCTGAACCCTGCTAATCCTCGATCTATACAGCCTACCACCATGTCTCGAGGCATACTTATCCCTCGAAAGGAAATCCTCAATCCTTTTCCGAGCCTCCTCTGATAATGGGTAGAAGAGGACTGGTCTTCCACCAGCCGTATCCCATAGGTAGATGAAGCCAGCCCGCTCGAAGAATGGATTGTACCTAGCCATCTGAGCTATCGCCTCAACAAGATGCTTCCTCCTCTTCATCTCCGGTATCCTACGCTCCTGAATCCATTCAACAACCGCTCTCACGGCCAGGACACCAATACCATCGCCCCTGAAGTCCGGGTGTATCACGACCCTAGCTATCCTCGCCGCCGCCGTATCCACGTTAGCGATCATCGCGGCCCTCTCATCAGCGACAAGTTTCTTGGCGAGCCTAGGGCTATACAGCATCCTAAGCTCCCGATACCTCTCCATCAAGGTCTCGAAGTCCTTATAGGCCCTCGGCCAGAATGTCGGATGAATCCAGTTCAAGGGGAAGACCTTCTCCCTAACCTCCCTCTCGACCAAGACCTTACCATCCTCAGTCTCGATCCTCCTATGCATTAATGGGACCGGCGTATCAACCCTGACATATCCTATGATTCTTGGTTCATAGGGCTTCGCGTCCAAGAGCTCGAGGACGAGGAACCTGGATGGCGGTATGCTTCCCTTAATCTCTTGGATCTTCATGGCCGCGCTGCATCTGCGGCACTTCGGCTGCGCATTCGCCTCAGCAAGCTCACCGCATATCGGGCACTTCCATATAGCGACAAGCTCCTTCTCGGAGGCGTAATGATATTGCTCAAGCTCGGCTATCGCTACATAATCCTCCTCAAGGTAAGCCTCCCTCGCGAGAACCCTCCTACCCCTATGCTCATAAACCCTGCTATGGAGAGGCCAGACCTCGATAACATCATTCTCCCAAACCCTCCTAAGCCTGAAATCCTGTGGAGTCAGCAAATTCACGCCATTAAGCCTATGAGGCTCGCTAAGCAGCTCAAGCTCAACAACATCACCGGGCTTAAACCATTGAGCAATAAAGCCCGGGAGAAGGAGCGTGAAATTCTCGATGACAAGATGCCCCCGCCACCTATACGCATACTCGTCGATGAAAACCTCCTTTACATGAGCCTTAAGGCTCATTGAATAAGTGCTTGGAGAAGCTAATAGATAAGAGTTAATGGATGCGCCTTGCGAGATACTTGTAGAGGGGCTCATCAGGCTTGAGGATCCTATAGCTCACCGGAGGCTCGAAGCCGAAGCCCTCCCTAAGCCTCTCAAGGGTTATCCTCCGGATGCGGACCGGGCTCCTAACCTCTATCATCATCCCAGGCTTCTTAGCATCAAGATATGTCCAGTCCTCATCGCCGAGGCCATTATTCCTGAACTTCTCGGCGATGCTCCTAAGCTCATCCCTAGTTCCCTCATAAACCCTGCCAGCCCTAAACATGCAGAGAATAGCCCTCACAGGATAGGAGAAGTAGAGGAAGATCATATCGCCAGTCCGAATCCTATCCTGATTACAATGCTTCCTGAGCTCAAATTTCTTCCTACCCTTAAGAATCCTATAGCCGAACTTCGGCTTAATCGACATGACGATTATCCTCTTCATTCCAGCTCCTAGCAGCCGCTGCCAATAACCAAAAATTATACTTATGATCAAATGTTTATATCCATGATCCTATTCCAAGCTCCTCCAACATATCTCGGGGAGGGATGCGGTTAGGGCATCTTGCCTAGGATGTCGCCGGCTCTCGGCCAGCTGATGTTGTAAAGCTGTGGGTTCAGCCTCGGGATGAGCGCCGATGTAATGGCCTGTATGCATAGATCTATCCTCCTTACATGATCTCTTGTCAGGTATCCGACCGCCCCACCCTTGCGCCCGATCTCCCTTATCCCCGAGATCTCCTCCATCACCTCCTCAGCCTCCCTCGCCTGCCCACTCAATATCCTCCTCACAACAATCTCGGGGAACTCGAGCATCATGCTGAAGCCCAGCGTAACCCTCTCATCAGCATCTATTATTGCGCATATATGCTGGTCAGCGTATCCAGTTATGGTATGCGGGATCCTAATAAGCCCGGCCTCTATGCCGATCCCAAGATCCGCATCCGCCCCCTCTAGGGCCTTCAGCGCCCTGAGTACCGCCCCCCTAAGAGTCTCCGCGAAGCCGATGGGCTGAGGGGGAACTTCAACCGAGACTGGAACTATATCCGCGCCTCCGAAGAACCTTTCAAAACATATCTTCACAGCCTCAATCTTAACCTCGTTCATCGAGCCAACACCAATCCTCATAGCCTAGCGCATGGTAAGCAAGATCACTAATTATAGGTCTTCTCCATGGATGATTCTCTGCAGCCCTTCCTCAAGACCTATCCTCGGGCTCCAGCCAAGAATCCTCCTAGCCCTAGATATGTCGGCGTAACTATCTCTTATATCGCCCGGCCTCGGCGGCGCGTGAACCGGCTCAAGATCCAGGCCATATAGCCTGATCATCATGCGGGCTAGCTCGATGATCTTGACTGGCCTGCCAGACCCGATATTAGCCACGAGCACCTCATCGATAGACACGTCGAGCGATCTTATGAATGCCTCAACTACATCATCAACATGGATAAAGTCTCTCGTCTGGCATCCATCGCCGAATATTATCGGCGGCTCGCCTCTGCTCAGCCTCTCTATGAACCTCGTTATGACGCCAGCGTACTCTGGATTTTGACCAGGTCCATAGACGTTGAAGATCCTAAGTATCACGGGCTTCTCCTCTCCTATGAACTCAGATGCTACATATCGTTCCCCCGTCAGCTTTGAGAGGCCATAGGGTGAGAGGGGGCTTGTTGGATGATCCTCGGTTATTGGGAGCTTGACGGGATTGCCATAGACCGCTGCGCTGCTCGCATAGATGAATTTCCTCACGCCGGCCCTACTCGCGGCCCTCACGAGATTTCTAGTACCCTCGGCGTTAACCTCCATGTATAGCCCCGGCATCCTGATGCTCTCCTCAACGCTGATTAGCGCGGCTAGATGCATGATGCCATCGGGCTTGACGCGATGCAGTATTTCATGCACTATGGCCCAATTCCTGACATCAGCCCTATATAAAACCATGCCGGCATCCTCGAGATCTTTAACTCTCTCAGCAAACCCCCTGCTCAAATTATCCAATCCATGAACCTCTATCCCGAGATCGAGAAGCCTTCGACAGAGATGAGAGCCTATGAATCCGGCAACACCAGTCACTAGAACTTTCAAATCGTGAAACAACTCGCCCGCGGGAGATATAAGATCTACCTCCTCCTTGGAGCTTTTTCAGCCCGTCACTTTTACGAATATGTGCTCACAAGGCATATAACTTAGACTTCGCATACTATGTATTGGGATGTGTAATCATACTCGTCTCATTTATCTTGGTGCTCAGAAGGCTTATGAGGGTTACAATTATTACTTCAAGTGCCTCGAGTGTGGAGCGGTTCTAGTAAAGCTCTCCTCGGGGCGGATCTTCAAGATAGGTGGCGGGGGCGCGGAGCTTAAGGAGGCCTCAGCGGCCCCGATAATGGGATAGGCCGCGCACCCACATCTATTTTTTCTGTTCCCGGTAGCTGGCGAGCATGCTTCTCAGGTTCTCGAGCTCCCTCCTTATCGCCTCCTCATGAATCCCAGAAAACCATTCTTGGTTCCTTGAGATACTCCAGAGCCTCTCGATGAGGTTGATGCTATTGGTTAAGTGCTTCTCTATGTCGCCAGGCTCATAATCATATCCTGTGTAGAGGATTGTCTGCCTTGCCGACCAGTCTCCAGGCTGATCAGCTCCAGGAATATACTCGGGCATATACCGGGTGAATGTCTCATAATCTGTTATCCCGCCGAGCAGCCTTAGCTCCCTCTTCTCCGAGTAATAGCTCTCATCAGGGCCATATAATGGCATGTCATAGAGGTTGTGGCAGAGGGCTGTCAGGTTACCGATCGCGAAGAAGTATGTCCTCCTGAACCCGATGCTCGATGCAGTCTCATATATTGTCTTGAGCCCGTCGATCGAGATGAATCCATAGACTATGAGCTCCTCGAGCGCGGAGTTCTTCTCCTCGGCGACCTCGGCCAATCTCTCCAGCGACGCCTTCCCAGTTCTGCCGCTNGCCTCAGTATCAGGCTTTAGGATCATCAATAGCTCTCTCCTTGGAAGCTCCGAGAAATCCTCATAGATTATCTCTATCCTCCTCTCATCCGCGGCATGATGAGCCCGATATGATGGGATCACATAGCGCGGCCTTATCCAGACCTCCCTGAATCCGATACCAGACTCTCTAAGCGCCTCGTGAAGCCTGTAGCCGGGCGCCGCCCTCAAGACGTGCTCAAAGACAATAGCCTCCTTACCATATTCGTTGATGCTGGTTAACTCGATAATCGCCTTAGCAGCATCCCTCGCGCAGAGGAGGGCTAGCTCGGCCAGCCTCTCACCAACTATATGTGGATGGCATGCTATCTCCCTCCCAGCCTCGCAGTCAAGTATATAGACCTCGCAGTTACTCGGGAAGCCCTTAACCCTGTAAACCCTGCTCCCCGGAGACAGCCCCTCAACATCGACATCCTCCGTGAGATCAACCCTGACCCCGAAGATCTCGATGAGCTTGTCGGCTAGGTCATCATGTTGCATCCACGCCAGCCTCCCGGCTCGAGCCAGCTCCGGCCCCTCTATTAAAGGCGAGCCCCGCATGCATGGCCCGAGGCTATGACATGTCGTGGGATTGATCAAGGCTTGAGGCCTCTTGGCCACGCTCCCTCCGCTCTAGGATCTTCTCAGGCTGATCCCTCACCGGCAGATAGACCTTCTCATAGAACTCTCGCTGGCTCTTGAGGACGCTCTCCGGGAAGCTCTTAACATACTCTATGGCCGCGTTCCAGAATTTCTCGAAGCTCCGCCCAAACCTCGCGGCTATCATGCGGTCGAAGTCCACGGGTCTCTGAATCTGCCCACCTATCATGAAGTATCCACGTGGAGACCGATAGGCGACCTCATCACCAACCCTCTCCTCAATCTCCTCCCTCTCGGATGGCTGGATGGATCTTAAGCCCCTTCCAGCCCTCCTCACGGTTACGCCGCGCTTCTTAGCCCAAGCATAGAATATCGCCCTATTGAGGCCGAAGGACTTGGCGAGCTCGAGATCGCCCTTCAGCACATAATACCTCGCGGCTTGGAGGAGGCCCATGACCTGAAACCTGCCAATCTGGCCAGCCCGAGCAACCTGCTGAACGTCCTTGACCTCCTCTACTCCCCCCTTCCCCTCCCCACCTATCGTCATCCTAAGGTCTCCCCTGATCTCCGCGAGAGCCCTTAACGCAAGATCATCAGCCTCGCCCGGCTCATACTCATCCCACCCACTCCAGTGCTTATAACCATCAATCTTAGCCCACTCTATCCCAAATTTCTCGAGATCATCCGGCTTGATCGTGACTGCGACGAGATCGAGCTCTCGATGAATGCTTAGAGGCGCCGTAAAGACCCTCTGAATATCCATGAGATTCTCGATCTTGAGCCTCCTATCAGGCGACCTCGACCTTTCGCATACAGCCTCAAGCTCATCCTTCACGCGCCCAAGAATATACTCGGCTATCGCGAATGAGACTCTTAGAGGCCCCCTCCCCCAAATCTCACCACTTATCGCCTTCTCATTCAGGTGGACATGTATCCCGCGGCCGGACCAGATGAGATATACCGACTTCTCGACGCCCTCACTCCTAAGAGCGTCAACAAGTATCCTTGCAGCCTCCTTGATTAGCTCAACCTCCTCCAATGATCCATCAACATCCCAGCTCGGCGTGCTCATGAGGATATTACTCGGATCGGAGACATCCTCCCTTCGCTCAAGCCTTCGATAGATATTCGCGGAGCCATAGATAGTCCTCGGCATCTTATTACCAAACCTGTTGATAATCCTCTTTATGTCAGGTGGCTCCCTAATCGTGAGCGGCCCATCATCAGGCCAATACCTGTAAAAAGCTCGACCCCCGCCACTCGACCTACACTCCAAGGCAACCCATCTACCAGAGCAGAATCTCGAGATCTCCCTCGCAACATCCTCTCTCAGATAATGAAGACAAATTTTCTGGATCAAGTCAACCCAACCCTTCTATATTTGGAGATGTTATTTAGAAAGCTTTTCATGAAATATTAGGGATGGAAAAAGGGTTAGGGGTGGGGCTGGCCGGCGAGCCGTCGTAGCCGGCCGGCGGGATTATCTGAGGAGCCACCACGGGATGATCCCGTGGCGGGTAGTGTCTCACTGCCACCGGCTCTCCGGCTTTTACTGCCCGCCGGCCAGCATACGTCGTCTCTGCTGCCATGCCCTCTTCAATATCTTTAGTATTCTTAGTTGTTGTAATTTATAGAGCGTTTTACTGCACGGCATGCAGTTTATGCCTTCAAGGAGCCCCGTTCCGATTCCATATCGTTTATTATTGAGATAGATTGATGCCGCGAGTTTTGTCAAATGTGTACGCAACTTGTGATTATATTTTTCCCCTTGTGCGGCGTCAGGCCCAGCAAACCTCTAAGCCTGCTAAGCTTCCAGTTTAATGGTAACCTTACCACCGATATTGCAACTTCAACGCTATCCTTGAGCTTAAGCTCCTCGCATGCTATCCTGTATATCGCCGCATAATACTTATCACTCATAACCTCCTCGATTATCTTGCGGCCATAATCGAGGATTCTCAAACTCTCATCAGACTTCTCAACCCGGGAGTTAAGACTTTTTTCAGTCTCCCTACCTCCCCGAATTCCGTTTTGTGAGAGTTTGTGGAGGCGGAATTCCGGCTCTCTACCAAACAAATCTGTGGAGACCTAATTTCTAGATGGGGTTTACGTGGTGGGATAGAATCAGGAAGGTTCAATTATATTGAGAAGCATNAGGCGGTATGCAATCTATGTAGAAGCATCATAACCCTTACGAGGAAGGAGTTAGGAGAAAGGACTAGGGGGTTAGCAGTCATTGTGAATGGGAAGATTGTCCAGATAATATGTGAGGAGTGTAGAAAAACGATTCTGGGGTAGACTTGAGAGCATAAATGTCCTGAGGATTCTAGCGGAATATTGGGGTGGAAGCTCTCATGATGGGTAATAAGTTTTTACAATTCCGATCAAAAAGGCTTAATAGTCCCCGCCCTCGGCGGTCTCCAGAGTTGAGCGAGATTATCCGTATATTTGATACGACTTTGAGGGATGGTGAGCAGGCTCCGGGAGTAAGCTTGACGCCGGAGCAGAAGCTGGAGATAGCGATACAGCTGGACAAGCTTGGTGTTGATGTGATTGAGGCCGGGTTCCCGGTCGCTTCGGAGGGCGAGAGGAGGGCTTTCAAGCTGATTAAGGAGGCTGGTCTCAAGGCCGAGATATGTGCTCTCGCAAGAGCTGATCAGGGGGATGTGGACGCGGCGATCAGCGTCGAGCCGGACTCCATCCACGTCTTCTACTCGACCAGCGACATACACTTGAAGAGCGTTCTTGGCATGAGTAGGGAGGAGGCGCTAGAGAGGATCACGAGATACATAACATATGTTAAGGATCATGGCTTCATATGTGAGTTCTCCCCAATGGATGCCACGAGGACCGATCTAGGGTTCTTGAAGCAGGTCTGCCGGGTCGCTGAGGAGGCTGGAGCAGACAGGATCAACGTGCCGGATACTGTTGGCATCATGACACCTAGGCGCATGTATGACCTAATCATGGAGCTGAGAAAGGTTGTAAAGATCCCGATAAGCGTTCACTGTCATAATGATTTCGGGCTCGCGGTCGCAAACACGCTGGCCGGCATAGAGGCTGGAGCGATCCAAGCACATGTGACGGTGAACGGTATAGGGGAGAGGGCTGGGAATGCTGCTCTCGAGGAGGTCGTCATGGCCCTCACCCTGCTATACGGGAAGAAGACGAATATAGATACGAGGCAGATATACGCGACATCCCAGCTCGTTAGAAGGCTAACGGGAGTTCAACTTCAGCCCCATAAGCCGATAGTTGGTGATAACGCGTTCGCGCATGAGTCAGGGATACATGTTAGGGGCGTTGTTGTGGATCCATGCGCCTTCGAGCCATTCAGCCCCGAGCTCGTCGGCAGGGTGAGGAAGATAGTGGCGGGCAAGCACGCAGGCAAGCATGGGATAAAGACTATACTCGAGGAGGTCGGGCTAAGGCCAACGGAGAGCCAGCTCAACGAGATAGTCAGGAGGGTTAAGGAGCTGGGTGATAAGGGCAAGACCGTGACGGATACCGATGTACTCGCGATAGCTAGATCCGTGATAGAGGCGCCTATCGAGGGGATGAAGGCAGTGAACCTCGAGGAGCTCGTCGTCGTCACCGGGACCGGCGTCATACCAACATCCTCCGTCAAGCTAAATGTGCTCGGAAAGGAGTATGTCTCGGCGGAGACTGGGGTGGGTCCTGTCGACGCGTCGCTAAAGGCTATTCAGAGGGTGATTCAGAACCTCGCTAGGATAAGCCTTCGGGAGTTTAGGATCGAGGCGGTTACGGGTGGATCGGATGCCATCGCCGAAGTAATTGTCAAGGTTGAGGATGAGACTGGGAACCTCGTCTCCGCGAGGGGCGCGAGGGAGGATATAGTAATGGCCAGCGTCGAGGCCATGATAAACGCGATTAACAAGCTCTTGGCCAGGAGGAGCATGCAATAGGCCGACGCGCGCTAGCTGCTCTCCAACGAGGCCCGCTCGCCGACAAGCTGATCCCTGATAATCTTCCCAACCTCCTCAAATCCATGGACTAGGAAGCCGTAGCACTCGCTCGGGTTCTCCGGCGAGGCATATAGAACCAGCAACCTCTCGAAGTCAGCGCATATGAAGCTGAGGGGGACAAGGGCCGTGAAGGTGCTGCCTCTAAGCTCCTTCAACATCTCCTCCAGTTGATCTAGCGGAACCTCCCTCCTCAGAACACGCGCATCGACATAGAAGTATGTCTGGATGTTCCGCTGCTTAAGCCCCCTAAGCCTCTCCACAAGCTCCATCAGCACTTGTGAGGGCAGGTAGAAGATCCTCGCGAGAAGATCCCTCCTCGCCCTCTCAACAAGATCCATTATTGCCCTGTAAGCCCTATCGCCCCTAAGCAGGATCATGTTGAATCTTGAGATCGTCTTTGTCGAGGCATACATGAGCTTCAGCCTATCAATCGCCTCTAAGACCTCGTCGAATAGCTTCCTTCGCAGCGGCTCCAGTGCCTTATCAGGCGGTATCGCGGAGTAGATGGCCGGCCTAGAACCGAGAACTCTCTGAATTATCCCTGCCGCCTCAAGCCTACCAAGGACATCATATATCCTAGTTCTCGGGACGCCAGACCTCCTCGAGATCTCACCTGCATCCGCCTCGCCAAGCTCAACGAGAGCGATATAGGCTCTTGCCTCATACTCGCTTAGCCCAATCTTTTTCAGAGCGCGGATGAGTCCCTCTTGCCCGCTCATCACGAAAACCTGTAATAATACTCAGCGAGTTACAAAAAATACTTATTGCGCTCTGAAAAAGCTTGGCTGGGGTGATGGCTTCTGGAGCAGCCGGCAATAAAGTTTGAGAATGTCTGGAAGATCTATAGGCTGGGCAAGGTGGAGGTCCCGGCACTCAGGGGCCTCAACATAGAGATTAAGCGAGGCGAGCATGTGGCGGTAATGGGGCCCTCTGGAAGCGGTAAATCCACGTTCCTACACTTGGCAGGCGCTCTCGATAGGCCGACGAGGGGCAGGGTCCTGATCGAGGGCAGGGATCCGAGCAAGATGAGTGATGTGGAGCTCAGCAGGCTGAGGAACGAGCTCATAGGATTCGTCTTCCAGACATTCAACCTGATACCCCGGCTCACGGCTCTCGAGAACGTCATGCTCCCGCTCGCGATCAAGGGCGTTGATGGTGAGGAGAGGATGAGGAGGGCTGGAGAGGCGTTGGAGATGGTTGGCCTAGCACATAGGATGAATCATAGGCCGATGGAGCTTAGCGGCGGGGAGCAGCAGAGGGTTGCGATCGCCAGGGCCATAGTGACGGGGCCGAGGATAATATTGGCGGATGAGCCGACTGGAAACCTCGACTCAGTCTCAGCAGCCGAGGTCGTGGATCTTCTCACGAGGCTTAACCGGGAGCTCGGCGTAACGCTAGTAGTCGTAACTCATAACCCTGAGACGGCTGCTCCAGCCAAGAGGATCGTGAGAATGAGGGATGGTGTTGCCTATGAGGAGAATTAGCCTAATCCTAGCCTGCCTACTACTGGCAGCAATCGCCATCCCACTGACAGCCTCAGCGGGCTCAGTCCCCGACATAATATTCTCAGACGCCTGGTTCGGGAGCATCAGCAAGAGGATGGAGGCTGCCCCAGGAGATAGGAACGCGCAGCTCATTATCGAGCTCATAAACACGATGGATGAGGACATCAGATATGTCCAAGGGACACTATATTTGCCGGAGGGGTTCAGGGATTCCAAGAGCGGTGAGCGCCTAACAAGCCCATCAACAAGCGGCCATGTTAGATCGGGCGAGCGCTTCTACCTAACATTCCTNATAGACATAGGCGAGGATGTNAAGGTNGGCGAGCATGAGGCAAGCCTCGCCCTTAGATACGTCGAGTGGGATNAGGACTCGATAAGCCTGACGATAGTCAAGGTTAGATTCAGGATCACGGGCAGGGCCGACCTCAAGCTATCCATTAGCCCGAGCATCCTTGAGCCGGGGTCAGAGGCCAATCTCAAGCTAACCGTGGAGAACATGGGATCAGCCCATGCATCCTCGGCTGAGATCTGGGTGAGATCCGCCTCAGTTGGCTTAGCCCTCCTCGAGGGCGGCGGCAGGCACATCATCGGAAACTTAGCACCCAGTTCATCCATAAACATCCCGTTAAAGGTGTTTGTGAGCAGGGCACTGGCGGATGGCCCATCCAGCATAATCGCGGAGGTGAGATACCAGAACTCCTATGGAGAGCAGGTTGTAGAGACGCATGAGCTTATGGTGAGGGTTAAGCCGCTCGGAGGCGTCGGGGTTCTCCTCGATGTATTGCTTGACGACCCGATTATGGAGCCCGCGCATTCCAAGACACTGAATATAATTGTGAGGAATAATGGGAACGAGGCCGCGAGAGATATTAACGTGGAGATCGGGCTGAATAGGCTCGCCAGCCCACCCCTCACCGTTCTAAGCGGCTCAACCTCGCTCAAGCTTGGAGATCTCGGGCCCGGATCCGAGAAAAAGATCTCGATAGATGTTCTGGTGAATGAGAGGGCTGCTGGTGGCTCCTATTCCATACCAGTACTGATAACATATGCTGATGATGAGGGGAGGCATGTTGTCGAGAAAGGCATCACGATAACAATCCTCGAGGAGAGTAGGAGGAATAGGCTGAGGATATACTCTGGAGAGTATGTGCGGGGCGGGATGATAGAGCCCATAAACATAACGATAGAGAATATCTCGGGCGAGAGGCTCAGGGATATAATGGTGACTATAGCGCCGACAATGGGCTGGGTGACTCTCATCGGGCCNACGACGTGGAATATACCTGAACTGGGTGAGGGNGGGAGGACGACGCTAAGTCTGAAGGTCTATGTGCCGTCCGAAACNGCATCAGGCTCAACAATCGGGGAGCCATTCAACCTGAGAGTCGAGGTGAGCTTCAAAGAGTCNGGAGGCTGGATTAGGAGCGAGAACNACCTGATCGGAATGTATGTCAAGGGGATAATAGACATCAAGCTCCAAGAGATATCGCTTGAAAGAATGGGCAGGGATCTCCTGCTTATTGGGAGGATATTGAATGAGGGAACCGAGAAGGCGTCATACACGAGGATAGAGATCGTCGGCGGCGACCTCACATCAAGCCGGATAAGCTATCTCGGCGATGTTGAGCCAAACGCGCCAATACTCTTCAACATACCCGTCGAGCGCTTGGAGAAGGGAGAGGGCGAGGTGAGAGTGGTTCTCAGGCTGAGCTACTTAGACTCGCTAAGAAATAGGAGTGAGGAAATCTTGGAAGGAGTGGTCGAGGTGCCGCAGCTCGTAGAGTCCTCGACGAGGGGACAGCTACCGCAGATCCAGCTGAACCAACTAATCCTGATAATCGCGATAATAATACTGGTCGTGATCATAGTGTATCTCGCGAGGAGGCGGAGAAGGGTTGAGGCCGGGTGACATCCTATGGTACGCGTTCAANGGGCTCAAGGATAGGAAGACGCGGAGCGNCCTCACAATACTCGGGATAATGATAGGCATACTAGCGATTATAACACTTATATCGAATACCAGNGGATTCGACAACTTCCTCAATGAGGTCTTGTCGAGGATCGGCAGCAATAACATCTGGATAATACCAGTCGAGGGCTCGGTAAAGTTCACGGACACAGATGTGATCATGCTCTCGAGGCTCCCTGGAGTAAGGGCCACAGCGCCATTCTACTTCACGAGGGTGATGCTGAAGTCGGGCTCGATTGAGAGACAGGTTAACTTCCTCGCAACAGATCCTAGGATGATCAAGCTCATACTTCCGGACTTGGAGCTGCTTGAGGGCGAGCCGCTCCAGCCGGCTGATGTCGCGGTCGTGGCCCTAGGCTATAAGGTCGCATACCCTCCTGAAGACCCGAGCAAGAGCATAAGGCTCTACTCATCCGTCTCCATACTCTTCCAGGGCAGCCAATCAGTCAAGACCAAAACATTCATGGTGGGCGCGATTTACAACGAGTTCGGCTCAACGCCCTACCTAGACGTTGATAATAGCATCCTCGCGACGGTGGAAGCGGCGAGGAACATGTTCGGCTCGAGATATTATCCAGCGATAGTGATAGTCGCGAGCTCCCCGGATGCCGTCGAGCCCCTGATAAAGATGCTCAGGGATATTTACGGCCGCGATATAGAGATAATAAGCCCCCTCACGATAGTCAGGAATGTTAGGGCGATAATCTCCAACTTCTCGATCTTCATGCTTATTGTTGCGAGCGTCTCGCTTATTGTCGCTGGCATAGGAATAATGAACACGATGATAATGTCCGTGATGGAGAGAACTAGGGAGATCGGTGTGCTAAGGGCCCTCGGCTTCACACAGAAGCACGTAGCAGCAATCTTCCTAGCAGAAGCAGCCCTAATAGGGGCTATAGGAGGGATCCTCGGAATAGTGCTGGGGATCTCGGCATCGCTCCTCCTAGGAGACGTCTTCGCGAGAATGTTCCAAGTGAGGGAGGCCAGCACGCCTATAGGCCAAGCGCTCCAAATCTCATACACGCCTGTGATCACGCCGGAGCTCATCATAGAGAGCTTCTTCTTCGCCATCCTCGTCGGGGTTTTCTCGGGGCTATACCCCGCGGTGAAAGCAGCTAGGATGGACCCGGTTCAAGCTTTAAGATCCGAGTAGTCCATCCAAGAAAAGAGGATGTGGGCGGGTATGAGGATATCCTCTTGGGAGGAGGCAGAAAGGCTGGCGCTAAGCGAGGCCGAGAAGAGGCTTGGAGCCAAGATCGAGAAATATTGGGTGGACTCGATAGCGCTCGAGCCGAGCACCCATGGCGGCCTATGGAATGTCAGGCTAGATCTGCGGATCAGGGATGGGCGGAGGAGGCTCGTCAAAGTCGCGATGAGGCTTAGCCCGGAGACCGGCGAGTCCATAGAGTTTAATGTCGAAGTGTGAAAAGCCGGCTCGGCGAGGGCCTTACTTGGAATTAGCTTATAGAGAGAAATTAAATTATATGCTAATAAGCGAAGAATGTAGAAAACGATTCTGGGGATGGGCTTAATGAGCATAGATGTCCTGAGGATTCTAGAATGTAAGCTTGGATAGTCACTTGGATAGTCATTCGGTGGAGTGAATTAGAGAAGTATGGTGTTGAAAGGGTTATCGAGGGAATATTGAACTATATGAGGCCATTGCTTTAAATGGTCTCGCAAGAAAAGCTAAATGGGTAAAGGAAGGATTGTTGAAATGAGTGTTAGGTTTGCAGTAAGGTATATAATGTCTCAGGACGGCTTCCATCCCCCGCCGCTCAAATATGCTCCAGATCAGGTTTTAACCTCAGGTCCGGTTGTAGGCGGGGATCATACCCGGGGTCTCATGCGGGTATAGCTCCATGAAGCCTAGATTCTAGAGAGAGCTCTATCCAGGTCTTCTTTCAGGTCCTCTATGTCCTCGAGGCCGACTGATAGTCTGAGGAGGTTCTCGCCTATCCCGAGTATTTCCAACTGCTCCTTACTCATGTTCTTAGCGGCAGTCCATATTGGGTATGTTAAGAGGCTCTCGACACCGCCTAGGCTCGGCGTCGGTTTGATAATCTCCGTGCTCTTGAGAACTTCTATGGCCTCTCTCTGGCCTCCCTTAACCTTAAAGCTTAGGACACCGCCATAGAGCCGACGCTTGAAGAGCCTATCAGCAACGCCCTTNTACGGGTTGCTTGAGAGCCCAGGATAATAAACCTCCAANACCTTCGGGTGATCCTCCAAGAACTCGGCTATCTCCATGGCNCTCCTTGACTGCTTCTCAAATCTCGCCTCGAGGGTTGCCACGCCCCGGATCGTGAGAAAGGCGTCGAANGGGCTCATGATCGATCCAAGCTTCCTCCTCCAGTTCCAGANGGTCTTCGCATCCTCCTCACTCCCAACTATTATCGCGCCACCCACCACATCATTATGCCCGGCAATATACTTCGTCAAGCTGTGGATCGTTATCCAAGCACCATCCTCGAGAGGGTTATAGAGTATTGGCGTGGAGAACGTGTTATCGACGATAAGAGGTATCCCCAGCTCCCTACATCTCCTCGCAATCTCCCTAACATCAATAACCCTGATCATCGGGTTCGTGATGGTCTCGACGAGGGCGAGCGAAATGCCATCCTCAAGCCTCTCAAGAAACTCGCCTGTATCCGATCTAGCGAGAACACATGTGATGCCGAACTTCGAGAGGTTTTGAGCAAGCTCCTGAGTGGTCCCATAGCACTCTAGGGGGACTAGGAGCTTTGACCCGGCGCTGAGCCTCGAGAGATATGCGGCGGCTATCGCGGCCATCCCGCTCCCGAAGGCGAGACAGTCAACACCTCTCTCAAGCCTAGCCAGAATTCTCTCAAGAGACCTAACCGTGTAATTCTCCTCCCTACTATACTTGAGATCCAGGCCCCGATCACTAAGCCTAGGCGTTCCAGTAATTGAGTCGGGATATTCGTAGATGGCTGTCTGGTAGATGGGGACCTTAAATACCCCCCTCTCCCGATCCCGATAGCCATGCCCGTGAATAGCCTCGGTGGACGGCTTCCGCATCACCTCTGCCCGTAATCTGTTGCTCATAAACATTTATAATCAGATATTCCTATAGGAATCATGGGTGCCATAACCTTCTTGGAAAACCTCTGGGATCTTGAGTCCCTCGCGAAGCTTAGAAAGAGGCTGGGCCTTACACAGAGGGAGCTTGCGAAGATGTCGGGGCTAAGCCAGTCCCTGATCTCGAAGATAGAACGTGGCCGGATCAACCCCTCCTATGAGGCTGTTAGGCGCATCCTACAGGCCCTTGAGATGGCTAGGGCTGAAAGGGGTGCAAAGCTCTTGGCCAGAGACATCTGCACTAGGGATGTCATCTGCGTTGAGGCATCCGATCCACTAAGCAAGGCGATAAGCCTGATGAGAATGTATGGGATATCGCAGCTACCGGTTCTCAGGAATGGAAACCCGGTTGGAAGCATCTCAGAGTCAACAATCATGAGAAAGCTCGAGAAGGTGAAGTCCACGGATATGCCTGTAAGCGAGGTTATGGATGAGGTCTTCCCGATAATACCCGAAGAGGCATCACTAAATATCGTCAGGCAGCTCCTCCAAGAGTATCCAGCGATACTCCTCCAGAAGGATGGCAGGATAACTGGCATCGTGACGAAAGCAGATCTCTTCAAAGTGCTGGAGTCGAAGGCAGAGGAACTCTAACCTGTTCACGAGCTCTTCCCGGAGCCCGTCCCCACAGCCTCACTCAAAGCTCTCAAAAGTATCTTTAACGCCTCGACATTCTCCTTCCTACAACTCCTCCGCCTCTTATCGATGTAGATCCCAAGCCTCTTCGCCTGATCAATTGTTATGCCCGCCTCCCTGAGCTCATTCAAGCTAAAGCCCCTACCCTCCCTCTCGATAATCCTGCCATCCCTAAGCTTCCTCCTAACCACTGGGATCGGCAGGCTCATAAGCACACCCCCTAAGAGTGGGATGAAATATCTCCAGATGTTGCGCCGCGAGGCTGAATTTAGCCATAACGCCCCTTGGCCGAAAGCCTGATTAACCGTAATTCATGATAATTGGCGAGGTGCTGAAGTGGGAAAGCTGACCTACATCGCTATTATCGTCCTCGTGATCGCCTTTACCGCGGGACTCTTCATGGCATTCTACCCTACTGGGAAACCCCCGGCCGGGAAGCCCGCCCTGACATATAGTGTGGGCGGCTGCTCCAGCATGAGCTATGATGGCCTTACGCGCGGATACGGCTCAACAAGCAGGATTGAGCTCACAACAGGTCCCTCCTCGATAAACCTGATCCATCATCTAAGTTATGTCTGCTGCGCCGATATAGTGATTAGCCTCGAGCCCGTGGAGCATCGCGGAGACCATATACTGCTTAAGATCGTTGAGAAGAATATCGGCGAGATGTGCAGATGNATCTGCGAATACGAGATCACAATCAAGATAGCTGATCTTGAGCCGGGGCGATATAAGATCGAGCTCTATGGGGTCGAGTATGAGGATATGCCGGCTGAGAAGCTCTGGGAGGGGTTCATCGAGCTTTAGGGCTTGGGCATCCTCTTCCAGACCTCAACCCTCGGCCCATCAATCCTCACAATATCCCCCGTCGAAATCCTGCCAACATCTATCAAGTCAACACATGGTATTTCCGCTATTATCACCCCGACAGCTATTATGGGCTCACACTTCTGGTTTATTATCGCTCTTGGCGCTAGGCCGCGCTTCTTCAACCTGAGAAGAATATATGAGCCGACGGTCGAGCCCTTACCATATGGGAATACGAGTATCTTGTCGCTGATTGATACTCCCTCGAGCTCATGCCCCTTCTCGATTATCCTCCCAGTCTCCGGATCAACTCCACCGTAGAAGCTTATTGGCTGCCGCGTTGCGAGCGCCTCTCCCTCAACATGCCCCTCCCATATCACCCTACCCTCTAAGAGAAGTTTCATCTCACAGCATCCTCCACGAGCCCTTGAAGAGGCTTAAGCCGAACCCTAACATCATGAAGATTTCTCAAATAGTATGCTGCCTTCATGGAATTTGTGAGCACATTCTTGAATCCTAGCCTCTTAAGCGGCGCCACGATCGGGCATGTATCGCAGTAGACTCTGACGCCGAGCGCCTCGAGCTTCGCCAGCAGCCCTATCCTCTCGGCCTGAGCCCTTACAGTCTTGGAGGCGAAGATCCAGAATCTCCTCGAGACCCTCCTGCCACCGAGAAGTAGGTATACCTCCGTCAACTCCTCGATGGATGCGTGTGGGCAGCCGATGAATATCAGGTCGGGGTCATCAAATCCCTCGTCAAGCATCTCAACCTCATCCCGCAGATCGCTCTCCGTTACCTCGATCACGTCCTCAACATGTTCTCTAGAATACATGTGCGCCTCCGGCGTGATGCCCTCGACATGGAAGAGCGCTATTCCACCCGATGATGCGAGGCCTGCTCCGAGGGCCTTTAGCTGATCCCGTGAGACCGCTCCAAGACCAGTAAATAGCGGCACGCCGCTCATGATTATCCTGCCGACATGGTAGCCGAGGGCTGAGGCGTCAAGCTCTCCGCTTATCCTCGGCGCCCTCACAATTATTGTTGGCCTCCTAGCCTCATCTAGGTGGAGGCCATATAGCGGCGTCCTGCCGGCAATTGCGGCTGCTAGGGCGCTCGGCCCGCCCTCACGATTAGTCCTCGCACCAATGACCGAGTTGACGTAGATCACGGCTGAGCTCTCACTCCACGCGACATGATCCCCAAACCCCGGCATGTTGCCAGCTAGATAGGGTGTGCAGGTGAGCGTGGGCTCGACGCCGAGCCTCTGATAGGCCTCGATAACCCTCAGCTGCTTCTCCGCGAAATCCTCGGGGACGCTCATCTCACGCCACTCCTCCAAGTCCATCCCGCAGGGGTTCAGGGTCGTAGGAACCCTGACGCGCCCATCCTCAGCGAGCTTGAGGAGGAACTCGAGCCCCTCCTCTCCGAGATTGCTGTAGGAGACGCCGGAGATCTGCGCGCTCCTTATCTCTATCATCCTCTCCGCGTCATAGATCTTCCCCAGAGCAACGAGTATCTCCATNGCCTTCTGGGCCGCATAGCCNTACTCGCCCGCGAGCATCCTCTCCTCAAGGCTCGTCAGATACATCNGGGCTCACTTCACGTAATCCTCTATCCTAACCTCATCCTCACCCGGTATCTTGGCCCTAATGAACTTACTCCTATCGGCTGTGAGCGGGATCGTAGCATCCAAGCCAGCCTTACAAGTCCTCCTAGTAACCTGATCGGCTGACGGGTCGAGGGATGATCCAAGCTCATTCGGCCTAAGCACAAGATCCCTATCCAGCTGGACCCTCGTCGCTATCGCCCACTCCAAGTCATAT